>Ga0209992_10004754_pt1 | contig 10424 bp, 7 predicted proteins | sample 2SBtaG_2_FD_182564 | JGI IMG/M metagenome (GOLD analysis project Ga0209992, IMG submission 182564) | Deep subsurface microbial communities from Kolumbo volcano to uncover new lineages of life (NeLLi) - 2SBTROV12_ACTIVE470 metaG (SPAdes)... | ecosystem: Environmental > Aquatic > Marine > Volcanic... | reverse complement strand
ATTACGTCCTTTGTAAACTAATCCATCATTACCTAATGCTGCAATAGCTAGTGAAGCTTTACGCTGTAGTTCACTTTCATTAGCTTTAAAATTATAGTCAGCTTGATCACGTAATTCTTGCCATAAAAATGTTTGTGCTTGACTACTCATAGCAAAAGCATTTTGTGCATTTTGTTGATTGACTGCATTTTGTGCTGCTGTATTAATTGTATTAGACTGTCTTCTCCATTGTGTGTTTGCTTGTTCAATAGCTTGTGCATTTTGTACATTCCATTGATTTCTAGCAAACTCTTGTTGAGAATTGTATTGATTTATTTGTGTTTCAAGTTGAGCATTTAATTTAGAAACATCAGCAGCTCTGTTTGCATTTTGTGCACTAGTTAAATTAGTTTGTTGCGTGTTAAACTGTTCCATTGCATTTAATTGCTGTGTATTATTTAAAGCTACTTGTGTGGATAAATTAGACATAAATTGATTAGTTTGATTTTCACTAGCAGCATTAAATTGTCTAGAAGCATTAGTAGCAGCTTGATTACTTAATAAAGCTTGTTGTTCTGCTTGAGCAGTAAACATATTACCTTGTTGTCTATTAGATAAATTACTCATATCCATTTGTAAAAATGCTTGAGCATTCTGTGCTGTTAATTTAGTTATAGCATCTGCTTCAGCTAAATTAATTTGAGATTGTATAACTGCATTTTGTATTGTTGCTTGTTGATCATTACTAGCCTCTGTTAAACTAACAGTCTGTAAAAATCTACTATTAGATAATGCTATTTGTTGATCTGAACTAAATTGAGCCATGTCCAATTGAAAAACATTGTTAGCATTTGTTAAAGCTGTTTGCTGTTTTCTTTGTGTATTAGCTTCAACTTCTCTAGCTTCAATATCTCTTTGCTGTGTTGCAGCTTGTTGTAATGCAGTAGCATTAGACTGAGCCATTGGTAAAGCTGATTGTAGTATAGCATTAGTTAAAGACGCTCTACCTACAGAAGATGCAGATAATCCTCTTGCAGCTAACATTTGTTCTACTTGACCTACTGCTCCTTGTGCCCAAATAGGTATTTCACCTTCTTCCATACCATCTAGTAGTCTATTCATTTGAGCGTCTACTAAAGTATCTTTATCAACACCTGCAATTATTCCTCTTTGTTCTTCTGTAAAATCGTCTAGTCTATCTTCTAGAGCTTCTATATCATCTCCAATTTCACCAATCTGATCTTCAGTTAATCCTGCTTTTCTTAATTGTTTTTTGGCTCTTGATAACTTTCTTAAACTTGATCCTGTGTTTTGAGCTGCTGTTGCTTTAGCACTTTCACTCATTACACCTATAACTCTATCTGTTAGTGCTCCTTCTTGTATTTCTACATCAGCACCTTCTATTGGAGTTACATCAATTACATCAGCAGCTTTAGCTATTTCATCTTCTGTAAGTTCTGCATCTTCAGATACTTGGCCTTGTGCTGCTTGAGCAACTGCTGAACCTGTTTGAGCAGCCTTCATTGTAGCTGCTGTTATCCTATCAGGTGCATCAGTCGTTGCTGCTGTTCCTGTTACTGCTGTTACGTCTTGTGAAACTGCTTGACCTGCTTCAGCTTTAGCCAAGTCTTCATCAGTCATTTGTTTAGTTTCGGCTGCTATAGTTGTATCTACTTCTGAAGGGTCTTTTATTTTAGCACGTTCTGGTACTTGTCCTCTAGCAGTAGATTCAATAAGGCCTGATGTTCTACCTATTCTAGCATCTCTTTCCGCAGTAGCTATTGAAGGTCTTTCATATTTTTCTCTGTCTTCTTTAGCTTGTTCTTTAGTTTTTGGAGTTCCTAATCCTGTTCCTGTAGGAAATTCTGGTGGCTCTATTGGCTGTAGTTTTTCTTCCCCTGGAAGAATTGTAGGTGTTTTAGTAGACTGTGCAGTAGGTTTTTCAGTAGGCTGTGAAGGCATTACGGGAGCTTCTCCAAAAGGTTGTGGAGCTTCTGTTACAGGCTGTGCTTCACTTTGTAGTATATTCTCTTCATCTCTAGAAATTGAAAAAGAATCGTTAGTTCGTGCATCTCTTATATCTTTTTCACTAGGTTCTCCTCTAGGCCCGCCACGTTGAAAAGCCACACGACCACCTTGACGATAATCTTGTCTTTCTACAGATTTACGAGCTCTTGCCTTTGCTCTTTTTTTTGCTTTTAATAATTTACTTTTTGCCATTATTTAACCTCGAACAGTTTGTCCAGTTTTTCTTCAATCTTATCTAACGTATCAAATACTCTATCCATTCCATCAGATAGTTCTTGTTTTGTTACGTATTCTTTTGCCATTTCTTCTCTTGTCTTATTTAAAAGTATGTCAAGCCTTTTTAACTCTGCTGTATTACCACGTATGCTATATAGTATAGGAGCTACTACTAATGTTAGAAAGATGTTCCACAACAAGTATGCTGTAACTTCCATGTCTTAAAATTTAACCTTCTAATGTTGTTATTCTTGCTTCTAGTTCTTGTATTGTTTTTACTAACAAAGGAACTAACTTGGCTTGGTCTATACCTTGATATACAGGAAATTCTTTAGACGCTACCCACGTTGAGTCAGAAGGATATATTCCGTCAAATGTTTTTGATGCTACCCACGTTGAGTCAGAAGGATATATTCCGTCTGATTTTCCAGTAATCCAATCTGATTCTTCTATATTTTCAGCTAATAAACTATCGCTAGAATTATAAACTAATTTAGTTTTAGTTTCAGTTAATTTTCCCTCAATCCAATCTTCTTCTTCTATATCTTCAGCTAATAAACTGTCATTAGAATCATACACTAATTTAGTTTTTGTTTCAGTTTGGTCTTTTGTTCCATTTATAGCTTCTGGTACAATGCTTGATACTTCATGTGCTAAGAAACCATCTAAAGTAATAGAACTATCGTCTTTAAAATTAAATCTAGCAGGTTTTAGTTGTTTTAATCTGCTTGTTGCATCAAAAGTATAATCTACGTTTTCTTTTAGTCTGTAATCAGAAGAAGTGTTATAAGCTGTAGATGTTGAGCCATGAGAAATAGAACCTAAAACAGTAACATCATTAGCGTCCCCATCGTGCCTTCTATAAAAATAAACTAAAGTACCACTTGTGTCTGTAGTTCCTGTTCCAATTTTTACTTCGGATTTGTTAGAAGTACCACATTCAGTTACACATAGTCCACCTCTTGACATGCCTCCTGCACCACCAGAACCGGGAATAGTCATGCCCATTAAAACATCCCCGGCAGTAGTTATACGCACCCGTTCGTCTACACTATCCCCATCATTTGTATAGAAGGTCATATAACCTTCTTCATTACCAGAAGTGCTGTTAGTTTTTAAACCTGCTATTGCACCAAATACATCTGATCTTGAAACACCATCATCAGTAACACCACCAAGTTCTAATAAACCCCCTTTATCAGCTCCTTGACCACTCCTATTAATAAGTCTGAGTTTGGCTAGGTCTCCAGTTGTACCACCATGTGCAATAGTTGGAACAATACGAGTAGCACCTGATGTAATATGAACTATTCCATCGGACTGAATACGCATTCTTTCTCCCGGTACTGAATCAGTTGTTACATTTCTAGTCCCAAAAAGTAAATCTCCATGCGTATTGCCACCAGTATCAACTATCAGTTCACCTATGTAAGAAGAAGCGTTAGTTACTGCGGCTGGTCCAAATGTGATTTGACTAAATGCATTAGTACCTGTTCCATTGGCAATATGTAATCCTGAGTTAGCTAAAACTCCTTGACCTGTAACATTCCCTATGTAGCTTGTAAGTTTTGCTCTAGTTTCTGTTGTTCCTATGGCTACGTCTCCCTCAGAATCAATACGCATTCTTTCTGAAGCTGCTGTAACAAACTTCATTGCATCAGCAGAATGGTCATAAATTAAAACACCTCTGTAATTAGAATCTTGGTCACCAAAAATAATTGAACCATTAGATGTATTTCCAGAAGCTAAAGTTATACCAGTACCATTTGAACCAGTATTTTCTAAAAATATATGATCACCTGCTGCATTAAGAGAACTTAATCCACTATCTCCAAGTTTTATATGTAATTTTGCTAAAGGGGTATTTTCTCCTATACCAATCTTATCTGCACTACCATCTACAAAGAATAGATTTTGTTCTGTGTCTCCTTCAATCCTAAAATCTACTGCTGCTCCTGAATCATTAAATGTTTGTGCTCCGTCTGGGTCAGTACCACCTGCTGCGTCTTCCCAAGCTACTCCACTTCCTGTAGAAGTTAGTACTTGTCCATCACTACCTTGTGCTCCACCGACTGTTAGGTTATCTGTTTCTAATGTTCCATCAATATCAGCATTACCACTTATATCTAAAGTAGCTGCGTCTAACTCACCTGTAATTGTTAGATTTCTTAAACCTGTGTAATCTTTGTTAGAGTCTAGTATAACTGCTTTAGAAGCTATAGCTGTACCTACAGCAGTTGCACCTAAATCTAATGCATTAATTTCACCAACAACAACTGTTGCTCCATCAAGGATATTAAGTTCAGCAGGTGTTGAAGTAATAGCAGTTGTTGTAGCTGCTGCCAAGACTGGAATATACCCACCTTGATTAATTAAATACTGTGTATGGTCTGAAGTTGGGTCTACAATACTAAGTGTAGTTTCGTTTGAATCTGCTGTAGCTCCTTCAAAGATAATAGCATTTGAAGCCTGCATAGTTACTGTATCTGCTGTAGTAGTTACACCTGCTACAGTCAGTTTAGGAACCAACAGTTCTCCTGTGCTTGGATTGTATCTTAAAGCTCCTGTATCGTCTAACAATGCATTTGATTCATCGTGAAAAACTACAGGGAAATTGGTGTTTGCTGTGCTGTCTGTAACTGTAGTTGTAGCAGCCAATGTTGCATTTGCTACTGTAGTTCCTGCAATAACACTTGCTAAAGTTGAGCCACCAACAGTAATTGCATCAGCTTCTAAAGTTCCATCAATGTCTGCGTTTCCTGAAATATCTAAACTTGCAGCGTCTAACTCACCTGCTACTGTTAACACTCCATCAGCTAGAGTCATTAAATCTGTATCAGAAGTATGCCCTATTGTTGTACCATTAACTATTACATTATCAACAGTAAGTGTTGTAAGAGTTCCAAGACTTGTAATGTTTGATTGTGCTGCACCTGTAACTGTAGCTGCAGTACCAGAAGCATTTCCTGTTACGTTACCTGTTAATGCTCCTGCAAAAGCTGTAGCAGTTAATGTTCCTGAACTTGGATTATAAGTTAAGTTACCATCTGACTCTAAACCTAAATTACCACCATCTACATCACCACCTGCTGTAAATATAACAGCATTTTCTTCGTTTGTACTTTCATTGTCTGTTATAGTGACTGTAGTTGCAATAGCTGCAGTACCTGTAGTATCTTGGTTAAGTGTTCCAACTGTAAAGTCTAATGTATTATCACCATCTTGGTAAGCTACTGTAATACCTGATTCAGTATTTGAACTAACCATAGCTCCTACAGTATCTGCAATAGTTTCAGCTAAAGTAACTCCACCAATAGTTATTGCATCGGCTTCTAATGTACCATCTATATCAGCATCACCTGAAACATCTAGCGTAGTTAAATCTAATTCCCCTGCTATAGTAACATTACCATCTGCTAAAGTTATTAAATCAGTATCAGAAGTATGTCCGATAGTTGTTCCATTAACTATAACATTGTCAACTGTTAAAGTTGTTAAAGTTCCTAATGAAGTTATATTAGGTTGAGCAGCAGTTGTTACTGTGGCTGCTGTACCTGTTGTGTCTTGGTTAAGAGTACCAATTACAAAATCTAATGTATTGTCTGAGTCTTCGTATGTAACTGTAATATTTGTTTCTGTGTTAGAGCTAACCATTGCTCCAACTGTATCACTAATTGTTTCTGCTAATGTAACACCACCTATGGTTATTGCATCAGCTTCTAGTGTTCCGTCTATGTCGGCATCTCCACTTACATCTAATGAACCTGCATCAAGTTCTCCTGTAAGTGTAATATTACGGAAGGAGGCAGCGTCTTTATTAGAATCTACCACAACAGCTTTAGAAGCTGCTACAGTTCCTGCTGTAATTCCATCAAGCATCTCAAGTTCAGCTTCTGTTAATTCTGCACCTGAACCTAATGTAAGTGTTCCTGTTACTGTAAGATTATCATTAACTGTTACTTCAGAAGTTGTGTGACCTATTGAAACTGGAACACCTGATGTTGCAGTACCTATAGTAATACCATTTGAAGTATTAGAGTTATCTATATTTAATGAGGTTGTTGCGTCTAATGAAATTGTTGTTCCATCTACTGCAAGTGTTCCATCTATATCTGTATTATCTAAATTAGAAGTTCCATCAACATCTATATCTCCTGCAATATCTAAACCTGCTGCACCTGCTAAGACTAAATCATCTGCTGATGTATCCCAAAGCATGTAAGCACTAGCTGTATTTCCAAAGAATTTAACATCATAACCTGTATCATCTACTCCAACAGTTATTGTATTATCTACTTGAATAGCACCATCAAGGTTTGTTGTTCCTGAAACTGTTAATAGGTCTGTAGTTACTGTGCCATCAAAGTATGCATCTTTAAATTCTAATGAGCTTGTACCTAAATCTATATCGTTATCTGTTACTGGTACTATTGCTCCGTCTTGTATTCTAATTTGTTCTACTGCTGCTGAAGATACTTCTACAAATACTCCCCATCGGTTATTTGTGCTGTCTGCAACTATTTTGTTAAGGAAATCTAAATCTCCTATTGTGTGGATGTTACCACCATGTCCTGCTGTTCCATCGTGCCTGTGTCCTGTAGAACTAGCACTACTTGAACTATATGCAAATGCATTTACTAATTGATTGTATTCGTTATTAAATAAAGATGCTGTGATAGTATCACCATCACTCATTGAACTTTGTCGTGTATAACTCTGTGCCATTTTTATTGTCTCCCTGAAGGTTCGTAATCTATATATATGCCATTAATTGTATATGGGGAATTTTGATCATCACTAAATATTCTAAAATAATTACTGTGTCCACTTCCTTCTATTGCTTGTCGTGTCATAGGATCAGAAGATGCTCCAAATACATGTGCTGCAGTTGCCCCAAATACTGCTGTTCCAAACAACGAAGGTTTATCTATTGATAAAGTATAATCAGAAGGTTGTGGTATGTCTGTATCATCGTAATTATATCTTACTCTTAATTTTGTTGCTACTGTTCCTTCTGGTGTTGCTGAAACTTTAACGTATTTTAAAGTCTTTAATGTTCCTAAATCTCCGTAATCTAAATCTGGTGTTTGGTATTCAGCTACTATATTTGTTTCAGTACCTGATGTATTTAAAAAATTATCTCCTGTATCATGGTTAAATACTCTTCCTGCATAATCTCCATGATAATGCTTTTCAACTCCACTTGAATTAAATCCTGAAGTTGCTGATGCACTTGCATCTATTCCAAAAGTTTCTGACCATTGAAAGTTTGTAGCTCCTTGAGCATCTGTTTTAAGTGTTCCTATAATTCCTTCTGAAGCATCACCTGTTGAATCAGAACCATAGTAAAGTCTGTATTGAGATTTATCTCTAATAACAAGACTGCTTACATTTAAACTTCCTATATTATCTGCAATGTCTTTCATTACAGGTTGTATAGCTCTACTAACTGTTCCTAACTCAACGTCACCAATTCTTACTGTACCTGCTAATGTTCTTATTCCGTCTGGTGCTAAAAATACTAAGTCACCACCAATCTCTTGAATACTTTTTCCATCTAAACAACCTATGTTTTGTGTAATTGGTTGTACAGCTATTGTAGATGAATTATTTATATTTACTAATTTATAAATACTATTTTTACAAAAGATTATTAAATCATCCCTAAAGCTTCTTAGTCCAACTACTTGATCATCTAATACAATACTACCTGAACCAGTTGTAGTAAAATCATCTATATCACTTGTACCACTATAAAAAATAGTATTAAGTGCTGTAGATGCTCCTGCTACTACTAAATGTTTATCATGTATTGTACAGAACTTAGGATAGTGTGTTCCACTTACTGTAATCTCTTTAGCATAATAAGTTCTATCACTTAATGCACCAGTACCTGTCATTTTAAAGTAAAAAGGTTTAACCCCTGATCCTTCATCTGTAACTATAACTTCTCCATAAGTTGTATCACCTTCATAAGTTACAAAGTGTGCTTTGCCTTGTGAAGTTCTAGCTGCAGCACTACGACCTGTAAAAGTACTGTAGTTATCTCCACCAGAATCTACACTAGCTCTATTAATTTGTAACCAACTTGTTCCATCTAAACTAAAATAAATATTAGTACTTGAACAAGCTATTAAACCATCGGCATAAACATGTAAGCCTAATATGTCATTGTCTGTACTAGGGTTAGCTGCATCACTACCACCAAAAGCTGAAAAGCCATTAACTCTTCTGTAACCACCTGCTACGTCTACTTCAAAGTTTCGTAATCTTCTTGCTGCTCCAGGTCTACGAAGTAATTCAAAAGAACTAGAAGCTTTGTCTAGGCCTCCTTCACATGCTAATGCGTATGGTTGTGTTGCCATTAGAAATAAAGTCTATCGTCTGTTATATAATTTGGTTCAGGATTTAAAAAGTTTGAACGCATTTTCTTTAATCCTTCTTTGTAATCTTGTAATGCAAAAGCTGCTTGTTGTGGAGAATCTTTAAACTGATGAAAATGGTATCTTGCTCTAGCCATAAGAACAGATGCATATACATCAGGAAAAACTATTGTATCTCCATGAGCATCTAATGCTGTAGGTAAATCCCAAGCAAAAAACCATACTCGATATACTTTATCAGGTATTGGACTTATTCCAAATTTTCTTGTATCAGGACTTCTAATTACGTGTGTAGGTTCACCATAACTTTGACTATCCGAATCATCTGCGTTTTCTGCTTCTCTTCTGTATCTTACCCAATCAGAAGAATTTATAAATTTTAAATTTTGACTTGTGTATGGAGCACTTTCTCCACTTACACCAATAGTTGTTAAATAAAAATTATCCCAATCTATTGCTCCATAGTCTGTAGTAACACTAGAACTGGATGATTTTAATTCGTACCATCTAGTTCCTGCTACTGTTTCAACATACACATTACCATAAAAAGGATCAGTTGCTCCACTTTCTCCTGTAGCTAAAAATCCCCATTGAGGTTCTGCCATTACTATATCATCATATGCTCTATTGACACAATCTTTTGCGTGAGCTTGAATACCAATTGCAGCACTAAAATTAGACGAAGTTAAAACAACTTCGTTAAGTTCTCTTAGTAATTCATTAGTAAGTTGTAAATAGGTTGTTGCCATTATTTTTTACCTTTAGCTTTTTTCTTAGCTGTTTTACTTAAATCTTTAAAGTGATATAATTTTACACTTGTTTTCCCATGAGTTTTACCAGAATGTAAATCTCCATTAGGCATTTTATGAGTTCCACCTTTATGTAGTGTGCCGTCTCTTTTGTAATGTGGTACGCCTTTCATTTTTTTACTTTTGTATAAGCTTCGTTTTGAAGAGTAGTTGGATCGTCTTTTTTATAAGTTCCTTTTTTAGTTCTTGCACGAACTGTTTTAGTTTTAAAATAATAATCCATTCTTTTTGTATATCGTTTAAACCAATCTTCTTGCCACTTTTTAAATTCTGTTTGATTCCAAGCTGTTATCATTTTATTTTCCTTTTATCTTAACAAGGTTTTGCTTTAGGCATAGCATTACCACCTTTGCTATATGCCATTCGTTTTTGCATTGATCCACCACCATACTTTTTTGTACGAGGCATTTTACCTTGTGCAGCTTTATTTCCTAAATTATTTTTGTAATCACCTTTCATGTTCATATTTGTTCCTTTGTAATTAAAAGTGTAAGGGAGAAGTGAACATAAAATTCCTCCTCCACTTACGAATCAATACTAGTCAATGCTCTAGACTATACTACTAACCCGCTTGAGTTGTAGTAATTCCGTCTTGAACTTTAACTTGTCCGTCAAGATACCAATTAGTACCATCAGACCATACATGAACAAAATCTCCATGTACTGCTTTATTGGCTACTAATGTAATAGTATCTGCATCTGTTACTGTAGCTACGCTTCCTGCTGCATCTTCTGGAGAAGACACATTACCTACAATAATATTAGCACTAGATGCTGTTACTATTGTATGAGAACTTGTAGGTTCAGTTGCTCCGACATAAAACCAATACTCTAAACCTGCTGCGGGAGAAGGTAGAGTTTGTATTCTAGCTGTTGCAGTATTCATAACAAAACGAGTGCCTGATTCGGCTGCTGTAATGGTATTAGCTGCAGTTATAGCTTCTGTGTCTGAGGGTTTTTGAACTTTAGTTGCAAGTTCACGAACATCAGATAATCTTGCTGAGTTACG
>Ga0209992_10004750_pt1 | contig 10426 bp, 6 predicted proteins | sample 2SBtaG_2_FD_182564 | JGI IMG/M metagenome (GOLD analysis project Ga0209992, IMG submission 182564) | Deep subsurface microbial communities from Kolumbo volcano to uncover new lineages of life (NeLLi) - 2SBTROV12_ACTIVE470 metaG (SPAdes)... | ecosystem: Environmental > Aquatic > Marine > Volcanic... | reverse complement strand
GGTAATTTCCTGACCCCACACCCAACGCAAAATACGGTTGCGCTATTGCAACATAGCGTTCAATAGCGTCGTTGACATGAAGCTCAATGAGTTCTAAAAGCTGGGCTGAGCCTGAACCATGCAAGATTACATGGGTGATGTTTTTAGGCGTTATAAGCTTTTCTTCAATAATGTTTGAATAGACTTCGGACACTTCTTTTTGGCGCTTTAAAAACATACCTTGAATAGTAATCGGCCCCAGTTTTCTTGGGCGTTTGGGTTCGAATATGATTTTGATAGCAATCCAATTAGTGGCATAACCCACAAGCAGCCCACCTAACGGCAGAATCCACCATGCTTGGTAGAAATACCAAAGTAGCATGGTGGGTAAACCAAACAAAAAGCCAAAATAGAAGCCAGAACGCACAATAAACGGAAACTCTTTGCTGCCTGCCGTTAAGAAAATTTCATTAACGAGCTCGGGCGCATTCACCAGCTGCTCTACCACCAGCTCTTTAATATCTAAAATTTCTGAAACATTGTGCTGAAAGTCGTCCACCATTTTATGAACCACATTAGGAATGTCGTTTTCGATGCGTTGATAGACTAAATTTTTGCCCTGTACAGGTAACGCAGCCCAAAGTTGAGGCGCAGATTCTGCCATTACATCGTTAACGACTTTGCGAATAACTTGACTTAAACGCCGCTCAATTGCTTTAGTGAGCTCGTCTGCGTCTAAACGCTGTGCTAACTCTTCAACACTAAGCAGTTTGCCTAGCACTAGCTCAACCTCAATCTCGGCCATTTGGCGGCGCTTCGCAGGAATGAGTCCCTGCCACCCTAAGAAAGGCTTAATACCAACAAACTCAATGGGGTAAAACATCATTTTTACCGCCAGATAGTTGGTTAGCCATCCAACAATAGCGCTAATTAAAGGAATTGATAGCAGACTTAGCGTTTCAAAGTTCCATTCCATACTACGAACATGTGGTCCAATTTGTTATTTTCTCTCTCAGGCTACTGAGTGCTTATGAAATGGTCAATGTAAAAAGTGAAATTACTGCTAATTGTTGATTGAAAACAGCTAAATGAAAGTCTAAAAGTTAGAACGTTTCACCTTGTGTGATTCACCTAATGTGCATCAGTTTTCTCAACAACAAACGATTAGGTAGTGAATTCTAAATTTACGCCATACACTCAAAATAGTGTATGAACCGCTGTTCTCAAGCCCTTGCTTTGAGTCTTCGCTATATGGACATTTAAAGACCTGCAATTTTTGAGAACTGCGTTCTAAATGAAAACTATCGTTTTGCTGGTGTTTTTTGGGTCAGTGTACTTTTTCCAATGAGTAGAAGGTACAGCCCTCATCAATCAAAAATAGGTACCCGTCATGGCAGTATTCGACTTGCGGTTAAAAAAGCTTGAACATGAAATCGAGCATGCAGGCAATTATGATGAATATGAGGCCGCGTGCTTAGCGCACGATGCATTGTCTGGTGCAGAGGAATGGAAAGCCGAAGACGCTAGCGATGATTACGACTACAAACTAATTCGCAAACGGGTTCAGCGCCTACAGCTTGCCAGAGGCAAAGGCGATTTACATGCGCTTATGTCGATTCTGCACGAGGGGCTACACGGCAATTTAGGCAATATTGCCAACCCCGTATTACTTACCCAGTGTAAAATAGGCACTAAATATCTTATTGAACAGTTTATTGACGAAGTGATATTGGCGCTAGAGCAAATTTATCACGCCGATGAACAAGACGTAGACTTTTACGAGAAACTGTCATTTTTTGAAGAGACTGCACACGCCTTCGGGCGCAGCTGCCTTATGCTTTCAGGTGGCGCAGGCTTAGGCTTTTTCCATGCTGGCGTGGTTAAGTCATTAAACGAAAAGAATTTGTTACCTACTGTAGTGTCTGGCTCTAGCGCTGGTTCTATCATCGCAGCCATGTTGGGTACACGAACTCACGACCAATTATTAGAAGCACTCAGCGCCGACTTTATTTACGAGACTTTTAAACACTGGCGAAGCTTTGCCGGTCTTGGAAAGAAAGGGCTATTTGATAGTTCCGTGCTCGAAAATGCGCTGATTGAACTTTTCGACCTCACCACTTTTGAGGAAGCTTTTAAGAAAACAGGTCGACACATTACTGTGACGGTATCCCCTGCCGACCTCCATCAACATTCGCGCTTGTTAAATGCTAAAACCTCACCGAACGCAATTATTACTCAAGCGGTACGTGCATCCTGTGCAGTTCCCATCATTTTTAGCCCTGTACAGTTACGAGCGAAAACGCCCTCGGGCGATATTGTGCCTTATATTCCCAACCGTCGTTTTGCCGATGGCTCATTAATGGCCGACCTTCCCTTCGAGCGCTTAGCGAGGCTATATGGCGTAAATCACAGTATCGTGAGCCAAACAAACCCGTTGGCAGTGCCATTCATTTCCGCAAACCGCATTGACCCCAACTCGCTGTGGGACATGTCTGCGCGCCATCTTGGCCAACTAGCGAAAACTAACAGTATTTTCGCCATTGATATCATTGAAAGGTTAACCGGTAATAAAAGTGCCAAATTGGCTATTCATAAAGTTCGTTCTATCATTGATCAGCAATACGTAGGTAACATCAATATTTTACCCAAGCGCCAAATTAGAAATTTATCGCAGGTTTTGTCTAATCCAACGCGCGAAAGCATCAATCAGTTGATCGTCAGTGGCGAACGGGCATCATGGCCGCAACTTCATGTTATTAAAAGAAATACCAAAATTAGCGAAAATTTACGGTATCATTTAGGCCAATTGAAAAAACGTGAGGCAGTAGAGCTTGGGCACGAAGTAAGATAGCGTGTGCGTCGCTTGACCTGTCTTGAATTGCCAATAGCAAAGTAATGGCAATTCGCAGCATCTTTTGAAAGGAAAACGGTGAGCGCACAAAGCCAAAACCCCGACAGCATTTACACGCAGCAAGTAAAACAACTAATCAATATGATTTATCCTCAAGAAACGGGCTACGGTTCGGTGTTCGAGGATGCGAGTCACTATTTTTCGCTTACCCCCTCTCTTGAGCAGCACATTGAAGACTTAAAAGCTCAGCTTAAGAAAATTGAGGGAAATAAAAACAAAGAGGTGCTTGCAGAGCAACTGACCAAGCAAATAACAAACAGCACTGAAAAGCTTGAAGAAGAGCGTCTGGCAAGGATAGAGCGGCTTGACGCTGTAAGCACCAAAATTATTGAGCTTTGTGAGGGCGATAACTGGCAAGAAACACAACAGCTCAGCGCTAAGTTACTTGGTACACTTATGCTGCTCACACGAGGACCAGAGGGCAACTTTGCACGTGTGCACATGCGCTTCAAACCGCTCTACAAAGCGGTGCTTACACTGCGCTTAGTCGATAGACTGTTAGAGCACGACACGATTGCTCACAAATATCTCTCGAAGTATCGCGAAGCTGCATCCCGGTTTCGTGGGAACCGCTATTGGCGCGATAAATGGAAAACTGAGCTTGGACGACCGCTAATTACCGCAGCGTTACTTCAAGATATTGGCCTGCAAAGCCCTGCCGCACTCACCATCTTGAAAGGGGAAAATGGCGCTCTAGACGAATTTCGTTTGCTGGAAGAGTCGCAGCGAAAGGATCTTCTGAAGCTAAACTATCACTTCACTTTAAAGTACTTGTCTGAAGGGTTAGGCCTACCTAAGTATGTAGGAAACAACAAAGAAGAAAGGGATCGCTTTGTTCAAACTCACAAAGAAGCCAATGAATTTTTGCAGCAGCTGGTAAAAGATGCATTTGTGTCGAAAACGGGGCTGGGAGAGATTGTAAAGATCCCTCAAATTTATGTTTCGATTGTGCTTTCAACTAAGTCTGACTACTCACGTATGAGCTTGCCTAAAGGCTACATGCTCATTGAACAATTAGCGAAAAAAGGCGGCTTAAATAAGCAGTTAGCGCAGGATTTTGTTGAGCTTGTGGGGTATTTCCCACAAGGGTTCGGCATTACCTACATACCGATGAATGAGAAAGGTCATGAAAAGGACCAGTACGAATGTGCAATAGTGATTGGCCTCAACCCTGCAAATCCAGCTGAGCCTTTATGTAAAGTGGTAACAAGAAATCAGAAGTACATTACCAGCGGTACGCAAGAAATCATCCCCAAAGGAAGAAACCTTTATTTCCCAGCTAACCGCAAGAAACTCATGCGCGTAGGGAAAGACAGATTAAGTGAAATTATGAGTCAATTGTCGAGCAACTTCACTCCAGACGCACTTGACGATTTAGTACCGAGTTTCTGGGAACCCTATGACTTCTTCGGTTTTAAAAAGCATCAGAATTTGTGGGCGAAAAATAAATAGTGGGCTTAGTTACGTGAAGTTTGTGATGGAAAAATTGAAGTTTCACTTCAATAAAAGCTCATAGTACAACTTCTACAAAACACCTCTCAAGAAAATGTAAAACTAAACTTAGCTACAGCTATCACTATGTCTATCTAAAGCGTTTCTGGACGAAGCTGCGCCAATTAACCACGTATGTAGTTAATTGGCGCTCATGCCGAAAGCGAGGTTTATCTTTAGGAAATGTTTTTATTCGTCGTTCTTGGTTGTATCAGTCGCGCTCTTAGTCGACGTTGCTTCTGCACTAGCTGCTTTCTTTTGTGCCGCACTCTTAGTAGTTGTCGATTTGGCCGCAGTACGCTTATTAGTTGTTCCCGCAGAAGCTTTTTTAGTCGTACTTGATGATGCAGCTGCCGATTTGGTTGTACTGGCTTTGCGAGCACGAGAAGTTGAAGAAGCGGTCGAAGACGGCTTTGTCGTTGCAGCCCTCGTTGCTTGCGTAGATTTTGGTGAGGTATTCTTGGGCGCTGCAGTCTTGCTAACGGCGCTTTTCGCCTCTGCTTTTTTAGCCGCCTCTTTCGCAGCTAAAAGGGCTACCTGCTCTACAAGCAAATCAACTTTTGCGCTTAATAGTTCAAGCTGCTGCTCTTTTTGCTGGCGCTTCTGGCCGCCTGAGAATGCAGAAAAAAGCGGCGTTGACGCCACTAATTTCTGAGCAGCATCAACCAAGGCAAAGGGATTAAGTGTTCGTCTTAACTCGCTTTCAACCTCAAGCCCTTTCGCCTGCATCGAATTTATGGTTTCTTGCGTGTCATCAATTTTCTGACTAACAACGCCTGCAGCGTGGTCTAATTTCGCCGATAACAAATCTGAGCCAGCGTAAAGCCAACCAAATAGAGGGGACGATTTAAGAGGTGAAGTAGCAGTACCGTTAAGTACTGATGAATCTTGATCGACTGTCGACACAGATTCTGTAGATGAAATTTTTTTGTTGCTCATAACGCCTCCAATACGGAGATTTACTAAGCATGACAGCATAAAACGGTTTCTACAGTCATTGAACTTTGTAAAAATGCTTCGCTGTCACTCAATTGCAGCTTTTAACACGCACTTTCAGCACTGAAAAGCTTATGAAAACTGCATGGAGGGCACCACAAAATGGTGCCCGGAAGGAAAACCGTTTTACTTGCTGGCAGCTAGCTTTGCAACCGCTTCAGTCAAGGCATCGATTTTTGCTGAAAGCTCTTCGATGCGCTGATCAGCTGGCTCTGAATCAAGGCCAAGCTTCTTGCGTACGTCTGCAACGCGATTTTCAACATCGTTAGTCGTAGATTTGAACTTACTTTTTGCGTCTTCTTCTAGCGTTTCGCCCTTTGTCACTAGCTCGTCAAACATTTTGTTCGCTTCTTCGCTTAGCTTCTCGTAACGCCCCTGCGCTTCTTCAACGCTCTTACCATAAGCGCCTAGGCCTGCTAACCAAATTTTACGTGCCATTTCTTCGGCTTCGTTGATCTTACCTTTAATTGTGTCAGTATTCGTCATGTTCAGCTCCTATGAATGCTAAATGAAAGTGTATTTCAACACCATGGCTTTACTTTACGATTAACAATTAGAATCCGCATACTAAAAACACAAAAAAATAAAAATGCCCGAAAAAGCGCTAACTTGTTCGGGCGAAATACCAGAGGAGACTGGTTTTAAAAAGGTGGGTGTAGAGTTAGAGTGGAACACCTGCAAGATGCAATACAAACGCATATTCAAGCGCGGTAGACTCGAATCGTTTGAAACGTCCTGAAGCTCCACCGTGACCCGCTTCCATGTCGGTTTTGAATAGCAGTAAATTGTCGTCTGTTTTGTATTCTCTTAGCTTCGCCACCCACTTCATTGGCTCAAAGTACTGCACTTGTGAGTCGTGTAGTCCGGTTGTGACCAACATATGTGGATAGTCTTTTGCTTCAATCTGATCGTAAGGCGAGTAGGAAAGCATATAGTCAAACTCAGCTTTGTTGGCTGGGTTACCCCACTCGGTATATTCGCCGGTAGTCAGCGGAATAGACGCATCGCTCATCGTGGTCACTACATCAACAAATGGAACGTGCGCGCTCACACCTTGATAGAGTTCAGGTGCCATATTTACGATTGCGCCCATTAATAAGCCACCCGCGCTGCCGCCCATAGCAAAGACGCGGTCTTTGTCTGCGTATTGCTTTGCCACAAGTCCTTTTGAAACGTCAATAAAGTCAGTAAAGGTATTTATTTTCTGATGCATTTTGCCGTCTTCATACCACTCGCGCCCCAACATTTGACCTCCGCGAATGTGTGCGATCGCGACAACAAAACCTCTGTCTATCAAAGACAACCAGCTGCTTCTAAACGTGGGGTCTACAGTCGAACCGTATGAGCCATAGGCGTATTGATATAATGGATTGGTGCCGTCTTTCTTAAACTTATCTTTGCGATAAACCAACGAAACGGGAACCGACGTACCGTCTCTCGCTTCAATCATCACGCGCTCAGAGGCATAGAGAGAGGAGTCAAAAGTGTCAGATACACGGGTTTGTTTCATCACCTCGCTTTCAAGGGTATCTAAGTTGATATCAATGATAGAACCAGGCGTGGTCAACGAGCTGTAATAAATTCTAAGCTTATTGGTATCCATTTCAGGGTTTGCATTAAAATACGCACCGTAAATTGGATCTTGAGTTGGAATAACTTTCTCTTCGTTTGTCGTCAGATTGTGAACGACTAAGCGCAGCATCCCGTTTTCTTTTTCTTTAACCACTAAGTGGTTGTTCATTACTTCAATACTTTGAAGGAAAACGTCTGGACGATGTGCAATCACTTCTTGCCATTTCGACACATCGTTAGTGGCGTCTAATGGTGCTTTCATCACTCTAAAATTCTTCGCACCAATATTAGTCAACACAAAATAACCGTCACTCGCTTTTGCTACACTGTATTCTTGTCCGTCTTCAATGGGCAAGAATACTTTTGTTTGAGACGTTGGGTTATTCGCATCAATCAAAGTCACACCTGTTTTTTCGGTGTTGTCATGGTGAATGTATATGAGACTATCGTCTTTACTTTTACTGATATAGGTATAAAAGGTAGGGTCGCTCTCTTCATAAACTAAAACATCTTCGCTTTGAGACGTGCCCAATTTATGGCGATAGACTTGGTATCCCAAAAGAGTCTGCGGGTCTTTCTTCACGTAAAAGAGGTGGGTATTGTCGTTCGCCCAAACTACACTTCCAGATGTACCTTCTAATACGTCATCAAGCTTTTCTTCACTCTCTAGGCTTTTGACATACACAGTGTAGATGCGTCGGCTAAGCGTATCTTCAGAATACGCAAGCAACTTGTTGTTGCTGCTCACCGCATAACTGCCAATACTGAAATAATCATGCCCTTCAGACATTCGGTTTGCATCAAGCAATACTTGCGGTTCAGCGTCAAGTGAAGGTTTTCTTAAATAAATAGGATACTCGTTTTCACCTGAGTAGCTGGTGTAGTACCAGTAACCATTGTCGAGAACGGGAACGGTTGAGTCGTCCTTCTCAATCCGAGACACGAGCTCCTCATAAAGCGCTTCTCGGTTTTTCTTAAGAGGAGCCAAAACAGTCTCAACATAGCTGTTTTCTTGTTCTAAATGGGACAATATCTCTTCGTCGGTGCGGGAGTCATCACGCATCCAATAGTAATTGTCATTACGGGTGACACCATGTGCGGTCATTTCATGCGGCACTTTTTTCGCCACAGGCGCACTTACTTGAGTATTTAGCATAACGGATGGCGCTGCACTTTCAGCTACTTGTTGAGGATTTTCAGTTTTATTTTCGACGCCACAGCCTGCTACCAAGCCACCTGCGGCAAGTGCTATCCATAGATATTTCATTATTATTCCTGTTGTGCACTTTTATTGGCGCTTTGTTTACCGCCAAGCGATTGAAGACAATCGACTTTTGATCATTGAAGATTTAAGAAAGCAGCTAAACTAAGCGAAGTTTATAAGTAAAGTGAGTATATATAATTACGATTTAGGGTCTAGCGTTACTTAACGCGAATGAGACTAAGTAAGGGTTAAAATGTTACAAGATATGTGAAACTGTGTTTCATCGCTGTAAATTCACCAACGAGCGTTAGTAGAAAGCGATAAAAAAACGCCGCATATTCAGAAATAATGCGGCGCTTTTGTTGTTTATTGTAAAAGCCGTCGTATGGAAACCAACAGCCTTTGGCAGCCTAGTGTTTAGTCGACCAAATCCTTAGGCATGTCATCACGAATAGCAAGCCACACCTTTCCACTTTCTATACCGTACTTTCTAACTACTACAGGGACACGGTCGTATTCGCCTTTCTCAGCAACATCAAGCAAGTCTGCGTAATACTTGTTTGCCACGTCGCGTGCTTGTTGGTGCGAGAAGAAATAGCCACCAATACGCGAGTACAAACCACGGAAACCGTTCATCATCAAAACAAATACGTTATTGTTAGACGCTAACGCCAAGTCATGTGACATTTGATAGTCGAACTGGGCAAAAGCTAAACCTTCTTGCTCCACATTTTTATAACGGGCAATAATTTCAGCAGACTCTTGAGGGTTGTTTCGAATTGCGCCTCGAATGAAAACCGCACTTAAATTAGTGCGCGCTGCTAACAAATTATCAACCAGTTCAGGGATCCCTTCTTGGTCTAAACGAGCGAGTGTTTCTAAAATGTTTAACCCACACGTTTCCCAGAAATTGTTAACCTTGGTCGGCTTTCCGTGTTGAATTGTTAACCAACCATCACGAGCTAGACGCTGAAGTACTTCACGCAGTGTAGTACGCGTTACACCAATTAACTCAGAAAGCTCTCTTTCTGCAGGCAAAATGGTGCCAGGTGGAAATCTTCCACTCCAAATAGATTCAACAATATATTCTTCGGCGAATCCAGCTGGACTCTGTGCCTTATAAATCATAACTAATCGCCTGCACGTTATTGTTATTTTGCAACTGATTGTACCAGATGCTGTTTTATTATCACAATGAATTATGCCTCGTCCACTAAAGCTTTTAACAACTTGTTAAAATTAAAGTGTTATTTCAAACACCATTAAACACTGCTTGTACATTTTATGTTCGAAATATTACGTATTTTCAAATTCAATGATAACTATCATAAAAAAAGTGATAAATATTCAGTGACTTTCACATGGTGGGGTCTGTGAATTGCTTTCTCAAGACGTTAATATCATGTACGCTTAATTTCCGACTATAATGACAGCAGCAAAACCGCGGTAAGGCGAAATAAATCGCATAGCGCCAGCAGTTTATGTATGCAATAACCGGAACTACACAGTATAAAGATGCGCAAAAACGCGTGCTTTGTTGTAAAAGGAACAGGAACTCATGCAAACCTCAATGATCGCGGCGATCTATAAGAATTTCCTGGGACATGCGCCCGACTGGTATAAAAAAACCATTATTGCCTTTCTCATTGTTAATCCCTTTATCTTTATGGTGGACCCATATGTAGCGGGCTGGACGCTTGTAATCCAATTCATCTTTACCTTAGCGATGGCATTGAAATGTTACCCGCTTCAACCAGGCGGCCTGCTTCTCATCGAAGCGATGTTTATAGGCATGACATCGCCTGGCCATATGATGCATGAGATTGAAGTTAACTTAGAAGTGTTATTGCTACTGGTATTCATGGTAGCGGGCATTTACTTCATGAAAGACCTGCTTATGTACTTGTTCACCAAATTGGTGATTAAGGTTCGCAACAAGCTAATTTTATCCCTATCGTTTATTTTTGCATCTGCATTTCTATCGGCGTTTCTCGATGCATTAACGGTTGTTGCAGTAATAATCAGTGTAGGTCTGGGCTTTTACTCTATCTATCACAAAGTAGCGTCGGGCAAGGAGTTTCATTCTGATCACGACCACACAAGCGACGACGAGCTGGGAAGCCACGACTTAGAAGACTTCAGAGCTTTCCTACGCAACCTTATGATGCACTCAGCGGTAGGTACTGCCCTTGGTGGTGTTATGACCATGGTAGGTGAACCACAAAACCTGATTATTGCAGACAAGGCCGGCTGGGACTTCGTTGAATTTTTCA
>Ga0209992_10004743_pt1 | contig 10447 bp, 8 predicted proteins | sample 2SBtaG_2_FD_182564 | JGI IMG/M metagenome (GOLD analysis project Ga0209992, IMG submission 182564) | Deep subsurface microbial communities from Kolumbo volcano to uncover new lineages of life (NeLLi) - 2SBTROV12_ACTIVE470 metaG (SPAdes)... | ecosystem: Environmental > Aquatic > Marine > Volcanic... | reverse complement strand
GGGGTTTAGAAGCTACTTATTTTATCGATGTGGAAAATCCAGATAACTTGTCAAAACTGGTGGAGGATCTTCAAAAAACATTTTCTGGTATAGGTGTGACCTTCATCGATCAGAATCAAATGCCTAGTATTTAAAAAACATGATTATTAAAGAGAATAAAAAAAACCAGTTTTTCTTGCTACATAAAATTAGAACTGCTTTAAATTCTTTCTTGAAAATTAAAATTCGTTCCATTTCTTCTCTTTTTAATTTTAAAAATAGGATCGTTCTGGTTTTGATCACCATATTCGTATGGTCTTTCCTGCTCACTGTGGTTGTCTACCGAAAGTCACATACTCCTGGTTTTGAAGAATTATCAAAGGCATTTAATCTTAAAGGAAGGGATATTAAAAATAAAACCTCAGAATCTTTTAAATCGGTTTTTCTTGCCCCCTTTCGCTGGATGAAGGCAAATCTTTCTGATCAGGAAATTCCCAGTTTTAATATTGATATAAAATTTAAGGATATGCAAAGGTTAATATCCAAAAGAGAAGATGCCTTAGATCTTGGGAGGCTTATAAAGGCAGATAATGATTATGTGACTGGGAGAATAAGGTTCAACGACAAAAATCACAAAATAAAAACCCGACTAAAGGGAGACTGGGTCGATCATTTGGAAGGGGATAAATGGTCTTTTAGAATTCATATAAAGGGAGATAACCATTTTTTGGGGATGAGACGATTTTCTATTCAGCATCCCCGTACTCGAAATTTTGAATCTGAAATTCTTTTATTTGAGGCCCTTAAAAGGGAAGGGATTTTAGTTCCACGTTACTTTTTTGTTGAAGTTTCTATCAATGGGAAAAATATTGGGTTGATGGCTCTGGAAGAACATTTTTCGAAAGAATTGCTTGAGTCACAACGCCGAAAGGAAGGTGTTATCATCGCGTTTAATGAGGATAGTTATTCGAAAAGTGGATTTCCCAATAGTTTGAATAATTTTAAAATTGCTCAAATCACCCCCTTTCGATCTAACAAAGTAGCCCGTTCAAAAAAACTTTCAAATGACTTTATTCTTGCCAGAAACTTATTAAAAGGGTTTGTGAGAGGTTATCTAAAACCTTCGCATGTATTCGATCCGATTATTATGGGAAAATTCATTGCTATTGCAGATGTTTGGGGGTCCACTCATATGTTGAGATGGCATAATTTGAGATTTTATTACAACCCTATCACGACTCTGCTTGAACCTATTGGTTTTGACGCCACTCTTCCCAAAGAAATCAATCAAAGTTCTTCAGTAGTTTTAGATGAACCAATTATATCGGCAATCATTGATGGAGACCCTCTTATAAAATTGGTTTATCTGAAAACTATTGAAAAAGTTGTACAGGAAATTGAAAAGGGAACAACTAAAAAATGGTTCCAAGCTCTTAGCAAAAAACAGTTGGGGATCCTTCATAAAGAGTTTCCATTATTAAATGGTATTCGGTTTAAAGAAATAGCTAAAAGAGGTAGAGCGGCTATTGCCAGAACTCAGATTAAAACGGAGTACCTCGAAGTGTTACAGGTGAATTCCATTCGTGATAAAAGCTCTCTCTATCTGGAGCTAATCAATCCCTTAACCCAACCCATTAGAATTGAAGAAATTTATTGTGACAAAAAAAGCACCAGAAAAAATAAATTTATATTAGATGATTCAATTAAGCTTCCCTTGCACGTAAGACCAACTTTTTTAGGTGATCGTCCTAAGGTAAAAAAAATTTCCTATAATTTACTTCAAAAAAGTTTTAAATGTGACATAGTTTTAAGTGTAAAAATTGTGGGTGAGGAGATGCTTAGAAGGGTTCAATCTAAAAAAAGCGACCCTGCTATAAAAAAACAGGGATTACCAAATTTCACCCTTCAAGAAACGTTGGATCTGCATCCATTTATAAAGTATGTTGAAGGTGAAAATATCCTGCAGGTGTTGCCTGGTGTTTGGCAGGTGAGTGAGTGGATTGTTGTGCCAAAAAAAATGACGATGGAAATCTCAAAAGGAACGACTCTGCGCTTTGATAAAACATCTGGGTTAATAGCGAAAGGGTCCGTAAATTTAAAAGGTACCAGAGAAGAACCGGTTGTTTTTACTGGTAGTGACCATTTATCAGGTTTTGATGCATGGTCTGGAATTGCGTTAATAAACGCTCAAACATCTTCTATCTGGTCTCACGTGGAAATATTCAAAACTTCAGGGGTTAGTAAAGGGAGGTGGGGTTTGTCTGGCGGCATAAACTTTTACGAATCAGATATTATAATGGAAAATGTTAGTTTTATTGATAGTCAATCTGAAGATGCTCTGAATATTGTAAGATCTAAATTCGATTTGAAAAATATAACAATTAAAAACACAAGATCAGATGGATTTGATTCGGATTTCTCAATTGGAACTATAGAAAATGGTAGATTTGAAAATATTGGTTCTCAGGGTGGGGGAGATGGTGTTGATGTTAGTGGGTCGAAAGTCACGGTTATAAATAGTTATTTTGAAAATATCTCGGATAAGGCAATTTCAGTTGGGGAAAACAGTAATCTTAAGGCAACCAATATTGACATTAAGAATGCGGACATTGGGGTCGCGAGCAAAGATGGATCTTTGTTGACAATATCTGATTCAAAATTTTCAGAAATTAGGAAAGCTGGACTTATGTCCTATATTAAGAAACCGGAATACGAATCAGCAGAGATTTTAGCTAAAAATATTTCAATAGAGTCAACAGGTGATAAGTTTATCTCTCAAAGTGGCAGCAAAATTACTATTGATGGTGTAGAAACCCCTTCTGTCGACCTGAATGTGAAAAATCTTTACAGTTCGGATGTTGGTCAATGAGTAATTCCAGTTCTACTCTTTCTCGATATGAAATTAAGTTTGTTACAGAGTCTTTTCATTATCACAATATTTTAAACTGGTTAAACCAACACAACTCTTACCTGAAGATAGAATATCCTGACCGGCAAGTAAATAATATATACTTTGACTCATACAGTCATAATTCATATTGTGAAAATATTTACGGATCTTCCATCAAGTCGAAAGTTAGGTTTCGTTGGTATGGCTCTTCAGAGGAACCCAAAATTGGTTCTCTAGAGATAAAATGTAAAAGAAATCAGTTAAACAGGAAAGTGATTTACAAAATTCAAGAAGACATACAAAAAAATGGTGGTAACTGGAAATCCATACAATCAGAAATTCAAAGGCAGGTGCCGGCGGAAGGAAAGAAATGGATGGATATGAATCCTCTTCCAGTGCTGATCAACAGATACAAGAGAAAATATTTGATAACGAGAGATAAAAAAGTCCGTGTAACATTGGATTCAAATTTAAAACTTTACGATCAATCTCGAAAACCTTTTCCAAACTACCTCTTAAAATCTAATCTCCCGGAGGTTATAGTTATGGAAATTAAATTTCCCAAGAATTTGAGAGATTATGTTGTTGAAACCTTTAGAGATGTCCCAATGAGATCTAGTCGATTTTCAAAGTACGTTGCTGGAGTTCTATCTATCAATGGTTAGATTAGTTATGAGAGAATATTTTTTTGGATGTAATCGTGTAATCGAGAGAGATCCAATCTACCGCCATAATTCTGAGTAGGCTTGATTGCATCGACTTTTTCTAAGGATGGTAAACGCAGCGAAAAATCAGATACACGGGAAAACGATGCCTAAATTTTTCTTTAACTTCATGTAAGCAAGAGAAAATATAAACACTTGAGTAAAAGCGAAAGATATTGCGGCCCCAAAGGTTCCCCAACCTGGAATCAAAACACAATTTAAAGTAAAATTGAAAATAGCCGCTAACAAAGTTATTTTTATAGCTATTTGAGTTTTTCTGACCGCCAACAGTAAGAAAATTGAAAATTCATTTAGTGCTATCAAAAAAAATGAAGCTCCCATAATTTTGATGATGGAAGAAGTAGGTCCATAATCTGGGCCATATAAAAATTCTATAAGGTATTCGCTTATAAAAATAATACCTATAGAAATAGGAACGCATATTAAAAGTAAAACACGGTACAATTCTCTGGATATCCTACTTAATTGACGAGAGTCGTGAAAAGTATCCCTAGAAATAACAGGAAACAAAGAGGCACGAATCCCAGCTATCATAAGAGCTAACGATTCGATAATTTTAAAGGAGGCTGTGTAGAAACCTGCTTCGGCTTTGCCATGCAGAAAAAAAAGAAAAGCCACATCAAGGCGAAAATATATATAGGAGAAAAAAATTACTAGACAGATTGGTGTGGAATTCTCTAAAACACTTCTCCAATTTAACCTCTTTTCCTCAAAAATTTCTTTATTAAGCAAACTACGTACCATCTTTCTGCTAATAAGAAAAAACAGAGTTGTGGTTAATAAAAATGCAGAGGAAAACTGAACAATTCCAAAGTCCAAAAATAATATCCCCAAACCACCAGTGATAAAAAACAAAGCCCTCTGTGAAATCATAAGTATCGATACTTCCTTCATTTTTTCAAACGCACGAAAAACGCCCAGATTTATTTCTGAATAACCATCAACGATCATTGCAATAGAAATCAAAAAAATAACCTGTAGATCTTTCGAATCTAAAGGAATAATTGTATATGCGGTGGAAATGATAACTATTGAAATAGTAGTTATAATTTTTTTCAGGAAAATTATATTTTTTAATATGGTTTTGGCTTGTGTAAAGTCATTTGAAATCTCACGGGTTGTGTAAATTCGAAAACCATGATCTACAAAATTAAGGAGGACACCCGTCCCAACAAAAGCATAGGAGAACATTCCATACCCCTTACTTCCTAGATGTCGCGCAGCAATAATCTGAATCAACAAAGCAGTAAGCTTCGAGATAGCTTCAGCGGACACTAGGAGTAAAGAGTTTTTAACCAAGCGTTGTTTGATAGTTTGCTCTGGTTTCTCAGTATTGGTTATGAAAATGCTCAATTCATGGCTCCCGTTTCTAAAAAATACTCAAGAAATTTAATTCTTAATTAAATATAAAAGTTCCATAAAACAAAAGGGTCTGTCAAGGAAGATAGGCTGCCACCAGTTAAGAATCCGTAAATAATATAGAGGTTCTAAAGTTTTTAAGCTATGATTAAAAGGGAAAATCAAAGAAGGAAAAAAACTTGAGAAAAGTTTTAATTACAGAGGTTACGGGTCAAGATTTATCTTATTTGACCGAATTCCTTCTCTAAAAAGGTCTAGACCCTGCTGAATTCATGATTTCTCTGGATGCTGAGGTTTAAGCTTCACCAATTTCAGATAAATGATTAATTAGGCAATAACCTCCAGCAAGTAATAGGATAAAACTACAAGTGGAAATTTCCATTAAGCAAGTAGCATCTTATTTGGGGCAGATTTATCAAAATTGGAGTTTCGTCTTGTTTCATGAGGTGCGATGAGATCTGTACGTATTGCAATTATTCATGAATGGCTAGTGACCTATGCGGGTTCCGAGAGAGTACTTGAACAGATACTTTCGATTTATCCTGATGCTGACTTATTTTGCGTTGTTGACTTTCTGGATAACCAGCAACGTGGTTTTATTTCAGGAAAAAAAATAAATACTACCTTTATTCAGTATTTGCCAAAAGCGCGATCAAAATATCGTTCCTATCTTCCTTTAATGCCACTGGCTATTGAGCAGTTTGATCTTTCTAGTTATGATTTAGTGATCTCCAGTAGCCATGCGGTAGCTAAGGGTGTACTCACGGGGCCAGACCAGTTACATATCAGCTACGTTCATTCACCAATACGATATGCTTGGAATTTACAACACCAGTATCTTAAAGAGGCTGGCCTTAATAGAGGAATGAAGGGTTGGCTGGCCAAGTGGGTTTTGCATAAGATTCGCCTTTGGGATTTACGCACGGCCAATGGTGTCGACTCTTTTATTGCGAATTCTTATTTTATTGCCAGACGTATTACAAAAGTTTACAGACGTGAATCAATCGTCATCTATCCTCCAGTTGACGTTCGTGCGTTTACTCAAGTGGATAATAAAGAGTCGTTTTATCTTGCTGCTTCACGCCTGGTACCTTATAAGCGCATTGAGTTAATTGTTGAAGCTTTCACCAGGATGCCAGATCGTCGACTAGTGGTAATTGGTGATGGCCCCGGTTTTGATAGAGTGAAGTCTATAGCAGGGCCGAATATTGAAATTCTTGGATACCAAAAATTTGAGGTTTTGAAAGATTATATGCAACGTGCGCAGGCTTTTGTCTTTGCCGCAGAAGAAGACTTTGGCATTGTTCCGTTAGAGGCGCAGGCTTGTGGTACACCTGTTATTGCCTATGGGAAAGGGGCACTTTTGGAGACAATCAACGATCTATCTGGCTCTGAGGAACCCACTGGTGTATTTTTTCAGTATCAAACAGTTGATAGTATAAGGGATGCCGTTGAGCGTTTTGAAAAGAACAAAGAAAAGTTTATCCCTACGGCTTGCCGTAAGAACGCAGAACGGTTTGCGCCTGAAGTTTTTCGAGAGAGTTTTGCGCGGTTTGTAAATGATAAATACGAGCAATTTCGAAAAGCACTGAACACATAGTGGTAATACCAGAGACTCTATTCATTATGTTTGTTTCTATTTTAAAGGTTTTTGGTTTGTCTGGGCTAAAGAAATACCCATAATAAAATAGAGCAACATAACTACCTCTGAATCGTAGAAATTTGTTTCAAACATACCTCACTGAAACCAGAAATGCGCGATCCAAAACGAATTTTAAAAAAATTGATTGGAGCAGATATCCAGATCGGACCCTTTGATGCTAGTGGCGAATCTTTGGAACAAGCAGTAGAAACATTTCGTGATGTGGCTAAATGCAGAAAGATTCGCGATTTTATCAAAGCAAGTTTTGGAATCGACCTGGCCATATCCCCAGAAACCTTTTATCAACTTCTGGAGATTGGCCCGATCAATTATATTGAAACCACGCAAAGGGACCTAGTTGTCGAGACCATTTCCTTAAAAGATACTCGGCATCTCGACGACCCAGTCTCTATTGGCAATTTAAACTCGGTATTACGCGAACTATATAAAGACCTGCAATTGTTGCATGAAAGAATCCACAAAGAATTTCCCGATGCTTTATTAATCCGCGACATGCGCATAGAACTGATTGATCGTTGCTTCGATTTCGCAGATCGATTGGAAAGTATCCACCACAAATGGTCGTTATTTAGAGGTGGAAGGGTGCGCGATATTGAAAACGAGTTTTCTATCCTCTTTCCCAACTCTCCCAACGCCAGGCCACTGGAGAGTAAATTCCCTCTAATTCGTCGCGAAATGGAGCTTTATCAGAGTGTTGCGCGGACAGAAAAAAAATGGCAAGCTCTTGGTTTAAATCTTTTCTCTATTCTAAGAGAGAATGAAGCCAAGGATCTAGGACTGTTGTTACAAAATGCGCAGGAGATGGGGAACCGACTTTGGCAAATTATCTATCAAAGTTCTGAAATCAAAATTTGTGTAGAATTGATAGGAATAGACTTTGCAAATATCCAGTCCCTTTTCGATAACGAGACTGTTCCCTTAAACATAAATGGCTAACTCATCCTCTTCGTATTGATGACCTACTAACCAATTCTGAGAAGCCAATTAATTTTAGAAAAAAATTTGAAGTATTCGCAGATTCGGTACTTCCCACTCAGCGGATTAGGATTTGACCTGAAATCCTTCTACTTTGTCCAATAGAAGATGTTTTACTGAGGAATTATTTTGTGCTTCTCTTAGAGCATTTTTACCATCTTCTTTGATCCTGTTGAGACGAAGATCGAGTCGCAGAAGATTGGTAAAAAGGGGCAAAAACTTCGCTAGGGTTATGGCACCTTCATCCGTTATCTCGTTGTCCGTGATGACCAGATTCTGCAAACTCAATAAATTATCTGAAACAGCAATGTATTTGACCCCCTCATTACCGATCTTATTATAAAAAAGGTTTAGGGATGTCAGGTTAACTAGCACTTTAGACTGAGCCAGCCATTTCGCACCTTTGGCACCACAAAGGTTTGTGCCAAAAGCCAGATTGGTTAAAGGACGTAATTTTTCCATCTGCGAGATATCTTTTGCTCCGTATTCCTTAAGATAAGTTGCTGTAAGATCAAGAGTTTTTCCGTCTTTACTCAAGTTCATACTCACAATACCTTCAGTTTCAGAGCTGGCCCGATCTTGTCCCATTGCTGCTTTATTGCCGCTATAATCCATTTTGCTTATTCTCCACGCATTCAAAGTCTACATGAACCCACTAGACCTGAATTATTGATTTATCTTTATGTAGGGTGCCCTCGATTATACACTTCTTCTCCCAAGTCACTCAAGAACTACTTGTTCAATACTGGTAAACTAGAATTAAAGAAGCTAAAATCTCTATAAGCCTTGGATGATATATTGTTATATTTAAGCAATGCTTGGGGGTTGGTTTTTAAGGAAAAATATTCTAATATACAGCATCACTTATTTCACGGAGCAGTTTAATGGCTGGATTATATAGAACAGAAACTGAGATGAGTCTGGGCAATAATGTCATCGTTACCCAGATGACGCAAGCCATTAACTGGGCACGGAAATATTCCTTTTTTATCTATCCCTTCATTACGGCATGTTGTGGAATGGAATTTATGTCTGTAGCCGGTCCCAGATACGACCTGGATCGAATGGGTGCGGCATTTCCTCGTTTCTCACCTAGGCAGGCCGACCTGCTTATGGTAGTGGGAACCATTAGTCACAAACAGGCTCCGATTCTAGTTAAAGTTTTTAACCAGATGACAGAACCCAAATGGGTAGTGGCTTATGGGGTGTGTACCGTCTCCGGTGGATTTTATGACAACTACGCAACCGTTATGGGAATCGATACGTTGATTCCGGTAGATGTTTATATTCCAGGTTGTCCGCCACGACCCGAAATGGTCATAGATGCGCTAATGAAACTTCAAGATAAAGTCCAAGCCGAAACTCTAGAAGACCATGTCAAAGGCCCAGCACTCGTAACTCCCGTAAGCAAACTTTAGCCTAACTAAAAATACTAACCTGAAGGACTAAGCCTATTGGCTTGTTGTGTCCTTGAGCATTTTGTTTGCCCCTTGACGTTCGATCTCAGTGAAATTTTTTGATTTCATCATTCGCTTGACTTGAAGGTGTTTTTCTTGCACAAACTTTTTTAGATCTTCTTCGTTTACGACTTTCAAATTCACCTCTCCATCTGGCCCAACATAACGATTCTTTAAAAAATGGAAATAAAGGCTCAGTCGTAGTCTCGGGTCTCTGATATTCATTTTATAAGTCAGTATCATCAAAGCCTCTCGTTTGCGATCTATCTTGTAACCCAATCGGGTGTTATCCAGTTTATTAAACTGTTGTTCCAGAATAGAGAATGCCTCTTCGCGTTCGCTTTCCAATTCTTTCAAGTCTGGTAAAGGCAATAATTTTGCAGCCGCAATATCGAGTAGTAAGGACATATCCCGGGTTTGCTCACCCAGGTAAGCAGCTTCAATAGGAAACTGGTGATTTAATCGTTCCTCCTCCTGTAAAATTGGCTCCATCTTTTTTATTTGCTCTTTAAGTTTTTTCAGGCTTTCATCATCAAAAGGCATTAAAAACCATTGTACTTCTTTTGGGATATTCAAATCCTCTCGGATGGGCCTTGCAAAAAACCTATCTAAAATCTTTGGGAATTCAGGAAGGAAGAATTCCGTGACCATATCAGAAAAATACGGAAAATTTAGAATCAAGAATCTCGGATCGGAGCGGATATTCAGTCCATAGGCTTCCAACTCATTGGCAGCACCGACAAAGGATTGTGTTAAGTGAATTGACTCATGTAGATGTGTTGCGTTTCCATAGACGCGACTGTCTATAAGGATAGCTGCTGGAGAAATTCTTATAGAATCAAATGTTGTATGCGCAAATTGCCAAGGTTGCAACAATTCGCCAGACCAGGATTGAATAATAAACTGTTTAAGGGGGGCTGGAGTAAGCTCTGGAAAAATGGAATCTAAACGCTTCAGCGTTTGCCGCATCCGGTTTGCAGAAAGATCTAGCAGGTCATTCGCTTGATGGCATCTGCCGCAACCGAAAGCTTTAAAACCGGGAATGGAAAAAACAGTTGGCTCACCTTTGGCAAGAAGTTGAACGCTTTTTTTGGGCCCGACTGTTGCATCAAAATCTTCAACTGGTTTTTTGGGTTTATGGATTTTTATTAATCTATCAAGCTCCCCTAAACCTATTTTTTCTTCAGCAAAAAGAGAGGGACTCAGACAATGGAGCAGGAGGAAACTCCCGATCATTAAAAAACGATATCGAATCAACAAAAGCTCCGTTGTATTATGTAAAATTGCCTTCAGGCGTCTTTAAAAAAGGAGGTAGCTTTTTTAAAGACGCTTCCAGAGGGATTAATTATTTTGGTTTAATGATATTAAACCGTTGCCAAACGCTGATAACTTTGCGCCC
>Ga0209992_10004742_pt1 | contig 10448 bp, 10 predicted proteins | sample 2SBtaG_2_FD_182564 | JGI IMG/M metagenome (GOLD analysis project Ga0209992, IMG submission 182564) | Deep subsurface microbial communities from Kolumbo volcano to uncover new lineages of life (NeLLi) - 2SBTROV12_ACTIVE470 metaG (SPAdes)... | ecosystem: Environmental > Aquatic > Marine >... | reverse complement strand
CAACGACAACTTCAGATGCTTTATCAACTACTGCTGTTGTTTCAACAACATCAGCTATTGTAGCTCCCTCACCACCATTAAGCGCCGGTAAACGATATGTGTCCTTATCAACTTTCGTAAAAGAACCCATACGCCTTGTATCTGTCAACCAAAATGGAAATTTCAATCCATTTTCTTCGGCGGTTTCTGTAATGTTTTCCTTAGAAACAACTGCGCCTTCACCATATTTGGTAATTGCGGCACTAAGAAAACTCATTTGTTTGTCAGTATATTCCATATCACTTTTCTCTCATTATATGGTTGTGGGAAATATTCCCTCATTGTTTAATTATATTATACCACGGTTTTGGGTAAAAAGTCAAGTGTTTATTCAAACTTTTTTTCACGCCGCTACCATCTCAATAAATCTTGAAAGTAACTTTCTGTTTTGAAGTTTTCCAGTAGAGAACTTCTTGAATGCTTTTGCCATTTGGGCTACTGTTGCACCTTCTGCAACTTCCAACGGCATATCTGCTACCTCTAAGGCTTTTCCACCTTGAACCAAATACTGCTCATTAAATCCCATCATTTCAGGCATAATCATATATTTGTCTTTACGAAACTTTCTGAGTGAGGTATTTATTTCTTCGTAATTGGCTCCCAAAATTTCTCCTTCTGCTCTTTTTTGAGAATCAAGGTAATTTGCCATATCGTATTTTCTCATACTTCCTATCAAGAAGAAGTTTACAATATTAATATCAAAAACTTCTCTGTAAAACTTAACTAATGAAACAGTTACATCTTTTGTTCGGTGATGTCCTGTTGGCATCAACCTTACTGATTTTTTAGAAACTGAATCTCTAAGAATAACATTTTCTTCTCTTATGTCAAAATTACTTATATTTCCTTCAGTATTCCAATATCCATTGCTGGAGTGTGAATCACCATCAGTAAGAAAAATACTGTTAATAACATCAACTTGATTTTTCTTTTGAAATTCTCTCATTACTGAAAATCCAACAAACAAAGTAGAGTTCAAAGGAGTTCCACCTAAATGCATCACATCAGGAATTTCAAAATGATGTGATCTATCCCATCTGTATCGGTCAGTATAATATTCTGCGGTAGCCATCATATAGATATATGCTTCGTGAAGTTCTTTCGCTCTCATTCTTGAGGAAAACAAGTTCAAAAGATTGAAACGAGTAACTGCGACAGTACCATGATTCATAATTTTTTCATCTGACATATAATTATCACGATACCACTTGTTCTTAACTTCATCATCATACCTTGTGTAAGAATCACTAAAGGCATATACTTCAAAAGGAATGTTGACTCTTTTACAAAACATAACTAAGGTCATCATTTGTTCGATAGTTCCTTTCATATTTCTTGACATTGAACCAGACCAATCGACAAACATTACCAAGCCGTGATTCTTTCCATCTGGAACAACATTCAACTTTTTGAAAATATGTTCATTATACTTGTAAGTGTAAAGTCTTTCAGAATCAAGTATTCCCGAATTAGCTGTTGCTGTTCTTGCGTGTTCCTTCGCTGCTTTTTTCAACTCAAACTCTTTTGCGAGATATTCAACAACTTTTTTATTCTTACTACGAAACTCTTGAAATAACTTTGTAGCTTCGTTCTTTAATTCATCACCAGTGCTATCACCCACACGACTTGTGTAGTCTGCAGAATAATATTTTTCATATTTCTTGTAAATTTCATTCCAAGAAACAATAATTTTCTTTAAATCAACTTTGTTTGGAAGATCAACATATCGATAAGGTTTTGATTTCTCTGAAACCAATTCTATTTCATTATTCCTAAAATTGTTATCGGTCTTTGACTCAGGCTCAAAATCTCCATCTTCTCCACCTTCTTCACCAAATGATCTTTCATCATTTTCGGCGGCTTCTTCACCTTCATCTGCAGGAGTTTTTTCAGAACCTTCACCTTCACTTTCTTCTTCACCTTCTTCGCCTTCTCCACCTGCTTCATTATCCATAGGATTTGACTCTGAATCATCTTCTGAATCTTCATAATCTTCAAAATAATCATCTGATTCTTCATCACCTTCCATCATTTCTTCTTCCCAATCGTGGTCAGACATATCGGTTTCAGATTCATTTTCTTTTGCGTAATCGTAAAGATCTTCACAAATCTTGACAACTTCTTTCCAAGTATTTGCTTTATCAATTCTATCAAGAAAAACACTTTCTTCATCAGAAAAAGTAAGATCAACATGATCTCCCACTTTGTAGTGAAGATTAATCTTGTCAATCAAACCTAACTTAGTCAAATCATTTCTTTTAATACCGAAAAAATCTCGTTCCATTAAATTTGAATATCCTTCAATAAAGGAACGGCGACCACCTGGATATTTAACTTTAATTTTTCTCTCAATTCGTGCATCTTCAACAACATTAAGAAAAGATTTGAAACCTCTTCCGTGTCCTTTTGCATCGTGCATACCTTCTTCAGGAGTGAACAAGGCGTGTCCAACTTCGTGTAGCACAAGTAAATCGTAAAGACTCCCGCTCATCTCTTTCCAAATTGGAAGTCTGAGAACACGATTCTTTACGTCAAATGATGCTGTACTATAATTGCCATGTTCAACAGTCACATTTTCAGTAGCGAGAAGTTTCGCCAGAATTGACTTTGACTGTTTATTGGCTAATTCCATTTTCATAAATTCTCTCTAAAAAAGTTTTTCTCTCATTTTCTGGTACTATTTTACCATAACTGGGTCAGGAAGTCAAGTGTTTATTCAAAGTTTTTTTGGCGACCCCTACAAGACTTGAACTTGCGACCTCTTGCGTGACAGGCAAGCGTTCTAACCAACTGAACTAAGGGGCCGTTATTAAATCTTCTTTAGGAATGACTTGATATCCAGACTTATTGTATGCTATCGTTATCGCAAATCCATCAGGCGTTTTTACCTCTCGTTCTGGAATAGCTTTTTCTGTCCTTCTCATTTTCATAATCCTTGTGGGATAATCATCTGGTATATCGTCTAATTCTGATTTTCTGTAATAGATATGTTCTTTTATATTTGCCGATGTTTTCTTTCCCTTAATCGGATCAATCGGTTCATCTTCTTCTTGTTCAAAATAACAGCCTTTTGCTACTCTAATCATAGTGTATTTTTTTTTAAGATTGGGTTGATGGATGAGAATCGAACTCACAACCTCCAGAATCACAACCTGATGCTCTACCAATTGAGCTACCATCAACATCTGGTGGGGAGAGAAGGAGTCGAACCTTCACAGTCTCAGACGGCGGATTTACAGTCCGTTGGGCTCACCACGTGCTCAGCCTCCCCTTTGAACTCCTATGACCCGCCCCATCCTCATAGGCTCCCAGTAAGTACCTACACTCACCGGCCCTCTAACAATTCTCATTGTTTACTTATAGTATAGCACAATTTGGGTGAAATGTCAAGTCTTTTATACAAAAAATTTATTAAGGGGAGAAGTATCATCAATTATTTGATCCAAAGTTCTATCATCTCCTTTTTTCCATACCCACATTGGTTCAATAATTCTTTTATTCTTTGATTCTTGTTTATCGTTGTTACTGCCGGGTCTTTTATTTAATTGTAGTCCTATACATCCAGTATAATTGGATTGTGGAAGAGACTGTATAAAATCATTCATAGGATCACAAATAGATACATAAGATTTATTTTCACCTTTATCTGTTGCATATACATCTGCAATATTGATAATCATTGTTCCACTATCTTTAAGACTATTCCAACATTTTTCCAAAACTGGAAATAGAAAATCTCCTAACCAAACATCAATATCTTTTCCATATCGTTTCCAAGATTGAGTTTCATCATCTGCGTATCTTTCAACATGAAAATATGGAGGCGATGTAAAAACCATATCAAATTCACTATCACTCAAGTCCACATCTTCAGCAGGAGCTTGTATAAATTTTGTTTTCTTATAAGTTTCATAAAGTTCATTTTGTCTTGGATAATTTTTCATCACTTCTTCATTAGGATCAATGCCCATATAACTTTCTGCATTAGAGGCGTGAAATCCTGCCAATCTATCACCCCACCCCATAGAAAAATCTAAAACATCTTTTGCTTCAAATAAATTGTAAAGAGATTTTGCTACTGCTGGCGGATATTGTGCCGCCATGTACATTCTCATTTGAATACACATTCTTAAAAATTTACTATTCACCTCTGGCATATTTAATGTCCATAGAGGATTTAAAAATGTTTGATGAAATTTTTTAATAGTCCAAGACCGATAAGGGCTTGTGTGTCTGGCGTGCTGTACTTTCCACCTCGCAAATTGATGAAAATAATTAGAAGCTTTTCTACCCACTACACTATTTTTTAGATACCAATGAGACAACTCATATTTATAATCGGCTTTAGAATATAAATTATCTTTGGTCAATAATGTTCTATCATCAAACTTTACTAATTCATCAAATTCTCGTTTAGCGTCTTGTTCAGTAATTGGATATAATGGTAGGGGTAAATCTTCAATGGCATCCGATATTGCATCCTTCAACTCTTGTTGTGAATGCTCATTTTTGAGTTTGTACCAATTTGGTTTATCTATTACTAATTCATTATTAGTAACAAATGACTTTAAATCCATCATGACTATTTATTTTAATTTTACTACCATTATAACATAAAATTCTAGAAAGTCAAGAAATCGAATTTTATAAATAAAAAGAAATCTCTACTGAACGCTCACTAGTGATTATTTTTTTGGAAAGGAGAAATGAGCTCAATTATATCACCTTATGATTTCACAGAAGTAACTCACCAACTACGATCCTTTTTTGATGATAGAGGATTTCAAGAAGTACATACCCAAAACAGATTATCTATTTTAGCAGCTTGTGAAGATCCAACTACTGTTGCCACATACGAATATGCAGGACAAATCTGGCCACTTCCTCAAACTGGTCAAATGTGGTTAGAATATGAACTACTAACAAGACCTGAACTTGAGGGGTGTTATTGTTTATCAACTTCATATCGACAAGAACAAAATCCACAAGAAGGAAGACATGAATTAATCTTTCCAATGTTTGAATTTGAATCTGTTGGTAATTTTGAAGACCTTCTTCAAATGGAAAATGATTTGTGTAAACATCTAGGATTTAAATGTGATTTTAATCAAGCACCATATAATGATTTAGATTTTCCCGGCGGTTTGTATCAAAGTGTATTAGCAAAATATACTGGCCCAGAACTAGATGCTGGACATGAAGAAGAAATGTATAAAGAATATGGAGATGTATTCTTCTTAACACTTTTTCCAGAATCTACAAGTCCTTTTTGGAATATGAAAATTTCAGAAGAAAGAGGACCGAAAAATGTTAAACTTGCTAATAAATGTGATGTTATCATGGGAGGCATGGAAACCATTGGTAGTGCTGAACGTGCAACTGATGTTCAAGAAATGAAAGAACAATTTTATACTATCTCTAATGGAGAATATGCAGAATTACTGTTTAATCTTTTTGGAAAAGATAGAGTAGAATTAGAACTCTTCAAATTTCTAAGTCATGATTTCAGACCACGTTATGGGGGCGGAATCGGTGTAACTAGAATGATTAGTGCAATGAAACGTGCTAATCTGATAGTTAAAAATGAAGAGTAAGAAAGTAATTTCCATTTATGAACCAAACGATATTTATAAAGTTATTGAAGAATTAAATAGAGGTGCTAGAGAACTTGGAAAACTCACGTTAGATGAACAAATGGAAAGAATTGAAAAGATGCGGGGTGGCGAAACCGGCAAACGCGATCTGTTGTTGGCAGAAAATCTGTAGGTTCGAATCCTACCCCCGCAGCCATAAAAAACTATTTATGATATTCAGGATTGGTAGGGTCATCAATCCATTGTTTTGGCATTTGAAAAAGAGCATTTACCCAGTCTGGTGGTCTTGTTCTCGCAAAGACCACCCATCCAATATACTTAGATGGGTTTCTCCATTGTCTTTTTCTTTTAAATTCATTCATTGATCCGCCTGTAGTAAGGACATCATCAACAATACATATTGGATCTTCAAATTTTCCTGTACCATGTTGATTCAGTAATTTTCCTAGTATATTACCACCTCTAGGAATTCCAATTGCTTCTTTAAATGGGGGAGTAAGTTCCATAATCATTTGAGCAATACACTCCCACTCTTTATGTGAAAGTGCATCCATTTCGATCTTCCATTTTAAATCTAATCCCGCGTGGGATTTGAAATCTACCTTTTGAAATAAATCAATCATAATTTAAAAATTGGTAATTTTTCTAGATATATTAAATCATCTTTATCATAACCAGCTTCTTCCAATAAGACCGCCGCTTTACATACTATATTACATTCAATCTTTTTTAACATATTTTCTAATCCAATAATTGAACCACCAGTAGATACAACATCATCAACTATACAAATATTTTTACCTTCTAATTTTTCAACATCACTCTTATCAAGTACAAGAGTTTGAGCTCCTATTGTCGTGATAGATTGAACTTTCTCAACCATTGGTTCAGACATATATCCTTTAACAGATTTTCTTGCAATCACATAATCTACATTTAATCTTCTCGCAACAGCATGAACTAAAGGAATTGATTTTGCTTCAGGCGAACACAAAATATCAATTTGACTTACAGGATTTGGAAAATCTGCATGTAAAATAATTGCTTCTGCACAAGATTCTATCAACTGAGTGTCACCAAACATGACAAAGCTCGCTATTGCGAGCTCGTCATTAATTTGTACTTTGGGTAACTCTCGTTGTAGACCTGCTACGTTAAGAGTATACGTTTCCATTTATGCTCCCACAAAAATCATTTGAGTAACAAATCCTGCAACTAATCCATAAAAAGGATTCCACTTCATAGTTACAAAGGCGGTTGCACCAATTACCATTCCCATTGGACCGAATCCGTATGGGCCAGCAAATTCACCACCTTGAGCTATTGCACCATTAATGTTTGTCATGAAAGTAACGAATACTCCTAAGACAAAAAGAAATCCCGCAATAGATGCACGATGAACATATTGTCCAATAACAGGAAGTAATTTAGTCAAAAGTATGACTGCCATAATTCCCATCATAATACAAGATGCAACTATAGGCATTGGAGCTGCAGCAGTTCCTGAGATGATTGCCTCAACCGGCCCACCACCAAAGAATGCAGATCCCATGTCTGCTAGACTTGAATAAATTGCTAAATGGTCTATATTTGTATTTGCACCCGCAATAGATCCTGTAATCTTACCAAATGAGATATTTGCACCAATGTTTAGACACGCAAGAGATAATGCGCCTAAGACAATATTTTTATTTGTCCAAAACTTCCACTCAATATTTCCTGTAGTGAATTTTTCTCTTGAATGATCTACTTCAATCTCTTCTATTACTACTCCTAGTTTTTCACGTAATTCTGCATTAGTCTTGAGTAGAATGTAAAATCCAGTAGAGATAATTACTGATGCGATAATTGTCCATGCCAAATCTTTTGTCCAAAACCAAACAGCCAAAGCACTAATCATTGAGACTATGCCTGTCCATTTTTCTGAATTAAACAAATCTATTGACACGTTTGCAAGCATCAAACCAACTCCGCACATCATTGATGTGACAACAATTGGACCGATAAACTGTACAAGTGCTTCGTTCATTCCTAGCAATGACGGAATCAACAATAATGCGGCACCCCAAAATATGAGAGATAACCTCTCTTTCATAGTTTTACCTAAAGTACCGGCTAGTGTAATCGTTTCTGCTTGAAACGAAATAGTTGCTACTGAAGCAAATGCTATTGATCCTATAATACCAATAACGAATGCTATTGCAGTAGGAAATGCGGCAAACCCAAAAGATAGTGCTAAAATCCCTTGAGGTATACCATTAATCACCACCGCAACGGCTGTTAAAATGCTTTCTAACAGACCTTCCATGTTAACCTTTCATTTTCTTTTGGGGGGAATTTCTCATCCATGAGGGCATCCCCAATTTATATTATTTTCCAGGAAATGGTGAAACCACCCCTTTAACAAAATATTGCATAGTTTCTAATTGAGGTCTTGCAATTTCACCTTTACCAACTGTACTTCCATCTGCTTTTGTAATTCCTTGATCAAAGGGAAAGTATGTACCTAGATCATCTTGAATCCATAACATCTTGACAGTTTCAACTTTATTGACAACATCGCCTGGAACATTTTTACCCCACGGCGATAGAGATACACAATTTTCTTGTAATCCCCATGCCCAACGTTGATTCATTTGAAGTTTGCCCTCTGCAAGTTGATCAACTATATGTTTGTAAAGAACATTCCAATTAAACATCATACCTGTGATATATCGATCTGGTCCGTTACTGCCCATAGGTGCGTCATTACCCATACTCCAAACTTCTTTACCTTGAGTTTTCCATGCTTGTTGAGCAAGAGAAACTACACTAGGTGAATCGGTTGTTGTATAAAGTATATCATTTCCATCATCAAGAAGTGCTTTAGCCGCATCCATATCTTTAGGGGGATCGAACCATGAGTTAATCCATACGATACTAACTTCAATGTCTGGATTTACTGTTTGGGCTCCAATAGTTAAAGCATTAATATTACGAATAATTTCAGGAATTGGGTGTGAACCAACTACACCAATCTTATTTGTTTTTGTCAACATTCCAGCAGCAATTCCTGTGAGATATCGTGCTTGGAATGAGTGACAAACGTAGTTGTCCATATTTGTATCGTTACCCTTGTATCCTGTGGCGTGCATAAAAACTGTACTAGAATCTTTCTTGGCAGCTTTCAACATGTGATCCATATAACCGAATGATGTTGCAAAAACAATATCATGTTTTCGTGCTAATTTTCGGAATACTTTTGTTGATTCTGCTTCTGGCACCATTTCAACACCAGATACATTATAACCATGTTTTTTTAAGGACATGAAACCATCATAATGTCTCATTGACCAACCACCATCGTTTTTTGGTCCCACTAAAACATAACCAACTGAAGGTACTTTTTTACCAACTGCAATCATTCCAGTAGTTACAACAAGTGCTGTAACTGCTAAAATAGCAATAATTTTCTTCATTTTAACTCCTTCCGAGTTTTATTGTTAATTAGGAGAATTCCACCAATTCTCCCACGGGAAATGAATCCAGATATTTTCTGAATCCTTTGCACATTGCTGTGCATAATAATGAGGTTCAAAATTACACTCATTATTCCACCAAAGAGTAGCAAATCTAACATCTACTCCATTGGCTCTTTCTGTAATGTGGTTTCTCATTTTATGAAAAGTTTCACCAGAATCACATACATCATCTACAATTAAAACACGCTTATCTGTTTTTCTTGGTAAATAATCTTCCCATTCGGGATGATCTCTAAGTGCCGCTTTAATTGGTTTAAATGGTTTTTCCATCCAATGTGACATCATAACGCCTGGTAATAGTCCACCTCTTGAAATTCCTACTACAACTTCAGGATTAAATTTATCTAATGTTATTTCTCTACAAAGAGTATTTACATCTCTTCGCATTTCTCTCCATCCATACCATAAATCTACACTCATGAAAATACCTCATTTAATTGTCTATTAACTTTTACAAATGTACAACATTTTGGTAATGCTTTTAATGTTCGTGCTCCGGCATAAGTACAAGAACTTCTTAGTCCTCCTAAAATTTCTTCTATTGTATCTGCAACATTACCTTTGTATGGAACTTGAACTTTCTTTCCCTCAGAAGCCCTGTGAGACTTCTTTTCACCATAATACTTGAGTTGTGCTTCTTCTGAGGACATACCATAAAATTCCATTTTTTGTTTTCCCATTGTACCACCGATATGATTTCCTAAAACCTCCCCTTCACATTCTTTGTGTCCTGCTAACATACCACCTAACATTACAAAATCTGCTCCACCACCAAAAGCCTTTGCTATATCACCTACTACTGTACATCCACCATCTGCTACAATGTGACCACCTAATCCATGTGCCGCGTCTGAACATTCTATTACTGCAGATAATTGTGGATATCCTATTCCTGTCATTTTTCTTGTTGTACAAACTGAACCTGGACCGATTCCTATCTTTACAATATCTGCTCCTGCTAAAATTATTTGTTCTGTTGCTTCTGGTGTACATACATTTCCTGCTATTATTATTTTTTTCTTGGTTGCTTCATGATTTCTCATCAATGCAACGTAATCATTAAATCGTTCTGTATATCCATTTGCTACATCAAGACAAATCCATGGCGCTGAGTCAGAAGTATAAGGTAGTTCATCCAAATTTTGATCTAATCCGACTGTTCTTATTATATTTTTGTTCCATCCCCACTCTGTAGACTCAACAAACTTACACAATGCTGTAAGCATAGGATATTCCATAAGAACATGTGCCATAGCAATTGTTCCTGTATGATCCATATTGGCCGCAATTATAG
>Ga0209992_10004740_pt1 | contig 10450 bp, 6 predicted proteins | sample 2SBtaG_2_FD_182564 | JGI IMG/M metagenome (GOLD analysis project Ga0209992, IMG submission 182564) | Deep subsurface microbial communities from Kolumbo volcano to uncover new lineages of life (NeLLi) - 2SBTROV12_ACTIVE470 metaG (SPAdes)... | ecosystem: Environmental > Aquatic > Marine > Volcanic... | reverse complement strand
GGACATGCGGCCCGGCAAAGGGGTTACAACGGTTGTCAACTCAAACTGGACCGGCGGCATTGTTGCAAAGTATTTTCAGCTTTCGTCCAAAACCGTTTTATACCCAAAAGTTGTGCCGGTTCCGCATTGCCCAGACATAAGCCGCAGCCCGCTGCGCTTTATTACCGTCGGGCGGCTGGTCCCCGGCAAAAGGCTGGAAGACGCCGTGGAAATTATCGCCAAGCTGCGTGACAACGGCATTCCGGCCTATCTGCAAATCGTTGGGCGGGCCACCGGTCCCTATTCACGCGCTTTTGTCGCGCAATATAACCCGCTGAGTTTTGTGACGATCACCCAAAATGCCACGCGCCCGCAACTTGCCCGGGCTATGGCCTCTGCCCGGTATGGCCTGCATTGTTACCGACACGAGCATTTTGGCATTTCGGTTGCGGAAATGATCACTGCCGGGTGTCTGCCATTTGTCTTTGATGGCGGCGGCGTTGTGGAACTGGTTCCGGACCGACGGTTGCGGTTTGACTGCGTGGATTCGGCGGTAAATAAAATATCTGCACTGGTGGATGTCAGCCTGCAGAAACAAACAGCGTTGCAAAGGACGCTGCAATCAACGCCCGCGCTGAAATCCGCGATCCATTTTGACGGTCAGCTGGAAAACATCCTGAACCGTTTTTTAACGTCGGCGGCAGCATGACCTCGCGCCTGAACACAGAATACCGGGCGCTAAACCTGTTTGCGGTAGCCTGTGGACTGGCCCTGTGGCTGCCCGCCGTGGGCGTTCCGGTGTGGCAGGTACGACTACAGCCGATGGACCTGCTTGCCCTTGTGGCATTGCCCCTGATTGTGGTGTTTCGAAAATATCTGGCGCCCGAAATATTCATCGGCGTGACGCTTCTGATTGCCGCCTTTTCAATGTCCACCTGGGTTGGCGGATCAGTTACAGTGCTGCTTTATTATCTGGGGTTCATCCTCCCCTTTATTCTTGGGCTGTATATCATTTTGCGGGTGCGGGCCGCGCAACGTTGGTTTTTGTCCGCATTTCTTTTGGGCGGGGTTCTGTCCTGCTTGTTTTTTCTGACGCAAATTGTTTTTGGTGCGGAAAATCTTGATTTTCGCAACAATTCATTCTTTCGAATGCCCCCGCACTTTGGCCGCGGGTTTGCGCTGTTTCCAGAAGTATCAACCTTTGCCGCCCATGCGGTCATCGTATTGGGCGTGCTGCTTTCCCTGATGTTTCGACCACATAACAAAGCGGCAAACCGACATTTTATATTGGTGCTGCTCTGTCTCATTTTGGTGTCGCTGATGTTCACCCGCTCGACGTCGTTCCTGTTAATCGCGCCGCTTTTGGTTGGATTTGTGGTTTTCAGAACCAACAGGCTGTCGCTGAATTCGGCCCTGACCACAGTTTTTATCGTCATTCTGGCAACCGCTGTTCTGAGTTATTTCCTTAGCATTTTTTATGCCGACAGGCTTTTGACCAGCTCTGCTGAACGATCCGCCGCCATGCGGCTGGCGTCGATTCTGGGTGGGCTGTCGCCGCTGACTTCGGGTGAAATATTCGGGGTTGGGCTTGGCAACAACGAACTGGTGCGCGGGCGCGCGTTTAATGCGGCGCGGGCGCTGGGACTGGTGCATGGGCGATTGCCTGACGGGATTAACTCATTGGTGGTCGGACGGATATTTGAAGAAGGCTGGCCCGCAGTCCTGCAACAATGCTTTGCGATCATATTATTGGCGCGGGCCGCAGTCTTGCGCCGTTTAAGCGGTGGCGAGGCGGCGTTGATCACGCTGGCGCTGGGAAGTTTTTTAGTGTCGTTGTTCGTGACCGGGTACCGAGGCATTTACACCAACTGGATGTGGCTGGCCATTGCTCCGGCCATCCTTGCCAACCACAAACACCAACTGCTGCAAAACAGGCAAACGCTGCTTTGGGCCGCGCACTGACCCTGTCGGTTGCGCTGAAGGCAACCGGAGCATTGGTGTGGCTGGCCTTGATCTGGATGCTGGGGCGGATTTTACCTGTCGATGACTTTGGGCTTGTGCTGTACAGCTTTTCGCTGATCGCACTTGTTGGCGGAATCGCGTCCGGAGGGTGGGTGCAAACAACACTGCGCGTTGGGGCCAGGTATTGGGACAACGGCGAAATTTCCCGGTTTCGGCATTTGATCTTTGTTGGGTTAATATTCACATTGATCAACGCCGCATTGCTTGTCGGCGTTGGGGCTTTGGTTTTGCCGCATTTTCCCAATCGGTTTTCAATCGGTGCCTACGGCCATTTCATTGCTGCGGCCATTTTTGCATTCGCGCTGGTTTTATTGGGCTCGGCGTCGTTGCGCGCCCAGTGTCGGTTGGCTTTGCCCCTGATCGGGCTGGGCATTTTCCGGCCGGTCGCCGTCGCGGCGGCGGTTTTGGCGATACTGGTTTTTTGGACGTTTCCAAATCCCAGGGATATATTGCTGATCTATGCGGCGGTGCTGGTCGTGCTGGCGCTGGTTTTTCTGCGGCCACCGGGACCACAGCAAAATGCGCAACACGGGTTCGAATTCCGCTGCTTTATCAGTGATGTCAGACTGTCCCGGCGAATGTGGACCGGCGCTTTGGGCTGGACGGTGTTTCAACATCTCGATGTGATCGTCATTGGGATTGTGTTAACGCCCGTGGATGCGGCCATCTATTTGGTGGCGGCCCGCATTGCGGCAATCGTTGGTCTGGTCATGGACGGCCTGCGCACGGCCCTTGCCCCGCGTATGTCAATCGCCTTTGCCGCAGGGACGGACCAGTTCTTTGCGGTGGCTGTGGCGACAAACAAGGTGTTTTTGATAAGCGGTGCCCTGTTGATCGCGGCAATGGTATTTGTCGGGCCTGTCCTTATCGGGGTATTGTTGACGGAACAACCGGTGGGCGTGCGGGTTTTTTTCTGGCTTCTGGTGGCGCAGGCAACCGTGCCGGTTTTTGGAGCAACCGGTCTGATTATGTCGATGACAAATCAGGAACGCGCCCGGTTAAAGATAATATGGGCTTTGCTGCCGCTGGCACTGCCGCTGGTCTGGTTTGCTGCGCAAAACGGCCCGGCGGCGCTGGCGGCGGCCATTGCCGGGGTTCAGATGGTGCAGGCCGCGTTGATGGCTGCGGCGGTGCACCGGCGGCTGGATATTTTGCCAACCTTTCTGGATGTCAGAAACTGGCGGCGACCACGGCGGACTGAATTCAGAGAAACCTGAATGGCACCTTAAAAAATGAAATCATCCTGGCTGAAGTCGTCAAAGCTCAGCGAGCTGCCGTCGGCGGTTTCCAGTCGAATACGTTCCGATCCAAAATTTAGATTTGCACCATAGGTCTGCGAAGTGATGGTCAAAGAGCTGTAGTGGTAAATCGAAGTGTATCCGGACAGATCCAGCCGGTCCTCGCCCAGAACAAAATCGGTAACGGTATCTTTCCGTCCGTCACTGACAAACACAAAAACATCCGCACCGGCGCCTCCTGTCATAATGTCCGCCCCGGCACCGTCAACCAGCCGGTCGTCACCTGCCAGACCGTTCAACTGATCCGCCAGATCAAATCCCATGATCAGGTCGTCCGCCGCCGTGCCGTTTAATGTGTTCGCGTTGTCGTTGCCCAAAATTGTCGCGCCAAGATTTCCAAGGTCCAGCGTAAACTGTGTGACGCCCTGTTCCGCCTCACCAGCCACGAAAACCTGAATCTCGCTGCCGATCACCGTGGCTACAATCGAAGACACATTTTGTAGCGTGGTATTCAGTTGATCAGCGATCGAGGTGATTTCAAAGAGGTTGCCCCCCGGTGCCAGCTCAAACAACGTCAACCCGTCGTCCGATCCACCGGCCAAAATAAATGTGCGCCCGCCAAATACAAATGTTTCTATGTCCGCCACCCCCTGAAACCGCGTGTCGGTGGTGTCCAGCACGTGATCTTCGACGAACAGCCCGCCAAATTGATTGACCCGCAAAACGGTTATGGAACTGGTGCCAAAAGCGCCCAGCAAAAGATACATTGTTCCGTCAACCACTGCAGTTTCCAGAACGTTGGGCACGGAAAAACCGGGCCCGTCCGTTGGGCCGAAACTGTCGCGGTATTTGATATTGCCCCATTTGCCCATCCAGTAGCTGGAGACCCCCGCATCGGTGGCGGAAGCGGCAAAGAAATAGCTGCGCCCGGCGACCTGCGCATAGGCCAGCGATGTCACATCGCCGATAAATTCGTTGGCGTTGTCATCAAAGTGTTTCTTATGCTCCAGCGTCAGATCGTCGCGCAACCGAAAGCTGCGAAAACCGGGTTGGTTATACTGGCTGGCCACCATGAAGGTTTTCCCTTGAATCTGAATGCCGATGGATTGGGTGAAACCGCCGATTTCGGTGGGCGAAGAGCCCAGGATCTGCAGCCCGTCAAATCCGCCGTCGCTGCCAAGCTTGTGTATCGCGGTGCGATCGTCAAACCGACCGGAAGGCAGCAAAATATCCTGTCCGTTAACCTGTAATGTGTCGACCGCCCGAAGCCCCAGCGTACCGCGGTTGATACTATAGCCGATCTGGTTGACGTAAGCAGCGGCAGCGCCCTCTGACAGCGCAAAGCTGTTCATCCCACCGTCGGCGTTGGAAGCGGTGTAAAGATAATCTACACCGCCAATTTGAAATATATTGAGATCGGAAATTCCACTCATATGGGCAAGCGGACCACCCACCAATGTGGTTACGTGCGTAAACAAAGCCACCCCGGCCTCCAACTTTACGCCCCCAACATTTACTGTGAGTTTAAAACCTTAATTTTAAGTCAAGAGCGCAGACCCGATGAAAAGCCGGTGGCAATTTTCTTAAACCCCGGTTTTTTTAAGAACCACAGAAACCGTGCGGAACAGGACGTTGAGATCAAACCAAAACCCCGCCTTAAGCAAGTAGGACACATCCATCCGCACCCGGTCATCATAGGAAATTCTGTTACGACCGCTGATCTGCCAAAGCCCTGTTATTCCTGGCAAAAATGCAAAATAGGCCCACTCAGAGCCGCTATATTTCCGCAGCTCTTCGCGGGGAACAGGCCGGGGGCCGACCAGACTCATCTCGCCGCGAATAACGTTCCAGAATTGCGGCAGTTCATCCAGCGATGTCCGGCGTAAAAACCTTCCCAGCCGCGTAACACGTGGATCGTTGGCCAGTTTGAAATTGGCTGACCATTCACGGGCGGCGGCCGGATTTGTGGCCAGAAATTCGCGAAGCCTGGCCTCGGCGTCCGGCACCATAGAGCGCAGTTTCCAGCATTTGAAACTTCGTCCCTTTTGCCCCACACGCCAATGGCCAAAAAACCCCGGATTTCCGTCCAGTCGCACCAGAAACCACAATATTCCAATCGCCGGTAAAAGCAGCGGCGCCAACGCTGCGGTCAGCAATATATCCATCCGCCGCTTGACACCGTGTCGATACCGCATGGCGGAAATCAACCGTTGGCTGGTGCTGATTTTCGATTGAAAGTTGTCTGTGTGCTTCACGGGTTTCACTTGATTTGGCTTGGCGGACTAAAGCGAAGGGGAATTAACAATCCCTCCACATTCCGCCGCTAACCTGTGCCCGAGCTCAAAATAATACGGCCAATACAGGATAGATTTTTATGAATGCACCCAACCCGGGATTGCGGGCCAGAATCTCCGCACCGTTGATGCCCCAGGGCGACTTAGCTGATGGAGATTTACTGGACTTCACCGGCATGGCGGCCACCTTGTGGCGGGGAAAATGGCGGCTGTTATTCATGGTGTTGATCGCCACTGGCATCGGCGGATATTGGGCCACCGAACTGGCAATCCCGCAATTTCGTGCAACCTCGGTTGTGGTTCTTGATCCACAACAGGAACCGGTTGTTGATCTGGGTTCGGTTGTGCCCAGCCTTGGCAGCGACACCAGCGTTGTGAATACAGAGGTTGAAGTGCTGCGGTCGCGCAGCCTGACGGCCAAGGTGGTGCAAAAGCTGGATCTGGCGACCGATCCGGAATTTTCACCCTGGCTGCGCACGCCCGGGCCGGTGGGCCGTCTGCGCCTGACAGTTGCAGCCCGGTTGGGTCTGCCCGCAGGCATACCGAACATACCGATGCCGCATTCCGCGCGTGAAAATATCACCGTCGATCTGATGGCCGATCACATCAGCATCCGGAACATACCGGACAGTCTGGTGTTTGAAATCACAGCCCAAACCTCGGGCCCGCTCAAATCGGCCAATATCGCTAATGCGCTGGCGGAACTGTATGTTTTTGGCCAGATCGAAACGAAATTTACAGCAACCGAACAGGCAACGAAATGGCTGACTGGCCGGGTGGCAGAGCTTAAATCGGCCCTTGAAGAGGCAGAGGCGAAGACAAAAGAATTTGCGACCCAAATCGATCTGGTCGATGCGCAGGCGCTGGACGCCCTGTCGCGGCAATTAAAAAACCTGCGCGAGCGGGTACAGTATAAATCATCAACCCAGCAGGATCTGAAGGAAAAATATCAGGCGCTTACGACCGCAAGAACCCGGTTTGAACAACAGCTGGCGGCACAAGACAGCATCCTAAGCGGACTTTATGAAAATGTGCGCTCCAATGCCGGTAAATCACGATTTGACGCGGAGTTGCGCCGCCTCAAAGGCCGTATAGCTTCAGACCTTGCCCGCACGGACGCCCAGTTGGCTGCGCTGCAACAATCAGAGGGCGACCTGAACGCGCGTATAGATGCGCAATCGGCTGATCTGGTCACTCTGGAACAACTGACCCGTGATGCCGAGGCCAGTCGTCTTATATACGAATATTTTCTAAGCCGCCTAAAGGAAACGTCGGTCCAACAGGGCGTGCAACAGGCCGACAGCCGGGTGTTGTCAAGCGCCGTGGTGCCGGACGCGCCCGCAACACCGCGTCTGCCTTTGGTGCTTGCGATGTCAGCGGCCATCGGACTTTTGGCCGGAACCACGCTGGTTTTGGGCAAAGAAGCCAAACAAAATACGTTTCGGAACGCCGAAGATCTGGAAAGCGAAACCGGCATAACGGTTATGGGTCAAATTCCCCTGATCCCCAGAGGCCGCAGAGCAGGTGTTTTAAACTACCTGTCGGCCAAGCCCACATCGGCGGCGGCAGAGGCCGTTCGAAATCTGCGCACGTCAATCCAATTGTCCAATATCGAAAATCCGCCGCAGGTTATCATGTCTACCTCCTCGGTCCCAAACGAGGGTAAAACCACACATTCGCTGGCATTGGCGCAGAACATGGCGGCAATGGGCAAATCCGTTCTGGTGATTGAAGGCGACATCCGCCGACGGGTGTTCAGCGCCTATTTCAAGATCGGCGAAAAACCGGGGTTGCTGAGTGTTTTGTCAGACAGCGCGGCGCTGAAAGATGTGGTCTGGCATCACCCAACATTTGCCTTTGACATTTTGATCGGCGAACAGTCCGACAAAAACGCCGCTGATGTTTATGCGTCCGACGAATTCGCTGATTTTATCGGTCGGGCCCGCAATCAATACGAGGTTATCGTCATTGACACACCGCCGGTTCTTGCCGTGCCGGATGCCCGGCTGATCGGCCAGTCGGTTGACGCCATAATTTATTCTGTTCGGTGGGACAAAACATCCAAACTGTTTGTTGACCGTGGGTTAAGAGCGTTGGACGCTGTGGGTTTGCGGCCCAAAGGATTGGTGCTGGGGCAAATAAATCAGGTCAAATTCCGCAGCTATGGCTACGGCGACGGGTACGAGGTTCAGGGCTATTACGACAATTAAAGCGCAAACTGAAAACTGGGCACCGGTTTTTGGAATAAATTGCGCGCAGGATTTGAAGGATAAAGTCGCTCCGCTGAATCCGCCAAATGAGATCCGGCTACAGCAATATTATACTTAAACTAGAATCATCAATTATGCGCGCCTGCCTGCGCGGGCAGACGATCATGTGGCCGGCATAAAGGCGCGCCATCACCCGTTAAGCTCCAAATATGTTGTGCACGGGCAACGAATGCGCGGACCAGCGCCGATGCCATGATTATGGCTGTTGCATCTCACTGGCACAGGGTACTTACTCGAATTATAACACTTTTTAGTCGGCCTGCTGTCTATTTTGCCATTCCCGTGGTAACAGTGCGTTAATTGAATTTGGGGACAAATTTGTTTGAATATCTGGTAAACCTGCCACGTCGCTGGAAAAAAGTTATTGTGGCTTTGGCAGACACGGCGCTGATTGTGGTCGCCTTGTTTTTGGCTTTGTCACTGCGCGCCGGTAAAGATTTCACCCTGATATCGATGGTTGAGTCCTGGCCGTTCCTGCTGATGCTGGTGGTTCTGGCGCCGTTTGTCGCCAGCGCAATGTCCGTTGGCAACATCAAACTTTCAACTTTTGACAATCAGGGTGTATTGAAACTTGCGACCTTTGCAAGCGCGCTGACCATTGTCAGCGTTACGGTTAATTTGACCACCAAAGTCAACGTGCCCTCGACGGTACCGGTTATTTTTGGATTTGTATTTTTTCTGTTGTCGTCGTTGGCCCGGCTGTCGGTGAATATGGTTCTGGATTTGTACAGAAACCAAATCCACAACGCCCGACCGGTTGCTGTGTACGGCGGCGGGGCTGCCGGGCTGCAACTGATTGCGGCACTGCGCCAATCCGAAGACATTAATCCCGTGGCAATTGTGGACGACAATTCTTCCATGCACGGGGTTGTGATTTCGGGGTTGGCTGTTCGCAATCCAAGTGATTTGGCCCAAATGGTGGAGTCCGGCAAGATTGAGGGTGTGCTTTTGGCGATGCCGTCGGTCCCCCGCGACCGGATGCGCAAAATCGTTGCAAATCTGAGACATCTGAATTGCGAAATAAAAATGTTGCCAGCGGTGACGGAACTGGTCAGCAGCAGCGGCATTCTTGAAAGCCTGAAACCGATTGCGCTGAACGATCTGCTGGGACGTGCCAGCGTTGACCTGGAAATCCCGGGCATCGCCAAAACCTACGCCGGACGATCGGTTTTGATCAGCGGAGCAGGCGGGTCCATCGGCTCTGAACTGTGTCGCCAGATCATAAAGACCAACCCGCACCGGTTGGTGCTGCTGGAGCGCAGCGAACTGGCACTTTACAATATTGACCGCGAAATCAGAAGTTTGGCCAGGCCCGACAATCTGGAAATTGTCACGGTTTTGGGGTCTGTTTGTGATCGTCGACTGGTTGACGATCTGTTCGCCAAACAGGAAATCGAAATTGTATTGCACGCGGCGGCTTACAAACACGTACCGCTTGTTGAGGACAACAAACTTGAAGGTTTGCGCAACAATGTGATTGGCACCAAAGTTTTGGCTGACGCTGCACTGGAAGGCAAAATCGAGCGGTTTATTCTGATTTCAACCGACAAGGCCGTGCGGCCGACAAATATTATGGGCGCAACGAAGCGGCTGTCAGAGATGGTGGTGCAGGATTTGCAGACCCGCAGCCCGTTTACAAAATTTTCAATCGTTCGGTTTGGTAATGTGCTTGGGTCGTCCGGTTCCGTGATCCCGCTGTTTCAGCAGCAAATTGCAAACGGCGGCCCCATTACCCTGACCCACAGCGAAGTTTCAAGGTATTTCATATCGCTGCAAGAGTCGGTTCGTCTGGTTCTTTTGGCGGGTTCATTTTCCACCGGCGGTGACATTTTTGCCCTGTCTATGGGCAAGCCAATCCGCATCTACGATCTGGCACGCCGTCTGATTGAACTGTCCGGTCTTAGCGTGCGCGACAGTAACAATCCCACCGGCGACATTGAAATTGCAATCACCGGAATGCGCCCGGGCGAAAAACTGAACGAAGCAGAGATGACCGGCGAGAATGCCCTGCCCACGCCGCACGAGATGATTTTAAGGACACAGGAAAGCTATTTGTCAGAGCTGGAGTTGGCGGCAGCCCTTAAAGAGCTGGGCAGAGCAATTGAAAGCGGCGAAGCAGCCGCCGCGCAAAAACTGATCGAGCGTTGGGTGGAAGGATACCACAAAGTTGACGTCAATGGCGTCAGCCAGTCCATCGATCATTCATCGGGCATTGCCGGCTCTTAGTCCATTTCCAAACACCGGGTGCCTGCAGCAAACAAAATAAGTGGACGTAACGACAGCGTTTCAAAGCCAGTTGTATTTACGCCCCATTTGTCCGGTTTAACCCGGCAATTTCCAAATGCGGTAATGATGCTATTGTCTGCGCTGGGTGGTCACTATAAAGTCCGCAAAATCGGTGAATTTTGACGGTGGGGACAGTCAAATCAAATTATTTTCACGGCAATCCAATCCAGCCCGACCATTTTTGATAAGCCCGTCAAGTCGGTCGTTTAAATGTCTGGCCGCGGGCGCGCTGGCCTTGCTGTTTTGGCCGTCACTTGCACCTGGCGCAGAGCTGTACCAATATTCCAAACCAAGTCTGAACATGTTTGGCGTCACCGGATTGATCGACATGCCAACAGCCGAAAGCCAGCCCGAAGGGGAG
>Ga0209992_10004737_pt1 | contig 10458 bp, 8 predicted proteins | sample 2SBtaG_2_FD_182564 | JGI IMG/M metagenome (GOLD analysis project Ga0209992, IMG submission 182564) | Deep subsurface microbial communities from Kolumbo volcano to uncover new lineages of life (NeLLi) - 2SBTROV12_ACTIVE470 metaG (SPAdes)... | ecosystem: Environmental > Aquatic > Marine > Volcanic... | reverse complement strand
ACGATAAAGGCCAGGGCGCACAGGGCGCACAGGGCGCACAGGGCGGAGAGCACTTTTTTCATGGAAGGATGTGGAAAATCGTTTTTGAAGGAAAAATTGGTCGGCAATTTAAACGGCGACCACTAGAATAACAGGGGAAAAGACAGTCTCTCGTTTTCAACCGGAGTTCGGAAGAAACAGATTGAACTATTCCGGCGAATTCTACGGCGTGCTATCTCCTGAAAGAGAACCCGGCTCCGAAGAAAGAATCGGGAGTTTCATCCGTGAGACCGGTACCTCCGTGAACGTCAATCTGGGCATTGTCGCCCATCGCGATCACAAAACCGAAATGGAAAAGAGCCTGGGAGTCACCAACTTCTGGAGCTGAAGCCGCAATTTCAGCAAATGCGCCAATTCGACCTGCGACAGGTAGACCCAGCACGACCGTTGCGTCCCAGTCCAGCTGCCGATCGTCTCCGGCCGTGTTGTATGAACCTTGTATTTGCGTGCCCAGGGAAATATTGTCAGTGAGACTGGTACCGGCCGTGACGATTACGGACGGATCCACTCCATCGGAGGTAAACATATCGTCTCCTGTGGGCAGGGTCACGAATCCGATGACTCCCACTTCGGCGTTTTCACCAAGCGAACCAGCCTGCCATTTCAGTCCGATGGAAGCATCGCTGAGACCGGAGTCCTCAAAGTCACCGGATATCAACGACGGGATTCCAACTCTCAGTTCGAATTTGTCGAAGATGCCGTAGCGCACGAGCGCTTCCCCGAACGTGTTTGCAGTGAAGGAATCTGTAGTTTCTGAGGTTCCTCCCAACTCAACCTGTATCGTCCCGACAGATACGGCATTCGGGCTTTCAGTGAAATCGGGTCGGTCTGTTATGAGGCCGCCGTCTTGCGCGACAGATTCAAAGGCCAGAAACATCGAAAGGAGCATCAGGACAGAATAGAAGCGGAATTTCATGATTAGATTGGGTTTGGGATGGGTAGAAGAGCGGTTCCAGGCAATCCATGGAAATTACTGTTCCGCGGCAATTCAATCTTGATAATTGTCAGCGCCGGATGATTTGATAGCCCGGGTAAGGATTTCGACGTTTCTCCTGCCCTCAATGCCATCCACCTCCGCGGGCCTTCCTTCTCGAACCGCCTCAATGAAATTGTTGAGTTCACCCAGAAACGGATTTTGGATCTCGAATGAAACCGGATTAACACCATGAAATATGCTGCCCGCGCCGTGTCGCCCCATCGTTCCCTCCATCCGGACATGTGAGTCATCTCCATAGATTTCTATGCGGGACGCAGACTCGAACTGGACTGATACACAGAATTCGGCAGTAGATCCAGATTCAAAAGATAGCAGAACGATTGCTGTTTCATCATGTGGGCTTCCGAATTTTGCGCGGTTGATCATGCACCGGACATCCACGACTTCTCCTTCACTGGGACACATGATCCACCGGATGAAATCCAGACAATGGGTACCATTGGCTGCTAGTGCCCACCACCTACCGGTCTGAGGTGAGGATCTCCAGTTGGAATCGTCCGCTACCTGAAACGTCCAGTGAACGCGTACATGACGCAATTGGCCGAACGCACCTCCTACAACCTGTTCTCGTACCTGTCGATGACCCGCATGCCAGCGAAGGTGATAGGCCATGGCCAGCGTTACGTTATTCGCGTGGCAGGCCTCCATCATGGCATCACACTCCGAAACCGAGGTGGCCATGGGTTTTTCGAGCAGAATGTGTTTGCCCGCTTTGGCAGCTTTAAGAACTTGTTCGGAATGCAACCGATCGGGTGTAGCTACAATTACAGCATCCAAGTCGGGATCGTGCAGCAACTCGTCCAGATCCGTATACGTAGGCGAGGGAGACGCCAGATCATGTTTTCTTGCAAACTGCTCGGCCCGATCTCGAGATCTGCTCAAGACTGACCACAGTTTGGCATCTGGATGCATATTCACGGCAGGCGCGTGAGCATCATCTGCTATTCCGCCCGGTCCTAGTATGGCGATATTCATTCGTTCCTTGTGGGTATTGACGAGATCACGCGGCTGACTGTTCTCGTTCGAATTCCAGTCCGGAAGGAAAGGTAAAACATTGCACTGGCGTATTTCGTTGTAGTTGTTAGATTGACCGCTCACAAATCCAAATTTTGAAATGCCCAGATCGTTGCTTCTCGTCTCAGTTCTTGTTTTGACGCTATCAACGTCCGCTTGCGCCCAAAACGCTCAGAACGACCATCTAATCAACCAGGCAGTATCAGCTGCTCCGGACACTCTCAAGGCAGGAGCTAAAGTTCTCAGTTACAAGGACGACGGCACCTTTCAGACCGTGAGGGAAGGAAGTAACGGATTGGTCTGCACGGCTGATGACCCGAATCGGGAAGGATTTGAAGCCGCCTGTTTTCATCGCGAAATGGAGGCTTACGTCGCCAGAGGACGCGAATTGCGGGCTGATGGAATGACTGGTCGCGAAACCGTGGCCAAAAGAGGAGAGGAAATTGAGGCCGGAACGCTTTCCTATACCGATGGCCCGGCCATGCAGTACATCCGATTCGGAGATGAGGCAGTGTACGACGAAGCAACTGGTGAAGTCTTGAATTCGCGCCTGCGATTTGTCATCTATACGCCCTATTCGACCCCGGAAACGACCGGTATTTCTCCGGCACCGCTCGGACCAGGAGCACCGTGGATTATGGATTCGGGAACGTGGCACGCCCACATCATGGTTACACCTCCCGGTCAATAGCCTCGCATCGCGGGATCATTGTGAGCTTTGCTTGCGAACGAATTCGAGGGGGATTTATTATTCCCCCGGTTTTCGGGCAACCAGCGTCAGGCGAATCCGTCTTCAGGTAGGTCGTGCGATTCCAAACCCAGAGCTATCATGAGTTGTCGTTTATTTTTGACCGTAGCATCGCTTTTTCTGATTGCGAATACGTCCCTGGCCCAGCAGGTCGCATCACCCGATGAGACGCTCAAGAGTGAACTGACTCGCGACATCATCATACGGAGTAATGCCCTTGGATATTCGCTCCAGTACCGCGTCTATATTCCGGCCGGACACGAGTCTATGTCGGATCTGCCGACCATGTACGTGGCGGATGGTCAGTGGTATATATCTGAAGGAGGAATGCCGGCGCTTCTTGACAATTTGATCGAAAGAAGAATAATCGAGCCTGTTCTGGTTATTTTCGTCGACAATCGAAATCCCGCCAATCTCAATGAAAATCGCCGGAATCGGCAGTTTTTCTGCAATCCGAACTACATAGATTTCTATCGCAACGAGCTTATTCCGCACATCGATGCGACCTACAACACGAGCGCAGAAAGGACTTCACGAGGAATACTGGGGCTGTCATTCGGAGGGCTGAACTCGGCCTGTTTCGGGTTACATGCACACGACTCGTTTGAAAACATCGCCATGCAATCTCCGGCCATGCACCCGGTGCCAACCATTCACGAGGCGTATCAGGATTCTGTGAGATTGCCGCTCAATATTTTTCTGAGTTCGGGTGATCGGCGCGACAATGAGGATCGCACAAGGCGGCTTCGGGATATTCTTGAGGACAAAGACTACCCGATGCACTATGTGGAGGTACCGTTCGCACACAACTGGCAAAACTGGCGGCCTCTGCTGGATGATCTGCTCCTATACTTCTACGGTCGGGGAAGTAGCTGATCCGGTTCAGGTCAGATCCGTCCAGTCGGGAAAGGAGGCAGCAATCGCTTCCGCCTTTTCGGGAAGGGATCTGGCGAGGTGGAAGTCAGCGAAGTCGAATCCCGGCCCTACCGTGCATCCTGCGAGCGTGTACGATCCATTGGAACGGGCCGCCTGCCACCAGCCAGCCTTAACGATTCGTGTGGCATTCTCGGGATTTGATGATGCAGAAGCCGATTCGAGTTTCAACGTAGATCGACTGCCAATTTGAGGATCGATAATGAACAGATCGAGACTGGCACCTTCCAGATGGTGCCAGACTTCGTCGGAGGCCACGCGATGGAATTTACTGGTCTGCCCCGAAGCGAGAAGGAAATAGATCGTCGTCAGCGCGCTGCGTACAGGCCTCTCATCTGCTGGCTGGACTGCGTGTTCCGAACGGAATATTTCTGAGAAGAACCCGCCCTCGGGGTGCGGCTGAAGATTGAGGTGTTCGATTAAAAAGGTCGCTCGAGGATCCAAATCAGACCTCCACACGGACTATCGCGCCCTTGAAAGCCGGCGTTTTGCTCTTGCTGTCAACGCCCCGGTCCAGCAGCACATTGGCTTCGGGGAAGTACATCGCCACATTTCCCGGGCGAATTCGATCAAATGAGTGCAGCCGGTAATTGGGAAGCCGACCCCCGGGGCCTGTTACCGACACCCTGGCGCCGTCTTCGGCTTCCAGGGACTGAATATCGTCAGGATGCATGAGAACGGCATCACGGAATCCGACTCCGCGATATAGATCGTAGTCCTCATAGACCACGGTATTGAACTGACCCTCACTTCTGATAGTCATGAGTCTGAATTCGGGTGATGTCGGAGAAGCGAGGCCCGGAAGGGTCTGCACGTGTATGGTAGCTTTTCCCTGCGGCATTGCGAAGACAGGCGTGTGAAACGTGCGGCCTTCAATCTGGAATTCTTTCCCCGTTTCATCAATCTCACCGATGGCTTGCCAGCCAGGTACGACTTCGGAAATCATGTGTCGAATACCGGCTGTGTCATTCATGGCATTCCATTGGATCGCGTCCAGGCTGGATGGCGACATTGTTGAAGCCACGCGAGATGCAAGATCTGCCACGATCGATACTTCGCTTCGAGGACCGTCGACGCGCGGCTCGCCTCCATCACTCAGCCGAACATAATTGAACATTGATTCCTGGGTCGTAGTCATGGGCTCTTCATCCCGCGGGAGCACTGGCAGAATGATGGTTTCATCTGCAATGGCCCAGGCATGACCGGTGTTGAGCGTCGTACTCATGGTTACCAGCATTTCCAGATTGGAAAGAGCCTTCCCAGCGAACAACGCGTCTGGATTCGAGCCAAATAGATTGCCTCCAAGACAGAAACCGAGGCGAATTGCTCCTTCGCCAGCTGCTTCCATGCAGGCCATGGTGTCGAGACCGGGCGTAGTCGGCAACTCAAGTCCAAAGTTGTCCACCAAACCGTCAAAAATGGCCTTTTTAAGGGTCGGAGTTACGCCGACTGATCCGATTCCCTGCACGTTGGAGTGTCCCCGAATGGGCATGAGGCCGGCGCCTTTTTTACCAATCATTCCGCGCATCAGCGCCAGTGCCGCGATCATTTGAACGGTTTCCGTCCCGTGCTGATGATGGGTCACTCCCATGGCCCATGAAAAAACGGTATGCGTGCTCTTGGCATACATCCCGGCGAGGTCTCGGATATCATTTCGACTCACCCCGCTTCCGGACTCGATTTCTGCCCAGTTCAGTGTTCGAATGCCTTCCAGGAAGCTCTGCCAACCGCTCGTGTGATGATGCAAGAAATCGCGATCCACGGTGTCGTCTTCGATAAGCTGTTTTGCCACTCCGCACAGTAGTGCGAGGTCGCCACCGATATGTGGCTGAACCATTCTGCTGGCGATCTTGCTACCCAACAGAAGCGATCGCGGGCTGGAGGGAATGTTGAACTTTTCCAGTCCGGGCTCCCTGATCGGATTGATGACGACGACGCCTCCACCACGGCGACGAACCTTCATGAGCGGCTTAATCAGCCGGGGATGATTGCTGGCCGGATTGGCTCCGATCACAAAAACAAGATCTGTCTTTTCAAGGTCTTCCAGGACCACCGTCGCGGTTCCACTTCCAATCACTGAGGAGAGACCGACACCGCTGGCCTGATGGCAGTAATAGCTGCAGTTGTTGACGTTATTGGTACCGTACAGTCGTGCAAATAACTGGAGAAGAAAGGCCGCTTCGTTGCTGCTTCGGCCCGAAAAATAGAAGAAGGACTCATCAGCTTTTGTTTTGTGCATCTTTGATGCGATCCGACCGAGAGCGTCTTCCCACGTAATTGGTCGAAAGTGCGACTCACCACGAATCGCCAGTACAGGCTGAGTCAAGCGCCCCATCTCTTCCATTTCACGAGGAGATCGCGACCTCAACATATCAATTGAATGGTCTTCCCAGAAGGAAGCCGCTATTCCCTCCTGCATGTCGGCGGCCATGGCCTGCACACTCTTTTTACAGAACTCCGGGAAGTGACCCATCTCGTTGACCATTCCGCCCGCCTGCCCACCCATCCCGACAGCACATGTCTTGCAGGTGTTTTTCGACTTCATCGCCCTGTAGAGAGCCCTGATACCGCCTGATGCTCGTGCTTTCCGGAGGGTGTAGGCGATGGAGGACCAGCCTCCGATTTGTCCTGGAATCGGCATATGGAACGAAAAAAGTGGCGAACCGGTAAATATCTCGAGTACATGATTCTACCACTTCACAAGCTGACTTGCTCAATTAATGGACCCACTCAATCCGTTTACTCTGGTCCTTCTCCTGAATAGCGCCATATTCATGGGGGTTGGGCGCTGGATGTTCATGCGTCCACCAAAGAAAATCAATGATCTGGTGGGTTATCGCACCCGGCGATCCATGGCGGGACAGGAAGAATGGGACTATGCTCAAAAGATCTCTGCCGCCAGGATGGAGCGTTACGGTTGGATCGAAGCGGTGATTGCTATGGTCTGGATCTTTATCCCAGGTGTGGATTCGTTCATCGAAACCATGATCGCAACCGTGGGCATCATCGCATCATGTGTTGTTTTGATGGTTCAGACCGAAAATGATCTGAAGGAACGCTTTGGTTGACCTGCGGGCTTTATCGATTCGCGGTGTGGACTCCGGTGGGGTGAATGTCGACGTCTGCCGTTTCGAACAACCACGCAAGCACATCCAATTCGAATCGATGACTCCGCGACCGATCCGCACTGACGAAACTGTGACCGACGCCAGGGATAGTCTTGATCTCGATGTCGCTGTTGCCGGAAGTGGAACGAATACGTTCGATATTGGCGATGCTCGTTTCGACAGGTACGATGATGTCGGCTTCGCCATAGAGGGAGTACCAGGGGACGGAGAGTGCGCTCAGCTCTTCTGTGTAGTCTCTTCCCATTGAATTCAGGATGCCGTTCATCTGAAGTTGTCTTGCCGATGGCGGAAGGAGGGCATGGTTGAGATCAGTCGTGGTTCGAGCTTCTTCCGAGATTTTCTGGAGGAGTTCCTGATCTCGATGCGTGATCGCGTCGAAATGCCTGCTCCAGAATGGCATGGCTTCCTGAATGATGGATTCCGAAACTCCAGCCTCACGAAAGCCTGACTCCAGAGCGTACATGCGGGTTTCTTTCACACTGGCGATGGGTCCGGATACACTTGCTACGAACGAGAAATGAGGATAGCGCGTGGCGACTACGGGTGCGAGGCGTCCTCCTTGACTGAAACCGAGAATGCCTATGCGACTGTCGTCGACTTCTGCGTGACGCGAGAGAAATTTTCCGGCGTATCCGGCGTCTGCCACAAAGGTATCAAACGTTGACGACGCGTAGTCGCCACCCGATTCTCCTGTACCGTGCTTGTCATACGTGACAACGGCAAATCCGCATCTGACGAGAAGTTCGGCGAAAAACGTGGGGGCCGATCTGAGGTTTTCGACGTTGCTCCCACCGCCGTGCATCATGACCATCGCTGGATACCTGCCTTCTTTTTGGGGCAGGTAGAGATGGCCGTTGAGTACTGCTCCGTGGCTTTCGAATCGGATGTCATCTTTTCTGAAAGATGTGGAGCTCATGGGCTCGGACAGGCATTCCGGACCGAGTGGAATATCGGGGCTGGCAAACGCACTCAGAATGAACGATGTCAGAAGTACACTTACGGTCGTGAAGAGATAGTGCATTGATTCGATTTTGTTGATTCAGGCATTGTCGGCATAAGTGTCTTCCGATAAGAAGATGGACCAAGGGGGGAGAAGTTTCTCGGCTGGACGTGATGATGCCAACCAGATGATGCCACCCTTTAGAGACGATGGCGCAAAAAAAAGGGGGCGCCTGAAAGGCGCCCCCCTGGAGTGTATGAAAGGGCTTGGATGTCAGTCCCTAACGTGACTGTGGCTTCTCGTTGTTGAGTTGCCAGATATCGGCGTTCCACTGATCATCGCCAATCAGATGTTCAACGAAGTACTCAGCACGCAGCCAGAACCAGTAATCGCCCATGCTTCCATAGCCGTGGCGCTGCCCGGTGAAGAGGAAGAAGTCGAATCGTTTGTTGGCTTTGATGAGCGCATCGACCATGCGATACGTATTGGCCGGATGGACGTTGTTGTCTTCATCGCCCGTCGTCAAAAGGAGATGCCCCTTCAGATTGGATGCAAGATCCGGATTCTTGTCGATAGCATACTCAAACGTCACTTTGCCTGAGTCGCTGACCACTTCCTTGACGCCGTGGTGCTTCTCTGACCACCAGCGATTGTAGATGTCATTTGTGTGGTTTCCAGAGCTGGAAACCGCCACTTTGAAGAAGTCCGGATAAACCAACATGGCCGCGGTCGACATGAATCCACCACCAGAGTGGCCGTAGATTCCCACCCGGTCCTTGTCGATAAACGAATGCCGGTCAACAAGTTGTTCAACAGTCACTTTTTTGTCTTCAAGTCCGTAGTCTCGAAGATCCCCATATCCGTAGTTGTGATACCACTTGGACCGGTTTGGATGGCCACCTCGGTTTCCAACGGTTACAACGACCATGCCGAACTGAGCCAACGCGGTCTCGTATCGATTTGTTGAAAAGAACTTCGACACAGCTTCTGTCTGAGGTCCGGGGTACACGTATTCGACAATCGGATATTCTTTTTCCGCATCGAAATCAAACGGCTTGTACATCACGCCATACAGATCCGTAATGCCATCTCCCGCCTTGACGGTGAAGGGCTCTGGAAATTGATAGCCGGCTTCCATCAGCTTGGAAAAATCTGCTTCTTCCAGATCCAATACTTTTTGCCCATTCCGATTCACAAGAGTAGAGGCAGGCGTGGTATTGACCCTCGAGTAGTTGTCAACAAAGTAGTTGCCGGACTCATTGAAAGAAGAGCGGTGGTCATAGTCTCCAGGATTCAGGAGGCGCAGACCTGAGCCATCCATGTTGACCCGATACGCGTGATTGTAATACGGATCTTCTCCAGCTTCACGGGCATTGGCGGTAAAGAAGATTACGCCCGCATCTTCGTCAATCCGCGATATCCCGCGTACAGAAAATGCACCCGAGGTGATCTGGTTTTTGACGGATCCATCGGCGCCATACCGGTAGAGGTGGCCCCATCCATCACGTTCGGACCACCAGAGGTAGTCGCCATTTTCAAGCATCTCGAGCCGACGTGTTTCCACGTAGGTGTTCAGTCGTTCTTCAATCAAAACCTCGGCGTCTCCGGTCGAGGCATTTACTTTCATGACATCAACACGCTTCAGGTCGCGGCTGATACTGGTGTAGTAAAACACCTCGGAATTTTCGCTCAGCCACAGCGAGCGAAACGGTTCGTCGCTCGAGGGATATCGAAACTGACTCGCTGTCACAGTACTCAAACTTTCGTCCGTGAATCGATCGGCATTGACAGAAACGAGATTGTCGGACTCCAGGTCGTAGATTTCCAGGACACTTTTGCCGACATGTTCTTCACCCGGCATAGCGTACTTGTACGTCTCCAGTTGAGGTCTCTTGTTGCCGGTAGAGTGGATAATCCAGATGTCCCCAACCTCCCGCTGATCACTTCGTCCCGTGGAGAATCGTTTCGAGTCCTGAGACCAGGAAACGGAGACTCGTTTGCGCTTGTCCTTGTTTTCTTCCTTCTCCTCGGCAGTCTGGCCGCGACCTGAACTCGCGTAGGAAAAGTGCTCTACACCCTCTGTCGTCAGCTGAATCTCTTCAACTTCAACGTCGTCTTCGGCTTCCTCTGCATCGTCTCCGGTTTTTCCCACGCGAACTTCAAGAATCTTGTCGTAGTCGGCACGGCTCATCTTGTAAATGTTGTAGTCGCGGCCGAAAAGAACCGTTTCTCCGTCAGGGGAGATAGATGCCCATGATGGATGATTGTCGGGTTCTTCCCAATCTTCCATTTCCCTCAGAGTTTGCGAACTGACATCGAACTCGAAGTGGAAGACTTTTTTCTTGGTCTTTGCCTTCGGCTTCTTCTTTTCCTCTTCCTGATCATCTCCAACTTCTTCCTCCTCCTCAGTTTCTTCGTCCTGCGTCCCCTGAACTTCGAATTGCAAGGTATTTGCGTCTACAAACTTGATTCTCCTGATTCCCAGGTGCTTTCCGTCTTTGGGATCTCGTGTAATGCGAGTGATTTCAGCGGCGAGTCGATCATTGTCAAAAACCTGGCGCTTGCTGCCCCTATTGGAGTCGACGATATAGTAAGAGGTACCGTCAGACGTTTCATACTGATACCAGAAGTTTTCGGTGCCTTCTATCCATTGCGGACT
>Ga0209992_10004736_pt1 | contig 10460 bp, 8 predicted proteins | sample 2SBtaG_2_FD_182564 | JGI IMG/M metagenome (GOLD analysis project Ga0209992, IMG submission 182564) | Deep subsurface microbial communities from Kolumbo volcano to uncover new lineages of life (NeLLi) - 2SBTROV12_ACTIVE470 metaG (SPAdes)... | ecosystem: Environmental > Aquatic > Marine > Volcanic... | reverse complement strand
AATCAATATAGAACAGATATTTCTAAAAGAGAAAATATGATTAATTCATCAATAGAATCATTAACAAAACAAATTCAAGAAATTATCAAATAAATAAAATAAAGAAAAGTAGCGGGTCTAAAGGGACTAGTATACTTTACTGGGTTTGATTTGCGACCCAAATTTTGATTAAATTGGCAGAATCTGAAAAAAATTTCATTTAGCTTCATAAAGTAAAACATATGAAATTAGCTACAAATCTTTACTTCGTGCACTACAAATAGCTTCAAAGAGCTTTTGTAGCTCTTTCGTGCACAACAAAAACTATTTCGTAACAGGTTTACAGGCACAAAAAATATGATTTAAAATAGCTCCATAAGCTGTTTGAAGCTAAATACTTTCAAGAATAATTGTAAAACTTTAGTCAAAATTGTAATCTAAAAATGTAGAACAAAATTATCCCCAACAAAGGTTCAAGCCTCTACGGATTCGTATCTGAGAACAAAATACATTCTATCAACTACTTGAAGAGAAGAAAACTCAGATGTATCTAGATGCAGAACCACAACTTATAATTTCTGATTTTAAAGAAATAAAAAACATCAAAATATTATCTACAAAGAATACTCATTTGGAAGAAAAATTTAATATTTGTTGTCTTATTTGAAAAATAATAGCATCAAAGTTCCAATTTTGTAATTTTCCAAAACTACTGAAATCATTTTTTGATAATAAGTAGATCAGATTTATCAAAATCTTCAGGACAAACTTGAAGTGCTTTATCAGCATATTGAACTGCTTCATCATCATCTAAATAATATAGACTGCGTGCAGTTCCCTCAAGGAATCTGCAATCATCAGGAAAATAATCTAGCCCCACATATTGAAAGATTTCATTAGCTGCCCAATAGTCTTCTAGTTCTAAAAAGGAAGCAGCATAATAGAAGTTTCCTATATAATTTTCACGATCAATGGAAATGATCTCTTTAGCAATTTTGTTGCTTTGTTCATAATCTCCAGCCATATATCTTTCTTCAACTTGAAAAATTAAATCATCAATATTTTTATCTAGAATACTTTGTGATTTAATTTCATCATCTATATTTTCAGAAGATTTTTGTTGTTCTGTTGATATTTTTATCATTCCTTGTTTTATCATATATTGAACAGAATTTAGGAATTCATCTTCACTGATTTTTCCATTTGCCCACCACTCTGTTTGAGTTTTTACCCAGTCTGGAATTGAGTTTGATGATTTAGATTCAACTGTATCTTGATGTGGAATTGAAATAATATTTTCTTTAATTAGGTGTTGTAACCCTCCTATGAATTCAGAATCACCAATTGTTCCTTGAGTCCACCACTTTGCATTGTTTTTAATCCATGAGGGGACTTTTTCAATAGATTTCTCAAAAGAAGGGAGATGTGATAAAGTATCTTCTTTGTTAGATTGTATAGATTCATTATTAGGTTCTACTTCTAAGGCCTTACTGAAATATTCAAGTGCCTCTTCATAATTTTCTTCGTTAAAATGATTAATTCCAATTTCATTTAATGTGTCTGCTTTCCAAGAACGTATATTTTCATCATCAGGAAGTAATTCTAAGGCCTTACTGAAATATTCAAGTGCCTCTTCATAATTTTCTTGGTTCAAAGATTCAAAGGCTTCAAAGTAGTATTCATTTGCTAGGTCTACATCAAGTTTAGGAATTTCTTCTTTAGATGTTGGTTCATCTTTTGAAGTAGATTGTTTGGTTGTATCTTTTTGTTGTATATTTTTTGATGAACTAGTATAAGCAAAAGATAAGGTATCTAAAATGTCTGAACCTGAAATTAACTCTACCTCATAGTTGCCATCAAGTTGCCAATTAGAATCGCCTGTAATTATAATTCTAAATGTTCCATCGTTTTGTACTGTACCAGTTTCAGCACCAATGACATTCATGTTTGGATCATAAAGATAAAAAAATAATTCTTCTACATCATAACTTCCAATATTACCTTTGAGAATAATTTTTTCTCCTGAATGATATGTTGACTTATCAAATGTGGTAAAAAAAGGGGTAATTGGCTGCTTTTGTTGAGGAATAGTAGGTTCAAATGAATTTTTTTCAGGCATATCTACACGCTTGATGTTTGTAGTAACTTGTTGATCACCCCATTTTGCTGTGATTATAAAATTTCCTCTTGCTGCTCCAAAACTACTATCATAACACGTTGCAATAAAAGATCCATCACTTTTTGGTGTTACCGAATGAGAACATCTAACAGTTTCAAACCATCCTTCTTTAATCACATCTATCTCTACACTCGTACTACCGTAAGCATCACTTGTTCCCACATTTCCAGTAATTATAACAGGATCATTAAAAATAGGATATGTATTCTTGTTTGTTTTAACATAGAAAGAACCACTTGTATTTACTAAAGGTTCATTCATTGATTCCCATTGAGATTCTGTCATTTTGGTTATTTGATGAACATACCCTGATTTAGTAACTGCAGAATTTCCTGCTTCAAGTGTTATAGTTTCTGCACCTTTGATATTTTTTGTAATTTTAACTGAGCCTTCATGAAGATGGACTGTAGTTATTTTTTGATCTGGATCATGTTCTAAAATAAACTCTGTTCCCTGTATTCCAACAGTTATGATTTTTGTAGAAAATGTACATTTCAAACCTTCATCTAGCGAATAACTAATTTGACCAGATTTGGGGGTACCTGTAAGGTTACTACACATGTGTAGTAATTTAGAATGTACTTTGATTTTCCCCCAGAGTAAATCTATTACTCCCTTTTCTTTTTTCTCGATTTTAGTATATGGTGATACTTCTACAAAATTATTTTCATTGTCTTCAAGTATAACTAATTTTGTTCCTGTTTGAATACTTACTCCGTTTGTAAATTCAATTCCTTCTGAAAAATCATCATTAGGATTGATTCCACCAAGAGTCACTTTATCAAAATTCTCTTTTAATGTATAGGGATTTGAATAGGATCTATCTTTTTTTATTATAGATTCATTTTGTGTAGATTGTTCTTTAGTATTATTTGAACAATTTGGATTAGATTGTACTACTACTGTAACCGTATCTTGACTTTGCTTAAATGAATTTGTTGGAGAACCAGAAATTGTAATTAAATACTTTCCAGGTTCAGTATTACAACTAGTCTTAATTTTTGCATTAAAAAATGAGACTGATTTAATATATTTAGGCACATCAATGTGATTGGAAATAAAGGATGTTTTTACATCATTCTGAATCCATTGAGTTGCTTTGAGTTTTACTGATGAAATATTACCAACAGTGCTAATTGTACCAGATGTATCTTTAGATTCTCCTTGTTTAATGTAGGAGATTTTATTTTTAGGATCTGTGATTCTTAGTGAAATATCAGAAATGATTGGTTTTAGTGTTAATTTCTTTTCCTCTTTTGTGTTTTTAAAATCATTGATAGATTTTTTCTGTTCCTCAGTTAATGTTTTCATTTTAATTGAATTAGATGCAGAACCCGTCTTTCCAACTTTATCCACTATCGCTTTCCAAGTAGAACTACCAGAATTAAATGACATTGAAGTTGTTTTTGATGCACCTTGTGAATAACTAATTGGTATTGATTTTGAAAAACTTAATGGGTTAAAGACAAATTGAGAATTACTGCCATCAGTAAATGTAGTACTTGAGCATTTTATTTTTGCAGGAAATGAAATAGGAGATACATTGTATGGTTTAAAAGTTAATTTACCATTATTGATTTTCCCTTTAACTGAAAAAGTGGTATCAAATGTTCCACTTAGTGAACAACTTTGTCCATAACCCGTTTTAGTTGCAGATACTGGTCCAGATACTTTGACCTTTGCAGAACCTTTTCCATTTTTAATATTACCAGAACTTAGTTCAAATCCAAACTTTCCTGAAGATGAAAAACTAATATCTCCCACCTTAGACTTTCCCGAAAACGATATCACTCCTTTTTCAGGTAAGAACACTCCTGTAGGTGCTTTTACATCTGAAGCAAGTGGTTTAGGTTTAGAACAATTAGGATCAGATGTAGAAGAGATATGTGGTCCATTACCACTAAATGACATGTTTGTTGATGAAATTTGTTTTCCATTTGATGATACAGTTGCACTGTATGTTCCAGAATAATACCAATCGTTAGCTTTTACTTGAACCCAAAAAGAATCTTGATAATCCCCTTGATTTCGTGGTACAGAGCTGGTTGTAGATGTAACTATTTTTCCACAAGAATCCTTTATCACAATTTTTACTTTATCAATATTACAATCATTTACTTTTCCTGAAATGTTAGGACTATCAGATATAGTATACGATTGTTTATTGAATTGTACATTATTTGTATTAAAAATAGCTCCTGATTCAACCCATTGATGATCACAGTAGTGTGATGCATAAACAGCAGGTACTGATGAAAATGCAAGACTGACTGTTAGAATACTTACAATAAAGAATATCATGACAGCATTCAATCGTGTCAATTAGTTCTATACGTATTAGTTTCTATTAGGTATATCTAATTCAAATCCATAAACTTCAAAAATTTTCATATAGTAAATAATTATATTATAATCATGCATGCCATAAATGATCAATTCGATGCAATAAAGCGAGCAAAAGAAATTCTTCGTGAATCAGGGTACAGTTATGGTCAAGCAAGTGTTGTATTAATTGGACATCAAGATAATCTTTGGAAGATTAGTGCAATGACTACAGAAATGATAGAAATTGAATTGATAATAGATGATGATGGTTCATTAAAGAAATTAGAGACAGATGAGGAAAATAATTGCAAAGATGGATTAGAACTAAATGAATTTGATGTAAATCAGAATACATCAATTACATGTCATAGTCACGATAAAAGTTGTCAAGGTGAATCAAGAAAATGCAATCATTGTGAAAAGATATTATGTGCACGTCATTTTGATGGCAATTCTCATTTAATCTATAGTTGTTATTGTATCCAATGTGGCAAATCTGTAATTGATGGATGTACGCATGGAGCACCAGTTTGGGATAAATCTCATATAGTCTCTGATAAACAACTTGACACACAAAATGATGTTTGGATTCAGAAAGGCAATGAATTTGAAGAATCTGGAGATTATGTTAAGGCAATTCAATGTTATGAAGAAGTTTTGAGAACCGAACCAAATAATATTGAAGCACTGAATATGATTGGATATGCATTAAATTCAATTGGAAAAAATACTGAAGCCGTAGATGTATTTGAAAGGGTACTAGAAATTGATCCAAAAAATATTCATGCATTAATTACACAAGCTGCAGTTCATGTGAGATTACAAAATTCCCATATAGCACTTGAGAGAATTAATGAGGCATTACAGATAGAACCAGATAATTCTGATATTCTATTTTGGAAAGCAATGGCATTAGCGGCATTAAAAAAAGATGAAGATGCTATAATATTTTACGACAAAGTTCTCAAAAACGACTCAGAACATAGTGAGGCAATATTTAGAAAAGGGGTATCTCTTTTCCACCTAAATAATTATGATGAGGCTATAAAATATTTTGATATGGCACTAAACCTTGATCCTGAACATGTAGATGTATTATTTTACAAAGGATTATCATTGCGTAATATGGGAATGTACAGTGATGCATTGAATTGTTTTAGACTAGTTCTAGAATTAAATCCAGATACTCCAAGCATACGTGAAGCAATTGATTCATGTGAAGAGAGAATGTAGGATAAGAAATGAATAAAAAAACTATTCTAATCCATATTAGATGTAAAATATTGTTTGTATAATTTGAATTAGATTAATTATTCTGAATCCTTACAGACTCTATACTCTTGTTGGTTTGATTTTAGTTCCAAAATTTTGTAATCTATATTAATTCTTAGTTTATTTTTTACCTAATCTTGTAGCTGTTTTGAAACATACCTTACATGTAGCTACTTTGTAACTATGTTTCTAGGCACAACACTTAGCTACATTTTGAAAAATGTTGTGAGGTAAAGTGATTCTTGTATCTGTTTGTTTCAATCTGTTGCTCATGACACTACCTTTTGTAGCTACATACCTGTGTCATATGACATGATTCAGTTTTGTATTTTGTAGCTGATTCTACGCACAACAAATGGCATCATGTTTTCATAATCTATAGTAGGATTGTGAAAGAATATTGAATTACTCTAGAACAGATATTATTGATTATTTTTAGGGTCAATCTTTTTTCATAATCCTAGTAGAGATTATGTATTTTGGGAATAAATTCATATTCAGAGATATGATTTTCATATAAAGTATGAGGATCTTACATGGCTAACAGAATCCATTGTCCTTATTGTAACAAAACTCTAGTTGAAGGCTTTTTACCAAGACATATTCGAGCTTTTCATAAATCAAAAATAGATAAATCCCTCAAAAAGTGAATTATGAGATTATTTTAGACCTATTTCTAGAATTTCGTTTACAATTCTTGAAAAGCTAACTGATGATGATGTTTCTCTTAGTTTTTTTGCTTGCAGATTTCTTAGTTTCTTTGCAATATCGCTATTTAGCATAATTGTGATTCTCTCTGCCATTACTGTGTGGTGTCTTTACTCTTTTTTTGAATGGATGAAATCTGATTAATTTATGTGATTGTCAAAGAAAACCAAATATTACCATTTTTGGAAATACTTTTGATATTCGTAATCTGTAGTTAGATTGCGCAAAAACTTTTCTATTTTTATGATATTATGATTTCATTAATATATTCGAATTATGGTATGATATTATTGAAATTAAGTTGTAATCATGACGATGTTAATGATTGGAAAGTAAAATCTATCATAGCAGTAATTATATCTGGAGTAGATCTTACTGTATTTTATACAGGATTTTTGTTAGACAATCTTGTTTTGATGATTGTACCTATGGCTATTGTTACATTCTTTGGTGTGATGGCATTATCTTCTCTACATTCTATGACTAAACCAGGAAAGGGTTCAAAAGGAATTATGAGAAAATCCCTTGCAGCTACTTTGATTCTTACCTATATTGGAATTGTTGCGTTAACAATTAATGGTCAAATTGATTATAGTAAAGTACCTGATACTATCACAGATAATCTTGTTTATGTTATAATTACTATAATTGGATTTTACTTTGGAACAAAAACTGTTCAAGATTTCTTGGCAAAATGGAAATCAACCCCTCAAGAAGATCAATAGATTCAAAAAATCTATTTAGTTTATTTAGATTTAACTTTAAATTTTCCTTCTCGTTGTTCATCACGATTAGCATTGAGAATTACTTTAATTTCATAGGTACCTGTTTTTTTTGATGCATCAACTCCATATGGCCAAGAAAAATATCTCATTTTAGGGAGATCCATTTTAACTGCTTTGGTTCTAGATTTTTTTGTTCTTGTACTACCCGGAATTTTGTATTCAACATTTACAACTGGACTGTTATTCCTTGTTTGTATGACTCCCCACGCTTCAACTACTTTGGATGATTGACCCTTTCTTGGTCTGATTACTTTTTTAGGACGTATTCCAAATGATACAATTTTAGGTTTTTCTTTGACTTTTGTTCTTCTTGCCACTGTTTTCAACATGTTACACTGCAGTAAAAACATGTTGAACAGATTGTATTGTTGATAACATAATTCGTAATCTTACTATGGATTATGAAAAATATTATTTTTGTCCAAATTCTTGTGTAATAAAAAAATTAAAACATAAAGTTTAGTTTAGATATTAAATTTTGATGAAAAATTTCATTTTTTCACTATTTGCTTTTTGTTTACTATTTGGAATTGATGAAAGTTTTGCTGATATAGATAATGAGGTGTGGGAATTTTTAACACCAATGCCTGAACCACGTACTGAAGTTGTTGCAGTGGCAATAAATGAAAATATCTATGTCATAGGCGGATATGATATTAATGGAAAGGGAACAGATTCAGTTCAAATTTTTGATACTAAAAATAATTTGTGGAGTATAGCTAATCCAATACCTATCCCAGTAAACCATGTCGCATCTGCATCATATGAAAATGAGATTTATGTGGTAGGAGGATATAATTCAGTTGGTCCTTCAAATGATTTGTATATTTATAATATTGTAAATGATTCATGGAAAAAAGGTCCATCACTTCCAACACCTCGTGGGGCTTTAACTGCACAGATAATTAATGGAATGTTGTATGTTGTTGGTGGGCAAAATAAAGTACCAATTTCAACAAATGAAGTTTTTAATATTTTAACTCAAACATGGGAAACAAAATCTCCAATGCCCACACCTCGAGAACATTTAACATCATCTACAATAGATGGAAAAATGTATGTAATAGGTGGAAGATATTTGAATCCAGGAAATAATTATGATCATACTGAAGCTTATGATCCACAAACAGATACTTGGGAAATATTAGAAAATATGCCTACTCCTAGAGGCGGTCTTTCATCAACTACACTTAATGGAACAATTTTTGTTTTTGGTGGTGAATCATGGACAGAAGCATTTGATGATAATGAACAATATATCCCAAATCAAGGTTGGCAAATTCATTCACCTATGAAAATTCCACGTCATGGTTTGGGGGCAGTCACAGTAGATGAGAAAATATATGTCATAGGTGGTGGAACAGCTGCTGGATTAAGTGTTAGTGGAATTAATGAATCATATTCCATCACTAACTTTCCTCTAAACTCCATCACAAAATCTTATGATGATGTAACAATTCTTGAGCAAAAGAAATCCAATAATATTGAAATTAAAAAATTTAATGATTCCAATGAATATGTTAACAATAATTTTTTTATGGGTTTAGTTTTTCTTTTTGGATTATCCTTACTAATTATTTGGGGAATAACTAGAAAAATTAGAACAGTATGACTAATCAAATCAATAACTCGTAATCCTATACAAGATTACGAAAAACAATAATCATTTTTCCGAATACAAATTCTTCCAACTAAGACCTTGTGATTCACCAAGTTCTGAAATATCAAATTTCTCACCTTTTTTCTTTGCTTCTTCCATTTTCTTCCAGATGATTTGTTTTTCTTCTTCTGTTGCCCTCATTTCAAACCACATCTGAAACATTGTAAGCATCACTTTCATTCCTGGCTTGTCTTCAGCTTTGAACATTTCTTTGTAAAATGAATTCATTCTAGATTCCTGTCCATTTTCTAATTCATCAATTCTTCTTGCAAGATCTTCAAGTTCTTTATTTTTCTCCTGAATAGATTCAATTTCTCCTTGTTTTTGCTGATTCTCAAATCGTAATCTATCCTCATCAGATATTGTCAAAAATGGAATTGCTTTTTGATATTCTGGGAATCGCTCAAAGTCTTCTTCTTGATATCTTTCATAGTGACGTTCTAGTCCAACTTTATGTCCCATCATGTCTTCTTTATCTAGATAATTGACTTTGGCACGTCTCATCATTGTGTTGAAATATTTTCTAAACCCATGGTCTAATGGAACCTCATATCGTTTCTTTCCTTCTGGCAGTGTCTGTCTCATTCCAATTGATTTTACAATTTTTTCAATTCGTTTTCTTACTCCTATTGATGATAATCCATGAATTGTTGGATACTTTACTGCCTTTAGTAACGGTTGATCATCTTTGGGATATGCACCAACATCTGATTTCCATTTTTCTCTATACATCTCAATAAATTTACATGCCTCTGGAGTAATGTGAGTCCAATAACTTTCCTCATCATTTCCATAAACAAGTAGTGCACCTCCTTTGTAGATTTCATCTTGATTTTTGAACATTTTGATATCTTTCCATGTAAAATAATTCCACGCCTCTAGTCTGAAACCAGCTGATGAAAACAAAGTGATAATCACTTTATCTGTAATGTCTCTTGCAGCCTCTAGCATTTTTTGTAATTCTTGTTTTGTATATGCTCTATCATCAGTTGCATTTTGTTTTCTTGGATATAGTCTGTGTAATGATTTCCAGTGAATAGGAATTCTATTTGCATCAAGTAATACTTTGATTGGTTTGATATGATTCTCTAGAGTTCCAGAACTTAATTCTCCTGATTTAACTAGTTTCTTTTCTTCTTTGATATATGTTGCAACAATATTTGTTGCAAGTTCTGGGCTCTTTTTGGCAAGATTTACAAAAGATTCTACAATGATTTTTACATTTGTATTTTCTGCATTTTCCCTAGGTATTTTTTGATACACTTCATCAGGAATTGATCGCAAGAATCTTTCTAATGATTTTTTGTATTTTCTTGCAGTTTCTGGACTCTTGATATTATCTAGAAATAATTGATAAGGATCGTTTCTACTGTTGATGTCATCGTAACTTATTTTCAATAAATCATAATGCGGCGGGTCGTATTTTAAGAACAATAAGGGTAGCGGGTCTAAAGGGATTCGGACCCTTGACAACCGGATTAAAAGTCCGGTGCGCTACCTGGCTGCGCCATAGACCCTCAAGAAAAATGTTTTACGTGTATAATTTAGTCTT
>Ga0209992_10004734_pt1 | contig 10468 bp, 12 predicted proteins | sample 2SBtaG_2_FD_182564 | JGI IMG/M metagenome (GOLD analysis project Ga0209992, IMG submission 182564) | Deep subsurface microbial communities from Kolumbo volcano to uncover new lineages of life (NeLLi) - 2SBTROV12_ACTIVE470 metaG (SPAdes)... | ecosystem: Environmental > Aquatic > Marine >... | reverse complement strand
AGTATCGAAACGACACAGAAAATTACGACGGAACTTCTTGGACAAATAGTGGTAATTTAAGCACAGGAAGAAGATATTTAGGGGGCTGTGGAACACAAACTGCGGGTTTAGCCATTGGTGGATACACTGGTACACCAGCTGGAATAAATAGTTCTGAACATTATGATGGTAGTTCTTGGACAGCGGGTGGAAATATGAGTCCAACAAATTGGGGTGCAGCAGGAGCAGGAACACAAACAGCAGGTCTTAAAATAGGTGGTGCAGGATCAGGTTCTCCAGGTCCCGCAGCAGGAGTTGATTCACAGGAATACGATGGTACTTCATGGACAACAGGTGGAAATTTAATAGGAAATAGAAAAACAAATTCAGGTGCTGGAACTCAAACAGACGCACTTACCGCTGGTGGAGAAAGTACAAGTTCTAATTCAATATCAACATGTGAAGGTTATAATGGAACGTCTTTTTCAACTAGACCTAGTATGTCAACAGGAAGAGAAGTGCATGCAGGTTTTGGAACAGCCTCACTTTCACTAGTTTGTGGAGCTAAACCTGCTTCAACTGCAACAGAAGAGTTTACAGGAGAAAGTACATCTGTTAACGTAAAAGATCTTACACAAAGTTAATAATTATGATATACAATTTTAAAAAGGAGGACTAAACTATGGCACACTTTATATATGGAGTAGCTGAAAACACTGGCAAAGGATTTTTTACTGCAGAAGACAGAAGAAAATTCTTCCTTAGAGGTTATCCTGCAAACGTCTGGATGGTTGGCAACAACGTTGACGGCGCTATGTGGTTAGCTGAAAAAGGCGGTCGTGAAAAGACAAAAGCAGAAGCACAAGCTTTGATTGACGCTGAAGTACAAGCTAATCAAGCTGCGTGGGATGCTATGTCTGACGAAGATAAAGCTAACTCACCAGGTAGACCAACAGACGTAATATTGCCATAAGGATTTTTAAATGGCAGATTACGCTGACATATACGGTAAGAGAGTAAAAGTATTTGACTCTGACCCCACGCTAGATTCTAGTTATGAGGGACAGGTTTGGTATAACTCGGCCACAGGTACATTAAAATCTGTGGTTGCTTTTGCGGCATGGAGAAGTAGCACAAACGCTCCTTTTAAAGCTGTTGCAGCCGGAGCAACTGGACCTCAAACTGCTAATTTAGTTTTTGGTGGATATGGTAATCCAGCTACTCCTTCAGGAATAACTACAACTGCAGAATATAATGGACTTGGTTGGACTGCAGGGGGAGCCATGGGAGATGGAAGAAATTATATAGGTTCTGCAGGAACACAAACAGCAGGTTTAGGTTTTGGAGGACTTGATTCACCTCCTAGATCAGCAAAAACAGAAGAATATAACGGAACGTCTTGGTCGGAACAAAACGATTTATCTAATGCTCGAGGTCAAGGAGTAGGAACAGGATCACAAACAGCAGGTATGTATACAACTGGAGATGCTGGACCACCAGATTATTCAGTTTATGTAGAAAATTATGATGGTACGTCTTGGACTAATGGAACATCAAATAGTTTAGGAAGACGTGTAGGTTCTGGTAATGGATCTCAAACTTCTGCAATTATTATTGCAGGACATATAAATCCAAGCGATACACTAACTGCTTTAACAGAAGAATGGAATGGATCCTCTTGGTCAAGTGGAGGTTCTGTAAACACTGCTAGAAAAGGTGGTATGGCTGCAGGGGCAAATGCAGATTCATCTGTTTTTTTTGGTGGAACCGCAGCACCTGGAGTTTCAACAGCCACGGAAGATTACGATGGATCAACTTGGGCAACTTCATCAGCAACCATGTCGGTAGGAGTAACAGACAACCAACAAGGTGGTGGATCAACTATAAACACAGCTGCTATAGTAGTAGGCGGTTCACCAGATTATACTCAAACACAAGAATACAACAAATCAATTAATACAATCACTGCAGCAGCATGGGCGAGTGGTGGAAATTTAGGAACTGCAAGAAGACAGGTTGGCGGATTTGGTCATACAACAACTACAGCAGTTTGTGCATGTGGACAAAACCCACCAGGATTATCTAATGTAGAAGAATATAATGGATCATCTTGGTCAGAAGTTAATAACGCTCCAATGGCAAGGGTAAAACCATTTGCATGTGGAGTTTTAACAGCTGGTTTAATAGGAGGAGGCGAAGAGGGCCCAAGCCCCGCTTCATATCAAAGTTCAGCTGAATATGATGGAACTAATTGGACAGCCTCTCCATCAAGCGCACTAGGCCAAAATGTAAATAGCGGTACTGCTTTAGGAATACAAACAGCAGCTTTATTAGTTGTAGGTAGTGAATCACCAAATACAGCAGTTAAATATTATGATGGTTCTTCTTGGACAGCAGGTCCTGCAGCGACTCCAACTTCAATGGCAAGTGCTTCAGGAAATGGTACACAAACAAATGGTTTAGTTTATGGTAATTCACCTAGTCAAACTACAACCTTAGAATGGGATGGTTCTAGTTGGACTTCTGGTGGTGCTTTAACTTCTGGTAGAGATAGAGGAGCAGAAGCGGTAGGTGCTCCGAGTACAGCTGCATTATATTTTGGTGGTAATAATCCATCTAGCACAGAATTAACTGCAACAGAAGGTTATGATGGAACTTCTTGGTCATCAAGACCAAACATGGCAACTGCAAGAAGAGGACTTGGAGGAGCAGGTGTAAACACATTATCTTTAGCTTTTGGAGGATACACAGGATCAGATACAGCAGCAACAGAAGAATTTACGGGAGTAACAGAAACAGTTACATCTAAGACATTGACAACTGGTTAATAAAGTATATATTGCTGGATGAAAGGATTATTATGACAGAAAAAAGAAATATACATGCACTTATAGAAAAAGAAGCACCTAGCTTAAATAATTTATTAGACCCACAAGATGTGAAGGCGTTTAAAGAAATGACGGCCGAGCTTCGTGACACATGGACCAAGAAACAAGTATTTAGAACAGAAACAGAAATGAGAATGTCTGTTTTACAAGATATGAAGTATCCAACAAAAGCTGCAAAGTATTGGCAGTGTGTTAGAGAACAAAACGTATTTTTAGAAAATTTAATGAGTCTATCTTTTGATTGTAGACGTAATGAAGCTAAAATTAAATGGTTAGAAAAAAAATTAGAAAAAGAAACAGATGAATATAAAAGGGAGTGTTATCAAATAGATCTTGATGAAAAAAGATATGGTCTTGCTAACATGCAATTAGTTGCAAGAGATCGTATGAGAGAAATTAAACTTTGGTCTACATTAAAAAAAGAATTTGATGATGGGTCGTTTGATACAAAAGATGTTAACAGACACCAATTAGATTCTTATCATTTAATAATGAAAAACAAAGCAGAGACACTAACATCAGGATCTAGTCAACCTGAAGTGTTTAATGTATTAGGTCAATTAAAAAGTATAGAAAGAGTTAAAAAATCAGGAGAAATGATTTACAACAAGAAAGAACAATTAACAAGTGACCTGGGCGCAAAAGAAGAGTAAACAATTATTTTTTTTAGTAGCAATGCCAAGATCAGGGAATACCCTGTTTGCATCTATTATGAATCAAAATCCAGAAATAGTATGCACAGCTAATTCTATTACATTAGAAATAATGAAAGATTTATTTTTATTAAAAAAAACTGATGTGTTTCAAAACCATCCAGACCATAAGTCTTTAGATAATATATTAGACTCAGTGTTTGACAACTATTACAAAGATTGGCCTCAACAAATAATTATAGATAGAGGTCCTGTAATGACAACAGGTAATTTTGAAGTTATGCAAAAACATTTTAAACGACCTTTTAAATGTATAATATTACTTAGAGATCTCATGGATGTATTAGCCAGCTATATGAAATGGTATACAGAAAACCCTGACTCTTTTGTTAATAAATATAATTTAAAAAATGATGAAGAAAAATTAAGTATGGTTATGAATAAAGATGGCGCTGTTGTTAAAGATTTAGAAGCTATAAAAAATTCTTATAATTATCCTGGGATGTGTCTTTATATAAAATATGATGATTTAGTTGCACAACCAGAAAAAGAAATACGTAGGGTATACGAATTTATAAATATGCCTTATTTTAATCATACATTCAAAGACTTGAAACAAATAAATATAAATGGTATGGGTTACGATGATACCATTGTAGGAAAGAATATGCATACTATTAGGACAGAAATAAAAAAAGAATACAACCCTTATATAAATAAAATACCAGAAAGGATTAGACAAAAATATGGACACATTAAATTTTAAATATGTTTTTTTAGGTCAATCTATTTTAAGATATCAAGTGCCTTTAGAAATATTTTATGTAATTAATTCAATATATGAAAATAAATATCCTGAACTAAAACCTGCAAATAAACAACTCGTTGGTAAAATAGAAAAAGAACACAGTTTGTTTTATAATGGTAAAGATAGTGAAAAAATGATTAGACATAATTATCTTCCAACAAACGTATTAATATGGTTTGAGTCTATGTTTAAACATTATTTAAAATGGAATAGAGTAAAGGGATATAATTTACATTTTAATTCTGTTTGGGTTAATCAAATGTTTGAGCATGAATACAATCCAGTGCATGTGCATCAAGGAACTTTATATACAGGATTGTCTAGTGTTATGATTTTAAAATTACCAGAAAGTTTTGGTGTAGAATATTCAGCAGCAGCTGCACCACAGAACGGCAGACTACAGATACTAGGTTCAGCGTCTGGTCAGTTTGCACATGTAGATTATCAACCAGAAATAAAAGAAAGAGATTTTTATATTTTTCCATATGATATGAGACACTGTGTTTATCCATTTAACGGACCAGGGTGGAGAAGAACTCTTGCGGCAAACATGGATGTTGATTATGATCCAATTAAAAATAGAGGGGTAAGTTAATGTACGAAAATCAAATTATAAAAGAACCTAAATGGAAGAGTTGGATAATACAAACAACAACTCCGATATTTACACCAGATCAATGTAGGCAGATTATAGAGTGTGGACATAGACAACCACCACAAACAGCACAGGTAGGTATGAATAAACCAGGTGGTGGCACAGATACAAATAAAAGAGTTACAACGATATCTTGGATTCCATTTCAAGAAATGGGGCACATGTATCGTGATTTAGATAAATTTATACAAACAGCTAACGAAAACCATTTTGGTTTTGGAGATGTTAGAGTTACAGAGAATGCTCAATTTACAGAGTATCCTGTAGGAGGTTTTTATGATTGGCATATGGATTGTGATACGAACATGGCTCACGAACCACCTGTAAGAAAAATATCTATGACATTATTATTAAATGATCCATCAGAGTTTGAAGGCGGACATTTAGAATTAGGTGCACCAGGAAAATTTGCAGAACTTAAACAAGGACATGCAATTTGTTTTGCATCCTTTATAAATCATAGAGTACAACCAGTGACAAAAGGTGTTAGACAATCTCTTGTTGTTTGGTTTGGAGGCAAACCTTTTAGATGATTAAAGAACAATTTTTTCCAACAACTATATATGGTAAGGACGTTAAGTTAGATAACCAGTTATTTGCTAACGAAATAATTGAGTGGTCTAAACGAGATCCAGGTGTTAAAAAAACAAATCGTAATGGTTGGCACTCTACAACTGAAATGCACAAAATGCCTGTATATAAACCTTTAGTAAATGAATTATTTATAATGATGAATGATATATGGAAAGAAGAATGGTTAGATAGAGAACCTGTGTTAGGTAATATGTGGGCTAACATAAATCCACCAGGCGGATCTAATGCTCCACACATACATCCTAATAGTTTATTTAGTGGTGTGTATTATATAAAAGCTCCAAAAGAATCTGGTAAGTTAGTTTGCAATGATCCTAGACCAGGTGTGCAATTAAATATGCCAACAAGAAAAAAAGGTCAACCACCAAAACATTTGTGGAGAGAAGTTCATTTAGAACCTAAAGAAGGAAGAATTATAATGTTTCCATTTTATCTTTGGCATAGTGTTGAACCTAATCAATCAAATGATATAAGAATATCAGTAAGTTTTAATTTTATACAACATGGCTTTCAATAAATATCAAGTAATTAAAGGTGCGGTATCATACGAGTTAGCAAACTTCGTATTTAATTATTTCTTACTTAAACGTGATGCAGCTAAATTTATGTATGATAATAATATTATAGCCGACACAGGTATGTTTGGAACATGGGGAGATACACAAATACCAAATACTTATTCACATTATGCAGATCCTGTTATGGAGACATTATTAGTTAAAATGTTGCCTGTTATGGCTAAAGAAACAGGGTTACAACTAATACCCACATACTCATACTCTAGAATATATAAAAAAGGTGATGAACTAAAAAGACACAAAGATAGACCCTCATGTGAAATATCTACCACATTAAACCTAGGTGGAGATCCATGGCCTATATTTATCGACGGTACGGGGGCTGACAGCGTCGTAGACGAATATAAAAACATACATAAGCCCGATGCACCCAAAGGCACTAAAGTCTTGCTTGAAGTAGGAGATATGCTAGTATATAGTGGTTGTGAACTCGAACATTGGCGAGAGCCTTTTGACGGGAACATTTGCGGCCAAGTATTTCTACATTATAATCATGTAAATGGCCCATTTGCTGAAAAAAACAAATTTGATGGAAGACCGATGCTAGGTCTACCAGCATTTGTAAAATAGTATTATAATGGAGTCATATGCTACAAAAAATAGGTTTTGCACCTGGAATCAATAAACAAGTTACAGCTACTGGAGCAGAATCACAGTGGATAGATTGTGATAATGTTAGATTTAGATATGGCACACCTGAAAAAATAGGTGGTTGGAAACAACTTGGCGACGATAAATTAACAGGTGCAGGTAGAGGTCTTCATCATTTCGTAAATAGTAAAGCTAGAAAGTATGCAATCATTGGAACAAACAGAATTTTATATGCATACTCAGGTGGTGTATTTTATGACATACACCCAATCAAATCTACAAACACGCTTACAAGTGCATTCACCACTACCAACGGATCATCAACTGTTACAATAACTTTTAGTGGGTCTCACAACATAAATGAAAATGATATAGTTTTATTAGATAACTTTTCATCAATTACTAACTCTAATTTTGGGTCAAGCGACTTTGATGATAAAAAATTTATGGTAACAACCGTGCCAACAAGCACAACCATTACTATTACAATGCCAAGCAACGAATCAGGATCAGGTGCCACAACATCTGGTGGTATTAGAGTGCAACACTACTATCCTGTGGGTCCAGCTGTACAAGCAAAAGGTTTTGGTTGGTCGTTAGGATCTTGGGGTGGAGAAGTTGCAGGTGAGCCCGCAACAACATTAACAAATGGAATTAATGACACTGTTACAACAGGAATAATATTAGGAGACGTATCACAGTTTCCAAGCTCTGGTACTAACTTTATAAAAATAGATAACGAAGAAATATCTTACACGGGTATATCTGGTAATGAACTTACAGGTGTAACAAGAGAAGTTAGAGGCACAACAAAAGCTGCGCACAGTGGTGGAGCAACTGTTACAAGTACAACTAACTTTGTTGCATGGGGTGAAGCAGCATCAGGAGACTTAGTATTAGAACCAGGTATGTGGTCATTAGATAATTTTGGTGATAAAGCAATTTGTTTAATTCATGATAGTGCTGTATTTGAATGGAACTCTGCTGCAGCAAATGCGGAATCGACAAGAGCAAGTATTATATCTGGTGCACCAACAGCATCACGTCACATGTTAGTATCTACGCCGGATAGACACTTAGTGTTTTTTGGAACAGAGACAACTATTGGAGATACATCAACACAAGATGATATGTTTATTAGATTCTCAGACCAAGAGGATATAAATACATATACACCTACAGCAACCAATACGGCAGGCACACAAAGACTTGCTGATGGGTCACAGATTAGAGGAGCAATCAGAGGTCGTGATGCAATTTATGTTTGGACTGATACAGCGTTATTTACACAACGTTTTGTTGGTCAACCTTTTACCTTTGCGTTTGCACAGGTTGGAACTAACTGTGGACTTGTTGGACAGAATGCATGTGTAGAAGTAGATGGTTCTGCATACTGGATGTCTGAAAATGGTTTCTTTAGATATGCTGGTAAACTAGAGTCATTACCGTGTTTAGTAGAAGATTTTGTATACGATGACATAAACTTAGAATCTGGCAACCAAATGGTATCTGCTGGATTAAACAATCTTTTTGGTGAAGTCATATGGTTTTATCCAACTTCCTCATCATCTGTTGTAAACAGAATGGTCGCATATAACTATTTTGATTCACGCCCAGACAGACCAGTTTGGACAAACGGAACATTAGCTAGAACAATGTGGGAAGATTCTGCAGTATTTGGCAGTCCTCACGCTTTAGAGTATAGTGCTTCAGTCGACACATCGTTTGATGTTGTTGGTAACACTGAAGGGTCAACTATATATTATCAACACGAAACAGGAACAGATCAAGTTCAAGGTGGCACTACAACTGCTATTACAGCTAATATAGCTTCTGGAGATTTTGATATTAGTCAAAGAACAAGTGCATTAGGTCAATCAACAGGTGGGGCTGATCTTAGAGGAGATGGTGAGTTTATAATGAAGATTAGAAGATTTATACCAGACTTCATATCTCAAACAGGTAACACACAAGTTACACTACAATTAAGAAACTTTCCAAACGATAGTCAAGCTAGTTCATCACTAGGACCTTTTACAGTTACATCCTCTACACAAAAAGTAGATACACGTGCAAGAGCAAGAGCTATTGCATTAAAAGTAGCAAATACAGGAGCTAGTCAAAGTTGGAAACTAGGAACATTTAGATTAGACATACAACCAGACGGACGTAGATAATGGCAAAGATAGTACAAGTATTAACAAGACCTGCACCACAATATGATTTAGGTACAGCAGAGGCACAGGTAAGAGATCTTGATGCCATTGTAGAAAAATTAAATACTACATTTCAACAAGAATTAAAGGATGAGGTAGAAGCAGAAAACTTCTTTTTAAATTAATGGCTAATAGTTTTATAAATAAAAAAGCAGACTTAACTACAACAGATCTAACTACACTGTATACAGTGCCTAGTTTCAAAACAGCTGTTATTAAATCATTAATAGTATCCGAGGACGCTGGATCAGGGAGCACAATAACTATAACTTTAGTAAATGCTAGTAGTGCTATATTTAATTTGTTTAAAGACAAAGCCATAGCATCTAAAGCAACAACAGAACTTTTGTCTCAACCTCTTATAATGGAAGAGGGTGAAGCATTAAAAGTACAAGCTGCTGACGCGAACGAGCTGCACGTCATAGCTTCTATATTAGAAATACAGCCGCGAGAGGTAACAACATAATGAAAGATCTACCAGTAATAGAACCAAAAGAAGTAATAACAACAATAACCAATATGAAGACAGGCGAAAAATATAAGAGTGATGCTGAATGGAAAGCCAAAGGTATACCTGAATCTGACATAAGAAAAGATGTTAGAGTGATAATGCCTAGCCTTGATTTATTTGGAGAAACAAAATAAGATAGATAGATGGCCATAACAAGAGCACAACAAGCAAAACAGATGTTACAAAACGGAGGTATGTTAGTACAACCGGGATTCGGTGGTGCTAGACAAGGATACCGTGGTGAAGCTGCAGCTGCTTCTGACAGAGCAGGAAATAGAAATGCAGGTAGAGATACAAGCGATGCTGGAACTGGTAATGTTGGTGGTAATTTTGACAGAGGTTCTTTTCAAGATGCTGTTAAACGTGGAGAATTAAAAGCTGAAGTTGAAAGACAACAAAAAGAAAAAATAGAAGAGGACCTAGAAAAATTTAGGCAGTTAAATAGTAGATCTAGAAAATTTCAAAACTTTGCATCAAAATTTTCACCAGTTGCAATGTTTGCATCAAAGTTTGGTCCACTAAACACTAGAGATTTTTTTACTGATAAAGTTTTAGGTTCTAAAAATTTTTCTAATATGACTAAAGAACAATTCGCTAATTTAACTAATGAAGAACAAGAAGATATGTTTGGTGATTACATGGCAGGTAGAATGTCTGGTGCAACAGATGCTTATGGTAATCCAATCGGTGATAGAGGTGGTGGTGGTATAAATCAAATAATACCTGTAGACACAACTTTTGCTGATGCACCAGTGACATCGGCACCAGTAACACCTTCAACAGGAGAGAACTTAACTAGAATAGCATACAGACTTATGGCAGATGGTGGAGCAGTTATTGACGATGAACCACGGCAAGCATATGGATTAGGTAGTATTGTAAAGAAAGCAGCACGAGCTGTTAAAAAAGTTGCAAAATCAGATATAGGTAAAATAGCATTGTTATATGCAGGAACAGCAGGACTAGGAGCACTTGGAGCAGGAAGTGCTGGAACA
>Ga0209992_10004731_pt1 | contig 10470 bp, 8 predicted proteins | sample 2SBtaG_2_FD_182564 | JGI IMG/M metagenome (GOLD analysis project Ga0209992, IMG submission 182564) | Deep subsurface microbial communities from Kolumbo volcano to uncover new lineages of life (NeLLi) - 2SBTROV12_ACTIVE470 metaG (SPAdes)... | ecosystem: Environmental > Aquatic > Marine > Volcanic... | reverse complement strand
TCTCCTGCGCGTGAAGCACTCCTCGGACACACTCTAACGTCTATGACGACCACCGCACCACGCACGCCTCGTGCCTTGAGAGATCAGCGAGACGCCCGTGAGGCGGCTGGGCGCGGATCTGGCCGTCCCATTACCGGCAATTGAGCGTTGTTTGTTGCGCGCCCGGTGTGGGGTTCGAGATGCCGTTATCGGATGGGGTGCCATGGTCAAGCGGTGATTCCGTACAGCGGTCGCAGCCCTCGGGTGCTGTGAGGCTTCTTTCTGCCGGTGTGGAGGGTTCGTCCTGTGGGCTGCTCACAGCCGCGGTGACCGACGTCACGATCTTGGTGGAGAACGTACGGCAGACCCATCAACATCGAGTTGCGATCTTGGTCCGGGAGGTGATTGCCATGGGTCCGTTGTCAGGGTTACGACCGGGCTACCGCTGCCATAGGTGCCGGCGACGAAGTCGGGCCAAGCCTGTGTGGAGCGCAGCCGGGCGCGAGAGGCATTGTGTTCATTGCGGTGCTGTTGGTGTGGACATCCCCACGGTTGCCGGGTCCAAACCGCGCCATCGGCCCGAACCGATGGATCTCGGGATGGGGTATTGGGCCGACCATGGTGGGGAATAGTCGGAGTTCAGGTTCCTACCCCAGCGTTTGCCAGACAGTCAGCAGTGTCTGACCAGATCAAACGCGATCCACGCATCGACGCTCAACACCGCGAGAACCGGCATTGCAGGGTGGGTTGGCGCGATGTGTTCGCAGCTGTGGAGGGTCGTTACCGTGCGGGTTCTCTAGTAGGCGAGCTCGTGGAGGTGGACCGGCTTCTCGAAGCCTTTGAGGGTGGCGGCCCCGGTGGGGTCGAACGTGAGTGGCTTGCCGGCGCAGAGTTCTCGGACCACGTTGCTTACGAGGATCTGTCCGGCCTGCGCGCGATCGGTGACTCGTGCTGCGAGCTGCACCGCGGTGCCGAATAGGTCGCTGCCACGGGCCACGGGTTCGCCTGCGTTCAACCCGACGCGCACCCTGATCTGCTCAGCGGTGAGCTGCCGTTGCATCTGCTGAGCGGCCTGCGCCGCAGACACCGGTGAGCCGAATGTGGCCATGATCCCGTCACCGGTGTGTTTGACCTCGCGCCCCTGGTGCTGTTCCACCGCGGCGCGCACGATGCTGTCGTGGCGTTCCAACAGCACTTGCGCCGCCTCATCGCCCATCTGCTGTGTCAGCTCGGTGGAGCCGACCAGGTCGGTGAACAGAACCGTCTGGAATCCCGCATCGACAATCTCGGAGACCTGCTCGTTGAGGAACCTTCGGGTGATCGTGAAGTCGTGGAGGATGCGGGCCGGGTCGCCCGCGTAGACCTCGAGGCGACAATCGGCGATCAGCGCAGCGATGCGCGCTGTGTAGGTCGGGGGAAAGAAGTAGGTCGGATTGTGAACCACCATTGTCGGCACCCGCAGCTGCGCGTAGTACCCCTCAAGGTCGATCACGGCCAGGGCATCGTGTACCGCAGCGAGTTCGTCGCGTGTGGTTCCCTGACGGAAGCGGTCAGCGATCGCGGGCCCACCGGGGTTCCCCCAGCCTGCGACCATCTGACCGAAGGCCTCCACATAGAAGTCCCAGTCCTGTTCCATTGCTGCCCGCGCTGCGCGGACACCAGGGATCTGGGCCCAGTCAGCCATAGAGATCACGGGCGACCGCAGCACCAGTTGCGACACCCGATCCGGGTTTAGCGCTGCGAGCGCAGTCGCTTCCACACTGCCCATCAGGGTGGCCAGCACGGCTACCTCGCTGCTGTGGCACGCGTCGAGCACGGCCTGCGCGTCAGCAATCAGGATTTCGGCGGGCTCGATGACCGGGTCGCGCTGCGATAGCCCCGATCCTCGGCGGTCGTAGAGGATGATCTCGCGACCCGGGAACGCCTCGGCGTAGTCCGTGAGCGGGGTTTCCAGGGTTTCCACCATCCCGGGCACGACAAGCAACGGTGGCCCCGATCCAGCGCGACCTGCGGCAACGCTTCCATCATCGGAACTCTTGACGTACTCGACTCGAAAGTCCACAACACCGATCCCCAGTGACCGGAGCCTAGACCCGCCCACCCCTCCCGGATCCAAGACCGGGTCCGCACATCGCGCGATCCGGCAAGACCGGGTGGGTGTGGGATGGCGTTCCGGGCGGAGCGCGGCGTCGTTAGCGGACGGTGCGCGACCAGCCGCAGCCGACATTGGTGTGGGTTCTGGGGCGGGGTATGTGTCGTTTGGGGGTGGCTGCTGTGAAGAGGTCCCAACGCCCGGGGACGCCTTTGAGGGTGTCGATTCCGACTGGCCGGAAGTCGTGGTCGGACCCGACGACGAGGTCGGCGGCGGTGGGTGAGACAGGGACCTGGCTGCCTCTTCAAGACTTTCGACACGGTTTGCGGGGTTGACGGCCATTCCGGCTGCGTTGCCGCTGCGTGTCGCGATCTCCATCTTGTCGGTCGTGGCCGGACGGTCCCGCCGCTGCGCGGGGCTCGGTCCAGTGCCTCGGGCCCGTCTGAAGGGGGCGGAACTACTCTGGCTGGCCACAATGTTGTTCGACTTTGCTGCGTGCACACTCGACACCGATCGACTGATCCTGCGGCGTGATGGTGAATCGGTGGCCGTCGAGCCGCAGGTCGTTGCCGTGCTGGTCTATCTGATCGAGCAGCGTGGGCAGGTGGTGTCGAAGGAGGAGCTGCTCGATGCTGTGTGGGGTGACCAGTTCGTCAGCCAATCAGCGCTGACGAGCCGGGTGGCGTCATTGCGTGCGGCGGTTGGTGACGACGGCAAGCGCCAGTCGATCGTGCGAACCGTGCATCGGCGGGGGTACGAGTTTGTGGCCGAGGTGACGGAGCATGCGTCGCCGGCAGTTGGCGAGGCTCGTATCCCCGAGGCTTCGATCGGCCGGCTTGACCTTCGTACTGGCAGCCACACCAACCTTCCGGCAGTGCCCACGGAACTGATCGGACGCGACCGCGATGTCGAGAGGGTGGTGGAGCTCCTGGCACATCACCGGGTGGTCACGATCAGCGCGAGCGGAGGTTCGGGGAAGACCCGGCTCGCGCTCGCCATCGGTGAGCGCGAGTTGCCGCGCTGGCCTGACGGAGTGTGGTTCATCGATCTGACCGAAGTGGTGCATGGCGCCAGGGTGCCCTCGGTCGTCGGTGCGGGGCTCGGGGTCAATGTGTCCCAGGGGGACGACGGCATCGAACAGCTAGTCGACGCCATCGAGTCGCTGTCGGCGCTGGTGATCCTCGACAATTGCGAACATCTGGTGGACGCCTGCGCTGAGGTTGCCGCGGCGCTTCTTCGTCGCGGCGGCGAGTCGAGACTCGTCGCGACGAGCCGCGAGGCCCTGGATGTGGCGGGAGAGCATGTCTACCGACTCCAGCCACTCGATACTGACGGCAAGACCTCGGCCGCTGTCCAGCTGTTCACCGCGTGTGCCCAGGCTGCCGATTCGACGTTCGCGGAGCGGGAACGAGACGCCGGCCAGATCGCCGAGCTGTGCCGACGCCTCGATGGCAGTCCGTTGGCGATCGAGTTGGCGGCCTCCCGGACCACGGTGATGTCGGTCCATGAGCTGTTGGGTGGCCTTGGTGATCGCTTCGAGCTCCTGCAACAGGGGGGCCGCCGCCGACGCCAGCGGACCCTCGAGGCCACGCTTGATTGGAGCTTCGAGCTGCTGACTGCCGAAGAGCAGGACCTCTTCGTGAGGTTGTCGGTATTCCCCGGGACGTTCGACCTGCGCGCGGCTGCCGCCGTCGGTGCGATGTCGGCAGTGCGGTGCACCGATCTCGTGGAGTCTCTTGTCGCCAAGTCGCTGGTGTCCCGCTCGAACGTTCCTGGCAGTGCCCGATTCAGGTTGTACGAAACCACCGCTGCTTACGCCCATCGTCAGCTGCGAGACGCCGGATCGAGTCCCGAGACACGCGAACGGCATCTGGATCACTTCGGCTCGTTGTGCGGCGACAACTATCCGGGGATGTATGCCGACCTGGCTGCTCGGCGCAGGCTCGGCGACGACAGAGCCAACTTCATCGCGGCGTACGAGTGGGCCTCGTCGCGTCGGGGGGCCGAGGCGGCAGCCGGCTTCCTGCTTCGGGGATTCACCCTGCTGTACAGCGATCTGGCTACTGGGATCGAGCTTGCCGACCGCTCTGTCGAAGCGCTCGGTGATCTCGACACCGACCTGACGATGAGGTTGATAGCCAACCGCAGCTTCTTGTGCCTCCTATCCGCTGACCTGATCGGGGTCCAGCGTGGCACCGAGGCGCTGCGGGCCTCGCCCGATCCCCTCCATCAGGTGTTTGGGCTGGCGATCGCCGGATTTGCGGTGTCGCGGTTCGACGGTGGCGACGGTGTCTCGTTGCTCGAACAGGCGGTGGCGTTGTCCGATGCCATTCCACCGGGACCCGATGCCCTCCAGGGGGCCGCGATCGGTCACGCCTTGCTGGCGATGGTGCACCTGCTCGACGAGAACTTGATCGAGGCCCGGCTCCATGCCGGCCACGCGATCGAGCTGCATCTCCAACTGCCGTTCGCGTCAGAGGTGCTGGCGCGGGCTCAGGCGACGGCTGCAGTGTGTGCGTTGCTGGTCGACGAAGCGGATGCCGCCCTGGTCCTGGCCGAGGAGTACGTGGTGACCGGCAGTGGGCTGGGCGGGGGCAATGAACTGCGCTGCCTGGCGCATGTACAGCTCGGGGACATCGAGCAGGCGTCAACGGCCGCTCGTGATCACGCCCTCCTCGCAGCGCGTGGTCGGCTCACCCAACAGGCGGCCGACGGCCTGGTGTTGATGGCCGCCCTCGATGCGGCAATGGGCGATGAGGACAGAGCGCGCGGTCTGCTGCTCTCACTGGGCGTCTGCCGGCAGTCAGAGCTGAACGTCTACTCCTGGCAGCTGGCCGACCGCCTCGGGGTGCGTGATGGACTCGACCTCGATGCGGGATGGCGACGCGACGGTCGGGAGCTACGTCGGCGGGCTGAGGCTGACAGGGCCCGCCTTCAGTCCGAGCTGGAACGACGAGGCTGGTCCTGAGGCACCTCAGTGCGTCGGGTGCGTCGTCGCAACCAGCTGGTTGAGTGCGCGCCGGTCGATCTTGCCGGTTGCGGTCCTGGGTAGGCACTCCACCATGACGAGCGCCGATGGCCGCAGCGATGGCGCCAGCTCGCCGGTCCCGGTGAGCTGATCGAGCTGGAGAGTGGACTCGGCGGGTGGACGCTCGGCGACTGCGATGACACGGTCGTTGCCGTCTTCGCCGAGCTGTGGCGCCACGGCGATCGGGATCGAGGTCAGCCGGCCCAAGGCCTCCTCGATGGTTTCCGCAGCGACCTTCTCGCCGCCGACATTGATCTGGTTGGATCGTCGGCCGAGCAACCGGTACCCCTTGGTCGTTCGGCGCGCCAGGTCACCGGTGGGGACCCAGCCGCGATGGGGGTGCTGCCCCACGTATCCGGCGAAGACGTTGGGCCCGCGTAGGTACAGTTCGCCGACGCCCTCGTCGATGGTGGCACCCGAGAGTGCATCTCGAAGTTCCGCATGGACGTTTGGCCCTGGCCAGCCGAGAAGGTTGGCGTCGTTCGCCCCTTCGATGTCTGCGGTCAGACTTCGAAACGCTTCGCTCAGTCCGTACGCGTTGACGAGGCGGCTGGCCGGTGCGACCTGACCGAGACGAGCGATGACAGCTGGGGTCAGTGGTGCCGCCGAGCTCACCACCAGCCGAAGCCCCTGCAGCGCCAGCCGGTCGGAGCGAAGGAGCTGGTGAAGCTGGAACGGCACCAGCCCCATGACCGTGACCTTCCACTCCTCGATCGCGTTGGCAACCGCGTCGGCGAAGGCGAACGGTGGTGGCATCAGGGTGGTGACCCCGCTCGCAGCTGCAGACAGAAGATTGGTCAGGCCGGCGAGGTGGGTCGGCGCCATGGCGTTCAGGAACACGTCGTCCGACCGCCAGTCGTACAGCCTCTGGTTGGCGGTGAGGGAGGCAGTGAGGGCCGAGGCCTCGATGACCACGCCCTTCGGTGGCCCGGTGCTGCCAGAGGTGTGGATGATGGTGGCTCCCTCGGGGATGCTCGAGGAACGGCCAGAGCCCGCCGCCCCTGGTTCTGACCAGAGGGTGAGCGAGCTCTCGATCGCGACCGGAGATGAGTACCCCAGACCCGCGAGGGCCGTGGCGTGGGCATCATCGGCGAGTACTGCGCCCACCGCGGCGCTGTCGCGTCGCTGGGTGAACAGCTCGATGTCTCGAGGCCGGCGAGGGGTTCGGCTGCTGAGGTGGGCGACCGATCGCCCGACGTGCCGTGCGGCCACATGGCTGACCAGATGGTCGGCGGCCGAGGTCGCCGCCACCGCGACGACGGCGCCCTGTGGGACGTGGGCGCCGATGATCGCCGCGAGGTCCGTTGCGCGCTCGGCGAGCGCGGCGGCTGGGTAGCGCGTGCCGTCTTCGACGACGTCGCCTCGGAGCTGGAGTGCCAAAGCGGCCGCGGTCACGATCCGGACCTCGCGAAGCTGAGCTGGCGAAAGCGACCCTCGACCTGGACCAGAGGAAGGCGGTTGGCGCTGTCGGGGTCAACGGCCGCGACCGGGCGCTGGGCCAGGTAGCGGTGGGCGGGAACCTCGTAGCCCGGGGGCAAGTCGGTGCCGTTGCCGACGCGGGCGCCGGTTCCGACGGCACACCCGAGCAGGCGTAGCCCGCTGGGGACGCTGCCGACGTTCGATCGAATTCGGACCTGTTCGTCGCCCAACAGTGACGCACCGATGGAGACCCCGCGAGCAAGAAAGACGTCGCGGCCGATGAGTGAGCGGGCGATGACGGGGGTGCTGAGGGTCGAGCGTCCCAGCGCTACCGACCCTCTGAGCGCACAGTGGAAGCTCACCACCGTCGAGGGCCCAACAACGGAGCCATGCACGAGCGCGCCGGTCTGCACGTGGGTGCCGTCCTCGATGACGCTCCCCGCAACGCTGACGTGTTCGTCGAGCTGGACCCCTTCGCCGATAGAGGAGTTGCGCACCACGGCGTAGGGGCCAACGACTGCTCCGTGCTCTATGGCACTGTTCTCGACGATGGCTGTCGGGTGGATGGCGGCGCCGGCAGCGATGCGGCTGGCTGTGATGGATCTGACTCGAAGCTGGAGGGCGAGCAGGTTGGCAACCAGCAGGTCGGTCCAGTGCGCCAGCTTCCAGATGAAGGAGTCGGTCGAGATGGCCAGGATGGGCTCGGCCATGCGACCGGGCTGGGGTCGCGATGCGAACGTTGTGTGGCGCGGCACGTCGACGACTTCTGGCGAGACCGCACTCGTCACGGCTGTCTGCCCAGTGCTCGGGTGAGCCGCCAACGGGTAGATCAGGCGGTTTCCATCGTCCTCCACCCCGAGTTGATTGCGGCCGAACTCGATGTGCAGCGCATCAGGGCGCACCGCGGCCTGGGCAGCGGTGTTGGGTCGGGCAGCCTGACACAGAGCCTCGATGAACGGCGATGTCGCGTAGACGGCGGGGTCGCTCACGATGTTGCGACCGTGGCCTTCGGCCACTGAAGCGACGCGCCGACGAGCGTCGACGAGCCGCTCACCGGCGATCGGCAACTCGTCCAGCGGGAGCTCGAACAGTGTTTCGCTCCACGGCATGGTCATGATGCGTCGCTCTCGACGAGCTGGGCGATTGCGTGCACTGATGCGAAGTGATCGGGGTTGAGGTCGTCCTCATCGATGGTGATGCTGAACGTCGTCTCGAGGGCGAGGATCAGCTCCATCAGCGCCAGGGAATCGAGTAGGCCCTCGGTCAGGAGATCGGTCTCGGGAGTGAGGCCCGTCAGACCGAAATCGACGTCGAGCAGGGTGAGCAGCATGGTCACCGTGCCGCCGCCGGAGCTCGAGAGTGCTGCGGGGTGGGTGGCTGGAGAGGTCATACGACGAACGTAGGAATCCGACCGTTCGATGTCGTGAAGGAACTGTCCAGATCGTCCCGAGAGATCTGGACAACTTCTTGCTCCGTTCTCCAAGTGTCGAGCGGACGGTATGTGGACAATCGGCTCACGGCGCTCCACCGCCGTGAACGGAGACCCAGATGACCATCACCGAGCCCACCAAATCCCCGACCTCCACGAGGACACCGACTGTCCCTGCCACGGCCGAGCTCACCCTGTTCGAGCTCACCATGGGGGTCACCGTGACCCAGGGCATTGCGATCGCGTGCCGAATGGAGCTGCCAGATCACCTGCACGCAGGTCACAGCTCCATCGCTTCGTTGGCAGATGCAGCAGGTGCGAAGGCCGACGCTGTAGAGCGAGTGCTCAGACTCCTCCAGACGGTTGGCATTGTCGAGGTGGTCGGCGACGGGGCTTACCGGCTGACCGAGTTCGGCGATCCCCTCCGGGCGGACGCCACGCCGTCAGTGAGAGCGTGGGCGCTCATGTCCGGATCGGACTGGTTCTGGGGACCACTCGGGCAGCTCGACGCGTGCTTTCGGGACGAGCGCAGCGGATTCGAGGTGGAGTACGGGGCCGAGGTGTTCGACTTCCTCAGCCAGGTGCCACATGCGCAGGCCGAGTACGACGCGGCGATGAGCGGGGTCATGTCGAGTGAAGCCAGCGAGATCGTGGCAGCCCAAGACTTCAGCGATGTCCGCCAGATTCTGGACGTCGGCGGTGGTGACGGCAGCCTGTGCAGGGCAATCCTGCGCGCGGTTCCGTGGCTGACGGCTGCCGTGCTCGACCGGCCGGCGGTGGTCGAAGGGGCCCGTGGTCAACCGTCAGGTCCTGAGCGCTGCACATGGCACGGCGGTGACTTCTTCGAACACGTGCCAGCGGGTGCCGACATCTACCTCTTGTCTCGCATTCTTCACGACTGGAACGACACCAGGGCGAGTGTGATCCTGCAGCAAATCGGAGAGGCCATGCGCGACGACGGAACCCTTCTGATTGTCGAGCAGCTACTCGACGAGAATCAACGACCCTTCACCCCACTGTGCGATCTCAACATGGCGGCGTTGTACGGGAGCCGGGAGCGCAACCGGTCTCAGATGGCCGATTTGTTGGCCACGGCCGGCTTCGTGATGGACAGAGTGGTGCCCCTGACATCTGGTCGCTTCTTGATTGAAGCGAGGCGTCATGTCTGAGGTTGCCGCACGAGAGACAAGCCCACGGGTGGAGGGGGCCGCCCCTGACACCGCCACCTCGGCCAGCGCCACCTCTGCAGTGCGGCAGGCGCTCGCCCATCCGGCGGACCCGCGGCTGGTCCACCGCGCCATCGACACGATGCGGGCGCTCGGTGAGCAGGCGTACAGCGGTGACTATGCCGCCTACGATCGGTTCCAGCGGATCCTCTTCGATCTGCAGCACGGAACCCCACAAGGTGATCACTGGTTGCGCCAATATCTGGCATCGAGCGTCTACGACATCGAGCGGGCCCGGATGCCGCTTCCCAACGATGATGGTTCGCGATCGCCTGACTCATTGTGGCGGCAGCAGATGTGGCGACAGCAAGAGGAGCTGTCTCCGCTGCGTCACCCGATGTTCCGGCTGTTGTTCGACGGTGACCCGAGCTACGACCAGGTCGTGACCTATCTGCGGCAGCAATGGCTCATCCTCCAGTTCTTCTGGTTGCAGTTCGTGGAGTTGGCGGGCCAGATGGAGAGGGTCGGGGCATCGATACGCGACCTCATCCCGCTGTACGAGAACGTGTGGGACGAACTCGGAGAAGGTGATCCCGAGGCGTCCCACGTGGTGCAGCACCAGAGGAGACAGGAGCGGCTCGGAATCAGTGTGGCGACCCGCCAGATCCCGGACTTTCCTGAGACGATGGACTACATCAACACCCGCACCCGGCTCATGCGCGAGGCCGAACCGTTCGGTGCGTTGGGTGCCATCTTCAGCCAAGAGGCCACGGCCCAGTCTTACGGTGACCGCCACTTCGACATGTTGGCCGGTGTGGGTATCGAGCGGCGGTACGGTCAGGTTTACGCCGAACACACCTCGGTCGACGTCGAACATGCCGATGAGGTGTTGCATCTGGCCAAGCGTCACATCGAGCATCGGCGACATCAGCAGGCGGTGCTCGACGGCCACCGGGCACAGATGACCATCTGGCTGGCCCACATGGACCGGGTGGTTCCCCTGCTCGACGGCAGCGCACCGCCGCCGCTCACCGTGCCAGAGCTCTGGGGCCGCGACCACGGACGTTTGGCTGGCCAGTGTTCGTCGCCGGTGCGGAGGCCGCTGTGAGCGAGACGGGATGGCTCGCCGAGATCATGAGCGTATGGCTGAGCTCGGCGGGCTCTCGAATCGCTCGGACGGACGCTGTGACACCGTTGACCGGTGGCGGGGCCGCCTGGCAGTCGACCTCGCACCGGGAGCCGAGCAGCTGCCGAGCAATCGAGGACCCCGCCCCCGAGGCGCACCTCCGCTCACGCTTGCCGCGGCGGGGCGTCATCGGGATTTTCGAATACTCCAGGATCAGGCCATGAGTCGCCG
>Ga0209992_10004726_pt1 | contig 10475 bp, 18 predicted proteins | sample 2SBtaG_2_FD_182564 | JGI IMG/M metagenome (GOLD analysis project Ga0209992, IMG submission 182564) | Deep subsurface microbial communities from Kolumbo volcano to uncover new lineages of life (NeLLi) - 2SBTROV12_ACTIVE470 metaG (SPAdes)... | ecosystem: Environmental > Aquatic > Marine >... | reverse complement strand
AAGCAATCAAGAGAAAGAGGTCCAAGGATGGAAACAATACTTATTATCCTTTGGGGTTCAAGACTTTACTGAACCTAGAGCTTACCGTACTCCATATACTACAGAGGGGCACCAGAGAGGAGAAGACGCCATAAAGAAAATTAAAAGGGGAAGGCCCGTCATGGGACGGAATAATGGTAAGAAAGGTAAGGGTAAAGGAAAAGGGGATGGAAAAAAAGGCGATGGGAAAGGAAAAGGAAAAGGTGGCAAAGGTAAGAAGGGTGGAAAAGGTGGTGGAAGTTTCAGTCAAAGTGATGATATAAGCTTTCATGATTTACCTGGAACGATACTACCGGAGAAAGATTAATGAATAGAAAGTGGACTGAGGCCGAACGAAATTTTATAGTAGAAAACGCTCATCGTCTAACTGATAGTGATATTGCCGATAGACTTACTAGAAGTACTGAAAGAAGCATATCAGTTAACGCAGTGAGAAAAACAAGACAACGTCTTGGTATAATTAAAAAAAGTGGTCGTGGTGTTTGTGAACTCAGGGGGAAAGCCCATGAAAATGCTGAGCAATGATGATGTTGCTAAAATTATTACTGTTCCTGAATGTATTACTATTATCGAAAAGTTATTTCAAAATTTAGATGTAACCCATATGCCTCCTAAGGTATATATGGATGTGCCTAATGGAGACTTCCGTTCCATGCCTGCTGTAGTCCATGAGACGGCGGGTATTAAATGGGCGGGTATTCAATTTGATAACACTGGTAAATGTAAAATATTTGCCAAGGTTATGATTAATGATATTCCTACCGGCGAACTCTTGGCTATCTTAGATGGTGAGGAGTTAACTGCTATTAGGACGGCTGCTGTTACTGGTGTTGCTACCAAGTATCTAGCAAAGCAAAATAGTAAAATTGCCACGTTCATAGGATGTGGTACTCAAACTCCTAAACAAATTCAGGCGATTATGTCTGTCAGAAACCTTGATGAGCTGAGACTCTTTGATCTAGACAAAAAAAGATCTCAGGCGTTAGCTAAACAATTTGAAAGTCACATAAGAGTAGCGGTCTTTGATGATTTGAGACAGGTGTTAAAAGATGCAGATATTGTTACAACCTTAACACCATCAAGAACAGGTTTTGTGCATAATGATATGCTTATGCCTGGATGTTTAGTAAATGCTATCGGCGCGGATGCTGCTGGCAAACGCGAACTTGACATTTCGACATTAGCTCGTGCCGGAATGATTGTCTACGATGAGTGGGAACAATGTTCTCATTCTGGAGAAATTCAGTATCTTTCAGAAGCTGATAGAAGAGCGACTCTATTCTCGTTAGGCGAAATTGTATCTCATAGTAACTGGGGATACACTAACGATGATCGTATGATGACAACTATTTTTGACGCTACGGGACTTGCTATTGAAGATGTAGCAACCGCCCGTTATATCTTAGAAAAAGTGGTCATATCATAAAAGTGGTCATTTGGTTGGGGGGATACTTATTTTGTTTGTACCCCCCCGCCTTTTTGCCTATTCTATTTAGGTTACCATCCAGACTATAAAACCCCCACCTTAACATTGGTGTGCGGGTGTGCTATGCTTTACCCTATCCGGCCGGATATGTCTGGAAGTATGCTGGCAAATAATACCAGTCTCAATAAGGAAAATGACCCCGGATTCCCAAAGTAATTTTAACTCTATATCCACAAACAAGTTACGTCGATTCCTGAAAACTATTTTGATGTTTTTTCCCGGAATTATTTGTGGAGATTGAGACTCAATAAGAAAATTCTGGACGTAAACCCTTTGCCAGTACTAAGTTACGGAAAACCCCCTCTAATGGGGAAATTTCCTTAGGGTAGAGGGTTTACTTGTTCACGATTCACAAGGGAAAACGCAATGTGCAAAAAAGACAAAATTGGTGCTAGCATGAGTACTGCTATCAAAACTCGCGATAATATGCGTTGTCGTGGCTGTGGTGGTGGTTTCCTGTCCCCTTCGGATTTGACATGTGACCACATTATGCCAGAGTCAGCGGGTGGTAAGACGGATGCCGAAAATTTGCAGGCACTATGCTGGCACTGTAATGCTGTCAAGGGTGTTGCAATCGATCCGCTGGGATGGAATTTGCCAGTATGGCCAGCCATCGATTGGAATGATTCGCAAGCAGTCCAGGCCGAAGCCAAAGCCACACAAGCCAGACAGGACGAATTTCGGGCCAGGGTACAACAAGCCAAAGCCAGAGAAATGCTGTACTGGCAGTGCCTACGGCAAACCTGGACGGAATCGAAACATAGCTGGAACGGCCGAAAATCAGCCCGAATCAGCAAACTGTCAGCCCACAAGCGAATTGCGAAAATCAAGGGGGAGAAATTTGCAGAAAAGATCAGGAAAATGGTCAGCGTGTGACCAGACGTGTCAAGCGGATGCCGATAATAGTTACAGACAAGTAAGAAACAACACAAAGGAAAACGAAATGAAAGTTACAGAAATCACACTAGCACGAACAACCCGCGTCGAATCCGATACGGATGCCTACCACATTCTGTCAAATCAATTCCAGCTGGACGGATACGTATCGCAGTTCGGCAATGTCGACGTGGTATATGATGCGGAATCGAAAGTTTACAGAGTGCCCAGCCTGGACGCAAAGCGTAGTGAGTACTGCGAAAAGAAAACCCGCGATTGTGCCCGCTGGGGTTGTGAATAGTGCGGGATTGTGATAGAATCGGATTTGTTCTTAAACCAGGGAAAAAAACATGAAAAAGATCGACGCAACAGTTTGGACAAGTGACGAACACGATGCAAACATGGTAGGTGATCGCACCTGGATCACTATCCGCATTGGTGATCATGAGATTCTGGTAAACGTTAACCGATGGGAAATTGACGATGCGCTGGAAGATCTGGAAGATGAAAAAGAATCCCAATTAATTCTAGAAAGAATGCGAGCGAGTGACCAGACTAGTCACTAGCGTAGCCGATAATACTTATAGAAAGGAAAACAAATGATCATCAAAGAAAAGACAATTAAAGTAACGGCCAATCGAAAGCGCTGGATTTCAATGTGGAGGAATAAGGATGGCGAATACTGTATAGGATATCTACACTACAACGGATTGCGGGCAGTGTATCGTAAGGGACAAAGGAAGTACATCGAAAGAATGTGGAGAAACTACAAATGAACAGAGAAAAGAAACGATTCTGGATTGGGTTTGACGGGTTTGATTCATTCGGTTACAATTTCGACACAAAGGAAGAGGCAGAAGCATATCTTGACAAACATCATACACAGCTGATTAGATATTGCGAACATTGCGTTGAAATTTACGATAGGGGGGAATAGATGGATTGGCTACTATGGTTGTCGGTTGCCGGTTTGGTTTGGATACTCTATTTTGGTGGATATTATGAGCGACACTAGACGTTTTTCAGCAACTGAATTGATGCGACTAAACACACCCGCAATTGAGGAATCGACCGAATATCAAGATTATGTTGACTATGAATCCCTACTGGATGAACTGTACTCATACCATCTAGCGCAGGCGAATGGAGAGTTGCTACAGAGTGGCGCAAGTTGTTGATACCAAACGACTTAGGGCGGCCGGGGGCTGGGGCGAAACGTAAGTCCTTTGATAGTAACGACTTACGTCTATTCCTGTTATTTGTCAGAATAATCTATTATTGACCTGGACGGGCAGCCGATAATACATATAATCATCCTCAGTAGTTGAGTGTTACTTGTTTGTTTTATTTGGAGAATTGGAAATGCGCGATTGGGACAGTAATTTTGACGCGGATGAAATCGACCCCACGGGCGGCTGCGGATGGGATACCATCGATGCGGGCGGTGGGTACGATGTCGACAGCGAAGCCGACTGGAACGATGAACGCCAGCCCGATGAATCGCAGGAATGGCACGATTTTGACCCCGAGTGCTAAGGGGCCGGGGGCCATAGGAGGATTACCAATGGGCTACTAAAGGGGTAGGGCTGCTGCTCGATAGTCCCTGAAAACCCCAGGGCGACGATGGATAGAACACGGGTTGGGACACAACAATGTCCCACCCCTTTTCTCTCCCCAGAGAGGGTCCCATAGGGGATAGCACGCGAGTTTACCACGCCAGTTTAGCACGCCAGTTTGCAAACTGTTTTAACTACAGCCGGCACCCCCCCGCAACCCTAACCCCTTGCCACGCAACGACTTACGTCTATTCCTGTTATCTTTTAATAATAGGTGATATTGGGGTGGCAAAATAGTCGATGATATATATAATGGGAAACATTGAGACTGAGTCTGGCGGACAGCATCGGATAGGTCACACGGGTGACAAATCCATAGCCTAGTGGTTTTCAACGTGTGCTGATGCTTGGCGGTTCGATTCTGCCATTAGTCACTTTTTTCAAATTTTGGGCTTGCACGTAGTAAGCATCTGAAGTAGAATAAGAGGGTTGTTTCTAGTTTCTTTTCAAGGAGAGTGAGTATGGCACAGGTTAAGGATTTTCGTGAAATTGCTATTGGAGATACACTGGCATTTCGTTACCATGGTAAAATCAGAGCAGGAAAGGTAGCCAGAGCAGAGGTTCCTAAGTACGTTACTCTTGAACATGAACCCGGAGACTACAAATCTTATAGCCTCTACAAAATTGAAGGTCATGCGGACAATCCCACAGATATTCAATGGGTGATGTAATGTTTGAACAAATTAAAGCAGTTTCGTTAATGGTGTTAGCCTTTTTAGTTGGAACTTTATTATGTGGAGTAGTGCTTTAGTGTATGGTCCTGATTTAATGGCGGCGGCAATTATCGGCGTGACTACTATTCTCATTTGGAGCCTGGATCTATTAAAATGACATATAAAGTAGCTTACAGTGTTAAAGACACGTCTGAAAAGTACAACGGTTATAGCGAACTGTTTATGTGCTGCCCACCCTACCAGGGTCAAAGCTATGTGCTAGTGTCAGCTGTAACTAGTCTAGATTTACAGGATAAGCCTGAAAATGAAACGTATATTTTCCCCTCTAATAAGAAAGGCGAAGTTACCTCGTGGACAGAATTACCCGGCTCCGCTCGTGGCATGTTTGATCCTGAGCGAGTACTTGAAAACATCGGTTATGACGTTTGTGACTAGGAGAAAAAAATGAAACTATTAGGGCTTGGCGATTCTATTAAGTACAAAGGTAAGGATTATGATGTTAAAGGTTTTACTAAAACAAAGGAGGGTTATTGTGTCCGGTTAGAAAGGAAAGGCGCAGAGCTGTTAGTTGCTTTTAATAAAATTGAGAGATCATTGAATGTATAGCGGTAGTCTTGAACCTATTAGCGATCAGTTTCCAGTTTTTTTATTAGGAAAAGAAGATGAAGAAAGCCACAGCGAACGTATTCAATCAAGTCAAGATCATTCTAAACACCACGAACCCGAACCGGCACCAATGGGCAAAGATTGTCAATTGTCATTCTGGTCGGACGTTACATACTGGGCAGCCTAGCTATATTAAGAGGATTGCACAAAAGAAATATAATATGACATTCTGATCGCTGTGGTTCTCTCCTTTGTTGGAGCCCCGTTCACCTCTTAATCCTTGGGTGGGCGGGGCTTTTTACGTAAACTAGGTAAGGCGGGCGCCCCCCGCAAACCTAACCCCTTTGATACCAACGACTTACGTCTATTCCTGTTATTTAACAGAATAATGTATTATTGACCTGTACCGATAGTCGATATTAACTATAATGGCGAGGTATCACAAACCCAGGAGAGAGAGAAATGCTGAAGTTTAGTAAGGCCAACGCAAAACTGGAATCACTTCACGACGTGCCTGAGTTGGGGCGCTGGTTGTTGAATGGTCGCAAAGTTTATTCTTTGGATTTGTTGTCGGGTTGGTCGTGTCCGTTTGCGTCAGCTTGTTTGTCGAAGGTTCACGAAACTGGAGAATTCAGCCCATCGGGTAATCCTAAGGTAAAATTGAAAGACGGTCCTTATACAGAATTCCGTTGTTTCTCTGCAAGTCAAGAGGCTCTATTGCCTAACGTATATGCCAAACGTAAACACAATTACGATACGCTTAAGGGTCTGAAAAGTTTCACCGCCATGACTGAGCGACTGTGCGCAGACTTGCCAAAAAAGTGTGGCATCTTGCGTTTTCATGTTGGCGGTGACTTTTTCAACGATGAATATTTTCTGGCTGCTATTCATCTGGCCAAAGCGAATCCCGACCGATTGTTTTATGCTTATACTAAAAGTCTAAAATACTGGAATCAGTTTGCAGATATGTTGACGGATGTTGACAATTTTGTTCTGACTGCCAGCCGTGGCGGGCGTGATGATGATATGATTGATCAGGACAACCTACGGGAATCCGTGGTTGTATTTTCAGAACAGGAAGCATATAATAGGGGTTTGGAAATTGACCACGATGACAGCCATGCCGCTGTGCCAGAATGGCGGCACAATAGCTTTGCTCTGTTGGTTCATGGAGTGCAACCGAAAGGAAGCAAAGCCGCCGAGGCATTGAAAATTTTGAAACGTGATAAGGTGAAACACTCCTATAGTAGAAAGGTCACAAAATGAATTGGGGAGAATTGCTAGAATATTTGTATGAGAAAAGTATAGATGATGTCAATTTTCTACAGGAAGCTGTAACGGTGTGGGACATGGACGAAGGTGAATATTATCCGGGGCAATGTCTTGAAACCGCCGAGGCTACTGATATACTGGACGAAGGTCATTTATTCATAGGGATAAAGGGGGATGTATGCGCGGGTGGATAGTTGTTGCGTTTTTGTTCGTGTGGTGTTTGTGTGTATGGTTTTCAGCCGAAGGGGATTTAAGTGATCGAGAAAATTAAAGCGGGTCAAGGTTGGTTTGGGCGTATGTGTAAAATTGTAGATATAAAAAGAAAAGTAGACGTATATAGAAATTTAAATAGTGATTGCTGGTCTGTTCGCCAAGGTGCCCGCGTGGTATGCCATACGGATTACATTACTTTACAGAATTGCGAATTTGTAGTGCAACCAGCGGGAAGGCGGCGCGTTTTAATTGAACAGAAAAAAAACGTCCATGCGTTTGTGCGGGGTTACCTTTGTAGTCCTCGTGAGTCAGACTATACGCCGGCGTTTTCGTGGGACTATGTAAAATATAATCCCTATAAATCTGATTCGTTTGTTTTCGATGCAAGTCCAGTTGGTGATAATATAAAAGTAAAACAAGCAAGATTTGTTGACATGGACGTGAACGACAAACACGGTGTGCTTGCATGGGGATCGACGTAAACCCTTACTACCAAAGGACTTAGGGGCGCGGGGGGCGCCCGGCCGACCTAACCCCTTACCCCACAACAACTTACGTCTATTCCTGTTATTTATAACAATAATGTATTATTGATCTGGACGCATGGCCGATAATATATATAATGGCGGCACAGTTAAGGTTTCAGTTTCTTTTTTTTGGATGGGAGAGTGAGTATGTCACACGAAGTAGAGAAAATGGTTTTCGCTGGTGCTACCCCTTGGCATGGCCTTGGCACTGAGATCGACGACGCTACCAATTTCTGGGATGCGTTCAAGATGGCTGGCCTGGATTGGGAAGTTCAGACGGAACCGCTTTTCCGTGGCGATGGCAGTGAGGTCAAAGCTCAGGCATCCGTGCGTCAATCGGATAACCGTGTTCTGGGTGTTGTTGGTCCACGTTGGACCCCATTGCAGAATCGTGATGCGTTTGAGGTGTTTGAACCGCTGGTTGATTCCGGTGACCTGAAGCTACACACGGCCGGTTCGTTGCGTGAAGGCGAACGCGTATGGGTTCTGTGTCAATTGAACCTGGATAATTCTGAGATCGTCAAAGGTGACGAGGTCAGCAAGTTCGCCCTACTCAGTAACGGTCACGACGGCAAGCTGGCTGTACATTTTGGCTTCACCCCCATTCGGGTGGTGTGTGCCAACACTGAAGCTATGGCGCGCGGTTGTAAATCATCCAACCTGATTCGCGTCCGTCACCATCAATTCGTGAAGGAAAACGTGGAGAAATTGCGTGACGTGATGAACTTAGCTAACCAGGAATTCGAGGCCACTGCGGAGCAGTATCGTTTTCTGGCTTCACGTCAAATCAACGCGAAAGATCTAGCACAGTATGTCAAGATCATTTTCGGCGTGGAAAAAAAGTCTGATGAGGATATTAAAACACGCACGAAAAATATTCTGCAAAGTGTTGAAACGCTTTTCACCACTGGCAAAGGTAATGACCTACCCGGCGTAGAGGGTACATACTGGGCAGCTTACAATGCTGTTACAGAGTACCTAAATTACGACCGTGGTCGCAACAATGCCAATCGTATGGATTCGTTGTGGTTTGGGCAAAATAAACAAATGAGTTCAAATGCGCTAGAGACGGCGCTTGAACTGGCTGCGTAAGATCGACTCCCATCCGGGCCTCGTCTCTTCGGAGGCGGGGCTTTTTTATTTAAACCCTTATGGCATAAGGACTTAGGGCGACGGGGCGCGCCCGGTCGCTATAAGTTGTTGATATGTATAGATTTACGTCGATTTATTCAAGATTGGCCTGGACCAGTGCCGATGTATAGTGTATAATAATGATGTAAGGTGTTGGTATCACAGGACTTAAAACAATAGAAAAAAAGGAGGATAACAACAAACGTATCACCCCTTTTCTCTCCCTGAGAGGGATGACCCCAATAGCACCCGAGTTTTACAAATAAGTACAAGAAAGGTTGATAATGCACCAAATGATTGACAAGAAGAAAAATGTCAAGAAGAAAGTAGTAGATAGGCCCACAGGCGTAGCACCCGAGTTAATCGAGGATGCAGTGTTAAAAATTATGGGTAAACCTAAGAACTTTTATCAAATTAATGCATTGAATGTTTATGATAACCGTTGGCGCGTGGATATCTGGACTTCTTATGTAGCTAAGGATAGTATGACAGGATTAGATTCATATAAGATAAGTTATAGTTACTTCTGTCATGTACAAGGAAATGAAATAGTAAAATCAATGCCTGAAATTGGCCAACCATTTCCTAAGATTGAGAAGCCTCTTAGATTGTAACATATTATTATGTACTCTACAAGCCCTGTTTTATGCGGGGCTTTTTTTATTGACACAACAGTGTCTCACCCCTTTTCTCTCTCTAAGAGAGAGATCCCCCCCACGATGTTAGCACCCGAGTTTTTTTTGGCCTTGACGAACCGGTTCGGTGGCACGCGAGTTGCTAGAGAAAGTTATCACGGGCTTCCTTACGCACATCAGCTGGATACAGGCGCAGGGCCAATATAAGTACAAAATAAGCTAATAAATATACTGGAGTTGCCAGTAATATTCTAATTGTTCTGAACATTTAAGCACCTGAATTAAAAAAGTTCCCACCAACCACCCCGCAGCTTCAAGAGCGCGGCTACTGAATCTCTTCGCTACCAATCAGGCAGAGGCAGTGAGGAACGCCTGAGTCTCCTCATGAAGAGATTATTTTTAGTACAAAAAGAGAGAAAGAGCTTTTGAATCTGTATAAATTTTGTTATAAAAATCTCTAACTCTCTCTAGTATTAATAAAACTTAGTATATTCATTCCACTTACTATTAAAATTACTGTTAACTTCTCTGCTAACGTAAATGTATTAAAGTTATATAGGAAATAACCAATTGATCCATACCACAGTAAACCATATAAAATAATCATTTAGGTACTCAACCTGTTATGTAATGTATACTCACTAGGTACTTATATTATACTACCGGCGACAAGAAATGCATGTAATACTTATGTAAAACTTGGCATTTTTTAAAGCGTCTAGAACTTTTAAGCCTAAAAATTTCTAAAACTTTGCGCCCTTTCTTCCCTTTTTTCATTTCATTACTCTTCTGTTGTACTTAACCCTGTGTATAATTAAGTATGGACTGAACCACCACCCTTTTGGAAGGTTTTACGAGGGTAAAAAGGGGGAGAGGCATGTGTTTTGCTTATATTTTTTACTTATTTTAAGCAAAGCTAGTTTATTCTATATATGAACTAATTTCAAAGACCATATCTGCTATACTATTATATATATAAATATGTTATGTTTCCTGGGAAAAACAGTAAAAAAAGAGGAGATAACATCAAGAACAAAGCGTATCATAGGAACTCACGCTCACAGGTGATATTAAACACTTAATATTACGTATTCAAATTGATTAGGTAATTAGACCCAAATAGAATCAAAATTACAACATAATTAAGAAAGGTGGTCAAAATGTTAGATTTTTACTTCAACCGTCGCGATTTCTTACGCATGGGGAGCATTGGAGCAGGGATGTCTACTATTGGATTATCTGACCTAGCACTGGGGTCAGAAGAAGATCTAGCATTAAAAGATAAAACAGTTGTATGGCTGTGGCTTGGAGGTGGAGCAACACAGTTCGAGACCTTCCACGCTCCTACCGACTTCAATGTAGCAGACCAGTTCAGACCTGTTAACGGTCTCATGTACGAC
>Ga0209992_10004724_pt1 | contig 10476 bp, 16 predicted proteins | sample 2SBtaG_2_FD_182564 | JGI IMG/M metagenome (GOLD analysis project Ga0209992, IMG submission 182564) | Deep subsurface microbial communities from Kolumbo volcano to uncover new lineages of life (NeLLi) - 2SBTROV12_ACTIVE470 metaG (SPAdes)... | ecosystem: Environmental > Aquatic > Marine >... | reverse complement strand
GCACCTTTTTTTGCAAACTCAATTGCAGTTTGTTTACCAATTCCTGATGATGCACCAGTAATTAGAACAATTTTATTTTTAAAATCCACAAATAAAAAAAATTAGTTAAAGATAAAGTGGTTTCTAATCGGAAAATAATGCATAGAAATCAGAATTTAGGCTCACTAATCGAAAATTTATCCATATTTGTGACAAGAACCAATAATCCATTTTGAGAGTTTTGTAACTACTTCTGGTAAACCAGTTGAAGTACATAACCATGTTGCAATGTATTCATATCTACATTGATATTGATACCTAACACACCAAAATCCAAATAATTCCTTAGTACAGATTTTTTTAGAATGTTCTCTCCATTCGATAGCAACTAAAATCCAGGTTCCATTTTTACAATCACCTTTTGGAAGAACATTTTTGATGCCGCCGATAACTGGATGATTCAGATCTTGTCTAGTAGCTTTAAGATATTTTGGTTTCTTGTTATTTTCAGTTGTCTTTTCTGCATCAGGGTTAATTTTTGTAGAATCTAATTTTTCTAGATCAATAACTGGTAAATCATCTGATTCCATAGTAATTCTAGAATTTTATTGTATTAGAGTTATTTTGTAAATATCATTTGATTCTACTATACTAGAAAATGATACATGTGTAATTAATGGAATTAATTATGCTCCACTTCTCTGTAAAGCAGCAACACCAGTTCTTGCAACATCAATAATTCCAAATGGTTTTGCCAATTCCTCAAATGCTTGAGTTTGATCAGGTGTAGCCGTCAATTCTACCATAATAGAGTCTTTTTTGACATCATGAACCTTACCACCATATGCATTTGCTAATTTATTTACTTCCATACTGTCATTTGCATTATTTAGTTTAATTTTGAAAATACTTAGTTCGCGGTACACTGATTTGTGCTCATCTAAGTGCTTCACCTCTACAGTGTCAATCATTTTGTCGAGTTGTTTTACTATTTGCACTACTCGTTTTTCATCCTCAATAGTAGTAATTGTAATTCTAGAATAATTTGGATTTTCAGTCACACCTACTGAAATACTATCAATATTGAAATTTCTAGCCCTGAAAAGATGAGTTATCTTAAACAAGATTCCAGGTTTATTTTCAACAAAAAGAGAAAGGATTGCCCACATGATAAAGCACAATCATTTCTTTGTCTTATTATTTCTATGAAATAATGAATAATCATTTTATTTGATAGTCTTTTCTAGACATTGAATTGGTCCGTATTTGTTCAGTAGATGGATGTATCAATATTCACAATGCTCAAGGATTTTGTGATAAACACTATAGAAAATGGAGAAGACATGGAGATCCATTAGGAAAAGCAGATAGAAATGAAACTAACAAGAAAATAAAAAAAGCATTAACAGGAAAACCAAAATCAAAAAAACATAGAGATAATCTAAAAAAATCTGCAAGGAATAGGAAAAAAGTCTGATGTATAATTTCTATTGGAAAAATAATTCATAGAAACACTTCAAATGAGCCTAAACTAATTAGGCATTTTAATAATTTATTTAATTAGTGCTCTTTCAACCACTTTTTCTAGTCCAAAATAATTGGGGGTAATTTCATTTTGGAATTTTAATTCTCATCTTTAGAATTATAGTTTTGTCTTTCATGTCTTCTTTTTTTCTAAAACAATATTTGAGGCTATAGAATTAATTGCAAAACTAAGTGCTTTTCGGAGTTCGCTGCCTTCACTATAATTACTGGTATATGGTCCATACCTAGTTCTATTTCCTCTTGTTAACTGAAATCCCTTGTGGAATTGATCAATAGGATCAATGCTTATGGTATGACCATGTTTCTTATTCAACATTGAAAAACATGGAATATCATTTTCACTATCACCAAGATATATCATGTGATTAAATGGAATTGATCTTTGAGATTCTTCCTCTGTTTTATTTACTAAATATGGTTTTTTTCTAAGATCCTCATAAGAAATTCCCTTGTTAATTGCAAATAGAAATTTTGTTTTTTCAGTAAAAGTTACTGTGGATTTGATTGCAGATATTTTATCATCTCCTGCAAATCTAGATGCAAAAATATCAAATCCTGATAAACCATTACAGCCTTTAATCAATTCTTCAATACCCTGAGAAATAATAAAAAATTTAATTGATATTCCTGAATCTACAAAATCTGGGTTACTGTTAATTTCATTTTGGAGTTCTGATGGCAAAGTGTTAACACCCTCATAAAGTTTAATTTCATTTCCTAAATCATGAAGTTTCTGTAGTGTATTTTGTTGGATTTTTCCTATTTGTATTAGATTTAGAATTTTATTCATCCATGCTTGAGGTGCATCCCAACCATCTTCAACTAATTTTCCTACTTCTTCCCAAAACGTATCTAAAACTATATCATTTTTTTCAAGAAGAAGATTAGTTGTGTCAAACGCCAGAGTTTGATCGCAATCACAAATCAAAGCAATAGTATCTTGCATAAATCTGACAAATGATTCTAATATTAAAAATGGATCACAATTTTATAATAAAAAAATATGATTTTGTAGGATTAAAGAAAAATTGATGAATTTGATTACACTTTAAGATTCAAACCTACTAGGAAACTTCTGATTCTAGGCTCGATTGTATCCTTGATATCATCTAAGGCAATCTGCATAGAACCATGGGCACTTTGATCACCAAACCATTTTACATGTTCAAGATCTTTTAAATTTCTTTGAGTTATGAGATTTTTCTTTTGTAGTAATTTGATCTTTTTACTAAGACTAATTTCATAACCATCATTATCTACTAATTGTGATGGTTTAGTTTTTGATTGTAATAATTTGATTTTACAAGCAATTTCGATTGCTTTTCTCAACATGATTGAACATTGATTATAATGTCCAACTTTGTAACAATCATTTGCATCAATAATACATGTAGTTACATCAGGTGGTAATTCATCTACTAATTGTTCAATTAATGGTAAATTGGATGATAAAGTATCATGATCCCATGATTCGATAACATGTAACCAAATAGATTTTGAAGTCCATGTGGAATGTGTATTATCAAAAATAATAACATAAGTTCCTGGATTTAATGAAAGTGTTTTTTCTATTTGATTAGTTAAAAGATTTAGAAAAAGATGGATCTTAGGAAAGGGTCTAAGTCTTGTGATTGAAATACCATCATTGGTTTTCGCTATATTTCCTGAAGAATCACGTTTATACTCATAAGGATTTTTTTTCCATTCAGAATAAATTTGATAATCTTCATACGAACATAAATAATAATTCAAATCATGTCCGCGTGAAGAAACATTTGATTTGATTGTGATTTTAAAATCTAATTGATTTTCTCCAACATGAAACATCCAAGTATCTCTAGTTTTAGCCCCTACATTCAATTCTGCCCAATGCTCATATTGTTGAACCATAAATCAAAATAACAAAATTGGAATTAGAAGTTTTTCATAAATTAAGAATAAAATCTGGAAATTGAAAGAATTTCTATATATAACATATATCAAATACACATTATGGTCAAAACCCTTCGTATTTCAGATGAAAATCATAAAGAAATGTTGAAAATTCAGGGTCAAATCCAAGCAAAGTCAGGAGAATTTACCAGTATGGATGATGTAATCGCTAATCTAGTAAAATCATTTAGAAAAAGAAGTTAATTTTTAAAATTCTGATATCGTATCAAAAAATTTATTCATATCTTCATTTCTATGAGAATAAAATGAATTAGTATTATACAAAAATGGAAAGAACCAAGATTTTATTTCATCATCATTAGAAATTAGTTTATTCCATCTCTGAAAAATTTTATTAGGATTGAAAGAATGATTATTTCTTAATAACATTATAAGATAAGTATAAAACCAGAATTGTACAAAATCTTCTAAAGTTTTGACATAATGTTTATGTGGAAAAATAATTAACAAAAGATTCATCATTTCTAAATATGGTGCAGGTCCATCTACAATTTTATGTAAATCAATCATATTGCTTCTTGCTAATAATTTTAAAGAATTAAGATTGACTCCATTTTTTTGAAGATAATTACTTTTCCCAAAAACCATTGGAAGTACATCAGGATAATGTTTGCTTATTTCAAAAAGTTGTTTTGAAGAAAAATTATTTATTTTTAATGCATATAAAATTCCGAAAATAGTTAATCCGTATATATTATTTCCATTAATATCTTTTTTTTTCTGAACTAAATTAAATGATAATAAACCAGATGAGAATTTTTTATTTTTATTTTTATTTTTATTAATGTAAATATCAGATCTTCCTAAAAAATATCTTCTAATCATTTGATCAGTAAGTATAACAGATAAATTTGAAAATAATTTTTTTGAAATATTCCATGTTGAATGTGAACCGTTTAATGCTAAAAATTTAATTATTTTTTTATTATTTTTTTCATATGTTTTTGAATGATTTGCTTTTTTTTCAAATTCATCACAAAGTTGGATATATTTGTTGATTGGATGTTCCACTTGAAGCCGATTTAGATTTTTGAACAATACCGCAATAATTTATTCACGGTATGTTATTAACATAATGATTATAGAATAACATCATGAAAACATCAATTCAGATACAAAAAGAAACAAGAGAAGAACTGACTAATTTAGGAAAATTTTGTGATACCTATGATACTGTTCTTCAGAGATTAATCGATCATGCAAAAATGTGTGATTCATGGTGGGTGAACAAACCATGAAAGTTCAAAAAATAGGTACGATAATGCCATATTTTTTTGAAGATTCACTAATCATCCCTCTTACAAAAAAATGGATGAATCTGTTTGGTACATCACCATTGTTCAATGTAATAATAGATCAATCCAGACGATTACATCTCATTAGTCCTAAAATGAGGAAGGATTATCAATGAATATTCAGTTATCTGGTAGACAAAAACATGATTATCTTCCAGACATTATTTCAAATGATGGATTTGTTTGTCTATATGATGGTGAATCATTGGTTGGAAGGAAATGGATCTATGAACATCTAGATGATAATCCTACTAATAATGTAAGAGAAAATATTGCAATAGCCTGTCAGTCATGTAATAACAAAAAACCCCATAACTCAACGATGAAACAAATTGCATTAAGAAAAAAGGAAAAAAACGAAAAGAACAACTATACGCGCGCGGGAGCGAGTGAGGTATCTCCTCCATCTCTTAAACCTGAGATTGACATCAGTCAAACTAATTTTGAACTAACTTTTCAGTATCTTTCTGAAATTATATCTTCTGATAATTTCATTGAGTTCAAATCTGCTGTTGATTGTTGTGTTATGTCATGTAAGAAAAATACTGGTACAGGTAGTCATACAGCAATTCGTCGTTATGTTGATGCATTAGTATCAAAAGAAGGTCCCTTTATGGTTACTCAAAACGATAAGAAAGAAAAGATGATTGTTAGGAGGAATGGGAATTGATCAATATAATAGAATCATTTGAAAGATCAGGGTATTTTGATAGTACTGAAAATTGTGCATATGAAATAGGTCGAAATGAAAACATTATGGATTTATTCATTACTAGAGCATGTTCTGAAATGAAAGTTTTCCCTAAAGATGATGTGATTATTAAGATTGATCTTAGTAGAGATGCAGCAATAAATGGAATTTTACTTATTGAACATGGTAAAAAAATTAGAATTTTAGAAGCAAAGTGGTGTAAAAATCATATTAAAAAATTTAAAAAAACTATGAAAAATCTTGATGAGTTAACAAATTTGGTCGAAAATGGGATTTCATCAAAATATTTTAGAAAATTTGAAATGGAAATAAGAGAATATTTTGGAAATTTTGGACAATTTTAGGCACAAATAATGAAACAAAATAAAAAAATTGGAGAAAGAAGAGAAAAGGTTTCAGAATTTATTCTTCAGGGTTACTCTGAGAGAGAAATTTCTAAAATTTTAGAAATTTCAAATAAAACAATTTCAAGAGATGTAAAAATTCTCAAAAAAGAATCAATAAAATATCTTAGAATGTTTCCTACACAAGAATATCTTTTTGTATACAAATTAACAGTAGACAAACTACAAAGTTATGAATTACAACTAAATCAATTAAAAGAAAAAACATCTACAGAAAATAAAATCAAAATAATTAGAGAACTTCACAAAAATGTGGATTTACAAGTAAAAATGCTTGCCAGTCCAATGTTATATCATATCAAATATTTGTTAAAACGTGTAGATGAAAGATTTGAAGAAATGGCATCAATAAAACTTCCAAATAATTCTATTCGACAGAGAAATCAAACCACTTCTTAGAAGATTTTATTGTTAATGTTTCATCTTCCTGGAACTCATGAGCACCATAAAGTTGTGTTAACATAATAGAGTCTTTGTTGTTAACTTTCATTTTGTAGGTTTTTCCTTGAAATTTTATATCAAAAATCTTATCTTTTTCAGGAAATTCTTCTCTGATTTTCTTTGGCAATCCAAAATACTTGTATTTGGCTTCACTTCTTGAAAGATTCTTTGAGAACTCCACGAAACTACTGAAGAATTATTGTATAATAATATGATTATCTATTAGATTTAGTTTTTAGTATGGGGTTAGTACCGAGTATATGACGATGGCATCTGCTGAAACTGTTGATTGGACATTTAGAGAAATTAGTACCAGTCAATTCACACATGGATTCCATCAGTATCCTGCCAGAATGCATCCAGAAATCGCAACTAGAATGATAGAAAAGTATGCTACAGGCTCAAAAACAGTCGTTTTGGACCCATTTATGGGCTCAGGTGGAGTCCTGGTAGAATCAATGCTCCATGGGAATAATTCTGTAGGAATTGACTTGAATCCATTTGCAGTATTACTATCCAAAGTAAAGACTACATCACTTGATCCTAAAAAACTAGACAAAGTATTTCAAGAAATAATTACTTTATCAAATACAGATTTTAAAAATAATGTATCATACGATAACGCACCAGAGAAACTAAAAGATAATCTAGACTTTTGGTATCCCTCTGACCCTATCAAGAAACTTCCTATCCTCAAGAATCATGTTAATCAAATAAAAAATAAAGATATTAGAAATTTCTTTTCAATTTGTTTTTCATTAACAACTAGAAGAACAAGTTATCAGAAAAATAGTATTTACAAAATTTACCGAATGAAACCAGAAAAAAGAGATGTGTTTACTCCTGATACATTTAAAAAATTCTCAGAGATTTGTCAAAAGAATATTGTAAACATGCGTGAATTTTATACAAAAATAAAAGATAAAGATGCTAAAGCATTTACAATTTTAGGCGACTCTAGGAACATCAAAGAACAATTATCTAAAGTTTCTGATGATGTTTTAGATAATGGTAAAGCACATCTTGTTGTTACATCTCCTCCATATGGAGATCATGGAACAACTGTAGCCTATGGACAATTCTCAAAACATCCAGGATTGTGGTTAGATTTGCCAGAAGAGGATAAATTACTCTCAGTTGATTCAAGGGGATTAGGAGGAAAAAAAATCAAAGACTCTTCTGAATTAGAATCCCCATTACTAGATAAAGTGTTAAAGAAAATAAAAAAGAAAGATTCTGAGGCTGTCAAGAAAACAAATCTATCAGATAGAGAAGGAGATGTCTATGCATTCTTTTATGATCTTGATCTTTGTTTGAAACAATTATCTCTAAATCTAAAGAAAGGAAAAAGTCATCTTTGTTTTGTTGTGGCAAATAGAACTGTCAGGCGTGAAACCATTCCTATGGATGAGATTCTAATAGAGATGGCTAAAAAATGGGATATAAAACAAGATGGTGATATCATCTACAGAACTATTGCAAATAAGGCAATGTCTCTCAAAAATGCACCTGAAAATATATCAAATTATTCAGGAACTACAATGAATCAAGAAAGTATTGTTCTTCTAAAATACTAGATTAAATAATAATCAATTCTAATTCGATTTTTAACATAGGTTTTCTTTTACTAGGATCAATTTGTGTAGTTTTTGGGTTTGTTGTTTCTTCAGATGATAAAATCTTGTATTTTCTAGTTGTTTTAGAGCCATTTGCATATTGTCTCTCTTCTGTAATTATTGAACCTACACTCAATCCTTCTGTTGATGGAACATCATCATAGAAAGTATCAATAGTATTACCATTATCAACAATTTTGGCTTCTAAATACATGATGATGAAATTATGAAGATACTAGAATTTATGTTGAACCATTTGTTATATAGTTAAATTATTCCATAGAGTATTCACTCTATGAGAACTTATGATGAGATGATCTCTGATCTTAAGGAACTCAAAGAGAAGGGGTTTGTAAAAACTCATCGTGCAGGAGATACTGGAATTGGAAAAACACTTGAAGATTTGTTAGAGATTGAGGAAAACAACATTCAAGGTCCAGATGGAGAAGACACTGAACTCAAGGCAGCAAGAAAAAATTCTCCAAGCATGTTAACACTATTTACAAAATCTCCGTTACCTAGAGGGATCAATTCACAATTACGTGCAGAGTATGGTTATCCTGATGAGAATCATCCTGACAAACTTGCATTAAGAACAACCATTGATTCTGTTGATTTTAACACCATCAAAGGAAAAAAAGGATTCATGATTGTTAGTAATGGAAATAAAATAGAAATAGTTCCAGGTAGAAAACCAAAAAAATTTCCTGATATGCCAAATCCTTACTGGAATAAAGAAGACTTTGATAATAGTATCAAAAAGAAATACAAGAAATCATTACTCTATGTTAAAGCAGACAATAAGGGAATAGGTGAAAATGAAGAATTTCATTTTAATGCTGCATATTTGCTAGAAGGGTTTGATTTTAAGAAATTTTCAAAGAGTCTCAAAGATGGGATACTCAAAGTAGACATTAGATTGGGATTGTATTCAAATGGCGATCATCACGATCACGGAACTGGTGTAAGAATAATGCCTTCATTACTTGATGAATGTTTTTCAGGTAAAAAAGTTCTATAAAAAAAATTATTTTTTATTTTTTCTATGAGAATATGACGATCATTTATTGATAACATGCCTAAAGTTTTTGTATGATTCATAGATCCTCTTTATGAGTTGGGGGGCAAAGATAAAGAAAAATCGCTGGTCAAAATCAGACAGTTACTTGTTGATGAAGTAAAAAAATCAGTTGTAGGACCATATTTTGGAGATGATGAATCATTACCATATGGAATTAATCCAACAGGAACCTATTGGTCAGGAGTACTTTATCCAAAAGAGACACCAGTTGAAAACAGTGAAGAGATAGAAAATGAAGAAAATCTTAGCATACAAGGTGAAGAAAGTGAAGAAACAAAAATTGTGCCTAATATTGGGCTAAAACCATCATCATTTGGATTAACATGTTCAATTAAACCTGATTGTAAAGAAGTAAAAATAAATATCAATTATGGAACTTATTCTAAAATTTCAGATGAAAAATCAAAGAGAAAAAGTTTCAGATATGTTAGAAGTTCATTTTCAAAAACAGAAACTATCAGACTTGAAGATCAAAAAGAAGATAAAATATATCTAAATGATGAAAAATCTCTTTTACTAAAATACTATTTACGAAAACAAAATAGAATTTTTATTCTTACTGTTTTTCTATTAAATGAATTTACTTCAAATGGAATTGACAATAAAGAAATTTATAGAAAATGTTTTTTCCAACCCAAAATAAGATTAACATCAAAAGATAACGAGAGAATATTTATAGATGCAGCAGATGAGTTTAGTAAAGTAAATCCAGATGACGAAGATAGTATGGAATTGGGTTTGCTGTTTAGTCTAAAGAAAAATTATGCAGCAGGTCATGGTTGTGCAGTTGAATGGGACATAAAAGATACTAATGATGCAATGAATTGGTTAGAAACAACATTTCTTCCTAAATATGAAGTTCCAAATATCAAACCAGAGAATATAGATTTAGACGGATTATATATGAAAAATTTGTACAAAGTAGAAGATTTTTCAGAATATCCCAAGTTACTTAATCCGATTGCAGATGCATATGAAAAATGGATTACAAATCTTGATAATCAAATGGAAGATGTTCCAAAAGGATTTGAAAGAACTGCATTAAAACAAAAAGAAAAATGTGAAAAAGCATTATCACGAATTAGAAAAGGAATCAAACTTGTATCAGAAGATAAAATGGCAGGTGAAGCATTTGCGTTTACAAATCATGTAATGTATTTGCAACGTGCATATGGTCAATGGGCTCTTGAAAATAGTCAAAATGGTGGTAAAGTAGAAGGTTTAACGCCTAAAAATGAACATTTTGAGGATATAAGATGGCGTTTATTTCAATTAGCATTTGTTTTACTGAATATCGAGTCAATAATAGATCCAAAATCAGATGAAAGAAAAATTGCAGATTTACTTTGGTTTCCAACTGGTGGAGGAAAAACAGAAGCATATCTAGGATTAATTGCCTTCACATTAGCACATAGAAGACTCAGATATGGTTCAGATGAAGATCCAAGAA
>Ga0209992_10004721_pt1 | contig 10481 bp, 10 predicted proteins | sample 2SBtaG_2_FD_182564 | JGI IMG/M metagenome (GOLD analysis project Ga0209992, IMG submission 182564) | Deep subsurface microbial communities from Kolumbo volcano to uncover new lineages of life (NeLLi) - 2SBTROV12_ACTIVE470 metaG (SPAdes)... | ecosystem: Environmental > Aquatic > Marine >... | reverse complement strand
TATAATTAAGCTACCTCTCGCTAAATCAAATAGTTTTGCCGCAGTAACATTGTTGTCTGCTATGTGAGCAGTATCAATAGATCCGTCAGTATAGTGTTCGCTATTAACAGCATCGTCTGCTATCTTGGCTCCTGTAATAGCATCGGCTGCTATATAAGTAGAAGCTATAGCAGTTCCTTGCCAAACACCAGTTGAAATAGTACCAACACCTGTTATGTTAGTTTGACTTGCTGTCTGTATTGTACCTGCAAGCTGAGTGGCTGTAAGTCTTCCTGTACTTGGGTTATATGTTAAATTACCATCAGATTCTAAACCAAGACTTCCTCCGTCTACGTCACCACCTGCTGTAAATACAACTGCATTATCTTCATCGGTGCTTTCGTTATCTGTGATAGTTACTGTAGTTGCAAGAGTTGCTGTATCTGCATTACCTGTTAAAGGACCTGCGAAAGCATCTGCTGTTACTGTTCCATCAAAATAAGCATCTTTAAATTCAAGTGAAGCTGTACCTAAGTCTATTTGGTTGTCAGTTGCAGGATATAATGCACTAGCAGTTAATGTTAATCTATTTGCATTGTCTACTTTAAAATCAATTTCATTAGCAGTTCCAAAATCTATAGCAGTCTGTGAGTCCTCACCTATTATTAAATCAGTAGCATATATGGAAGTTACTCCTGTTAGTGCTGCTGACCATTCTGGAGCAGAGGCACCAGAGTTAACCATAAGAACTTTACCTGCTGTTCCTATACCTAGTCTTGATAAGACTGTAGTTGAGGAAGCATAAGCTAAATCTCCTGCCGCTTGGCTATCAAATATATGCCCTGTTCCGTCAGTATGTTCGTATTCAGCTTGAGTTAACTGACTCCCTGCCGATTTATGTTGAAATTCGTTTGCCATTATGAAGTTTTCACCTCCGTCATTTCTAATGTTAACAATCTTGTTTGGTCAGGTGCAACCCCTCTAGTTGCGTAGACCCTGGAAGATGTCATAGAATCTGTATATTTTAAATTAACATAGTGAGAAGATCCGTCAGGATCCTTAAGTAACACAAATGGTTCTTTCCTTAGAGTCTCTAAAGATGAAACATCAGTTGATAAAACACTACTTGATCTTACTCTCCTCAGTTGCATTGATCTTTTATCTGTTAGTTTTACTACCGCAACCCATTTTCTATAATCTATTGGGTTCCATGCAGCGTGAAATACGAGTGAGTTTATTCTTGGAGATGATGCCATTTCATTAGTTGAAAATGCTAGTTTAAATCTAATTCTGTCAAAATTAATTAAAGCTGAACTAAATGTACCTGCAACAGTTTGGCCTGTACTTGAGAATATTCCGTCTGATCCCCATGTATTCCAACCTATATTGTCGTTATCAGTATCATCATCAGTCTTGTAATACACAGTTACAGTCTTGTTTGAATCAAGATTAGTACCTGTCAATGTAAGTTTAATTGCTGACTTATTAATGTCTGGATAATTAAAATTAATGTAAGGAGTATAAAAGTTTCCTGACAATCTGTGTTCTGCAACTGAGTTTAATGCAGGGTTCTCGTTTCTAATAGGCATCCTAATTCTAAATGCTCTTGGTTCGTAATTATTACTACCATCACCTGAATCATCATTTATAAGGTTGCCAAGTACGAATAAACTCATTTTATCGCTACCCTTAAACTTGCCCATAGCATCTACTGACGAAACATCAAAGTTTGCTATAGTGTGAGGCACATCTTCTGCTGAACTTCCAGGTTCTTCCTGTTGTGTACGAACAGACAGTAGCTTTACTGTTCTTGATATGTTGGCTCCTGCAAAAGAAAAAGGGAAAGTGTAGGGGAAACCTGAACTCTCAGACGCCAAGTCATCTGCTAGTGCGACAAAAAGGTTATTTCTATCCTGTGTTAGAGCTGTTACTCTTCCACCAAATCCTCTATAGGCAGGAGCCTTAAATATATATGACAAGTCAGACCAAACATAAGAACCATCAAAATTACCTACATCAATCCTAAAAAATGATTGATCTCCGCCACCTGCAAAGATAGCACCTGATCTTCCTTGTGCTGCTTTAAAGTTAGAGTCATCAGGAAATAAGTTTGCTTCTGGTTGTAGATCTAAAAACTTGTTTGCCGACCTTGAGTATTCAAATAAGCCGTCTTCTCTACCTACATAAAGTCTATCGTTTGCTGAAAATAAGTTAGTTACATCTCTGTTGGAATCACCACATTCAATTTCTGAACCCCAGTTAGCTGTATCACTTGGGTCAGTTGATATTGAAATCTTGTTGGTTCTGTTTTTAAATAATGCCCAGTCACCTGATGCGTTTCTTGCTCTTGTAAAGTATGTAGCAAGCCTGTTGTTACCTGAATTAGTAGATGGATTTGCCCATGTAGTTCCGTTTGTACTTCTTAAATAGTTAGCAGATGTTCCTCTGGCTGCGTACAAGGCACCTTGATAACTAATTAAATCAGTAATTGCATAAGCTGCATCGTAGTAAACTGCATTAAATATTTCATTCGTGTCATCCCATTTATATATTGTCCTTCCACAGGCAGCATAAATATTGTCACTAAATTCTTGTGGTTCAGTCCAAGTTGCGCCACCTTCAGGAAAAAACGCTAAATCATCTATGGCAAATACATCTCCATTTGTAGACAATTTAATTCTTACTTTTAATGAACTAGCACTTCCATCAACTGTTCTTGATGCTATTCCTGCTGTAAATGCTGATGTTTCAGTAACCGCAGTTGCAGACGTAGTTCCTGCCGAATCTATAATTTGAAGAGTTGCATTACCTGAACCTGATATTCTTCTTAGGTAGCAATGTGCAAACACTTTTTTACTTTGAAATAAAGTAGGTGAGTTTATTGTTTGCTCAATGTACCCATCGTCAGCAGATGCAGTAATAGTTGCACCTCTATCACCATTTTTTACATAAGTTGCAGTTGAGGCTAGTGTAGCGTTAGATGTAGTGTAATCACTCATATCGTAGGCACTTGTGCTGTCTAAGTTTTCAAATCTGCCGTTTTTAATTAATATGTCAGATTCATCTGTAAGGTAACCTAAAGTAAGTTCACCTCTAAACATTGCTAATACGCCATCAGAATATCCGTACCTTGCTCTTGCTCTGTTTGATTCAGTAGCAGTTCCAAACCTAGATATTGAAGAAGCACCGAACCCTCTGTGCCAAGAGTCCTGATCTAAGACTAAACCTATATCAGGAGATTGTTGTTGATAGTTCGCTGAGTCTGACGCCTGTCGAGGAGGAGCAGGGGAGACATGATCTATTCTCCAACCTCCTGGCACATTAGGAGCATCTCTAAATAACTTTAAACCTAGTAAGTTAGTAGAACCATCAGTCTTACTTAAAACTATGTCTGAACTGTAAGGAGATGTTGCCATTAATAACTTACTCCTGCTGGGCCTTTAAATAAAGACAATGGAGCCATTGCACCATGCCCTTGATTAACAAGGTTTTGAAAGTGTGTTTGTCTTCTCTGTGCTGCATTTAAGTCTGCGACATCTAGTTGGTCTATGTCTTGCTGAAACCAAAGAGAAGCTGCTTGATTTATTAACAACCTAGCTTGCTGTTGATCTATTTCTATTGTATCCGATCCAGAAGACAGGGCAGAAAGAAGACCCATACCTCTGACGTGCAAACTTCTGTCTGTATTAGATATTGAGTTTTTTAATAATATATTGTCACCCTCTTCTCTCCATTCAAGTAAAGGTGAACCTATAAATGCAGGAGTCTCGCTTTGCCCTGCTGTAGCAACTATTTCGTCTGCATAAAACACAAAGGCATCAGATGCACTTGTTACATGAAGTCCAACTTTTACGCTTGTAGCTAAATCTTTTGCATCTAAAGTATGAGTTAATCGTTCCCATCCGCCTCCAGAGTGTGTTGTTCCTGTTGATACGGAATCAGAATCTATTTGTATACAAGCTGATACTCTTGATGCAGTTTTTGAATATACCCATACTCCTACGTTTATTTCTTCGCCTTTATAGTTAGTTCCACTTGGAACTGTAAGCAAAGCTGTATTTACAGAACCTGCTGCAACTTGAAATTGTGCAGAATAAGATCCTGAAAAAACCATATAGTTGTCAGGTGATGTTGTTTCTTCTTCTTGCGTAATACTTGTAAAGTTTGAGTTTACCCAATCGGCAGGTGTAGTTGAATTGCTCCATTCCTCAAAATCACAATTTAAAGTACCAACAATATTGTTTCCGTAACTATTGGCATCTATTCTTGTTTCTTCAAATACCTGTCTTACATATCCAGGTGCTATAGATGTAGGCCTCGCATACTTGTTCTGCGTGTCTGCTAGTGTAAGTGTTCTGTCGTTTATTTCTTTATATAATCTTGGAAATATGTTTAACCTAGCATCGTTAAGGGAGTCTCTTAATTGGTCAGGGTCATACCTGTAAATCTCAAATGTTGCTTGTGTGCTACTGTCTGATGTCAAAGCAGTACCTGATACAGTAATTGTGCCAGAACTTGCTGTATAGTCCGTTACACGTCTTACAGTGTCATCATTGTTAGCACTTGTAATTTTAATAAAGGTGTCATTTAGTGCATCATCATTATTAAATCCAGAGTCTGTAAGCTCTGTAGAAACTACTGATGTATTTGCTGCAATAGCAGTTGTGGTAGTAAATGAACCTATAAAGGCTCCAATAGCTCTACCGAATTGTGGTAAAAGAGTATCTAAAGTTGTAGTTGCCATTATAAAGGAACCTCCGTTGTTTTACCTGATTGAACATCAACTCTAATTTTAAGAGGTCTAGTTAACCCATTCTTGTCTGTTTTCATAAACAAAAACTCTTGTGCAATTACTTGCCCTGTAACAGGATCAGTTATATTGAAACTTTGAATTACTGGCATACGACCTTGCATCTTTGCGTAAGCCATTTTAAGTTCGTGTTCTTCTACAGTTGAACCAGTGTTTTCTGACCTATGTTTTCTAACTTCTTCATAGACTTTTTCACCAGCCTTAGTATCGTCAGAATGTTTAGTTGCTAAATCACCTGCCATTTGGGCATGAGATTCTACGTCACCATATCCAATCTTACCCTCTGGAATTACCATTTTCATTTTTCTGCCTTTTTTAGTGACAGTATGTTCTGAAACTGATATCTCAGGTTCTTCTTTAAATATGTTGTTTTTGTTGGCTTTAGTATATTTACCCATAAGCCTACTACGCTGCTGTATTTATAATAACGCCATGTATGCCAGTGTTTGCAGTTCCGTAAGATACGTTAATTACTGCGTCTGTGCTTGTTGCTTCAACCATTTTAATTGTGTTTAGGGTATCGCTACCATAAACAGTAAAAGCATCTCCTGCACTAACTAACACACCTTCAGCAGTTGCTGGGTCTGTGCCATCTATTCTGTATCTTATTGCTGCTGTTTCAACTTTAATCTGTGCAAAGTTAACGTCATTAGGTACTGTTAGTGACCTTACTGTAGCATCAACTGTTAATTTTTGATGTCCAAATGCCATGCTTCTCCTTATTCAGAATCTTCGGTAGTTTTTTCCGTAGTCTCTTCTACTTCTTCCTTTTTTTTCTTAGAAGACTTTTTCTTTGGTTCTTCTTTTTCAAATTTAAATTCAGCCATATTTCTCCTTATTCAAGCAGGAGAGGAAAATGAAAGGCTTATTAAACCTTAGTCAACAATCAATGTACTAAAGCCTCTCCTGCTATTATTAAACTAATTATTTTTAGTTAAGTCCAGATGTTGAAGACACCCATTGTCCTCCAACAAATCTAAACCAACCACCAGCGTTCTGGTCAAGAACACCAATAGCGTTATCAGAGTTGTTTCCATCTCTGATAGTAAGTGCTTCGTCTGCATCAGCCTCGTTTTGTACGTATACTTCAGCGAAACCAGTTGTTACACCAGTCTCAGAAGCATCAACAAAAATAAGGTCTAAGTTTCTAGCACCACCTCCTGGGTCAACGATTTGTAACTTATCGCTTGCAGCAGTAAGTGTTAAATCAGCGTTTCCAGACATGGTAGTAGTAGTAGAGTTAACACTTTCGTATTGTCTAGTACCTACAGTCATTGTTTTATTCTCCTATTTTAGGTAATTTAATTTTTTGAGGTTTTGGTTTCTCCGTTTCCATCTTGGGGAGCTGCTCTTTGATTTGCGAGCTCTGAGATGCTTCAACCTTTGCAGGGAGCTTCATCAGTCCGCCTTTCTCAAGATACCCAACGATGCTTTCTGGAAACATTCGTGCTTTGGTTTTGTCCATCCTAACAGTGTCACCTTTAAGCGACTTAGCAGGCAGGTATATGTAAGCCATGGTAGGGTCATCAGACCATTCAGGTTCAGGAAGTTCTGTCAGGTTATTATCCTTAAGATGTTTCTCAAGAGTAATATTCCAACGATTCTCAAACTTGATTTCTTTCACAATGGTTTCCCATCGTTCTGTCTTTATTTCAGTAGTCATTTCTTTCTACCTCTCCTACCTCTTCTTCGCTTCCCAGCTTTAGATTGCCCAACAGAAGCGATCTGTTTAGGCTCACTGGAAATCGGAGAACCAATAATTTCTTGTTTAGTTTTGACGAAGGATGGTATCCATTCGCCAGTAAAGACTAATTGCTTACCCTCCAACCTGGATTCTTTTTTTATCTTAGATAGGTAATGACCAACCCTTTCCGTTTTTACACGAAAAGGATCGCCACTAACTGAATCATAGATAGTTGTATACAAGTGATCGTCATTGCTGTCAATCATTTTAGTATAGTAATCCTGTTGTTGAGTAGTCATCTAATCTCCTATAGTGCGTCTGATGCACCGAGCATTTCAACACCCCAAGGATCAGCTACTTCAGCTTCTCCCCATTCTCCAACCATAACCATCTCAGTACCTCTTAATGAAGCATCTCTTTCTTCTTCAGCTTCCATTTCATGAGCCATAGCCAAAGCTAAAGCCTGTGGAACGAAAATTGCACCTTTAGAGTCACCAGAACCATCTCGGCTTAATACACCTGATTGGTAAATTGGAACACCAAAGGCTTTCTCATTTCCTCTGAAGTAGTTTTGTATCACTTCGGCAGTAACACCTTCTGGGATAGGCTGTGCAGCCATACCAGTTGATCCACCACCTTGGATACCAGTTACTTCTTGTACGAAAGCTCTGATCTGTTCAGGGTGAAATACACCACTTGCAGTTCCTGGAGCCATTCCATAAGAAGCGTTGTTGTCAGTTTTTAAGTAAGACACTGCACCTGCAACGTGGTAGTAAGTAAGGTAGCTTCCTGCTGCACCGATTGAGTTTGAAAACCCATCGAACAGAGTTGTAAGATCACTTTCTAGTAATCTTCCTAAAGCACCACCTTGTACTTCTCCAACGTGTGCAAGTATGTCTTCGTTGTTTTGTCTAGCCAGTCTGTCCGAAACAAAAGTCATGATACCATGCTCAGAAGCAGTTACGCTTGTCACAGTAACAGAAAGTTGTTGTGGAACTGATATGTCAATACCTTCAGTTAGTGCTGCTGCATCGTTTCTACCCCAAACTGGAATATTAACTTGTTTTGCACCTTTAGGAATGTCATATCTTGCTACTAACTGGTTTGTAGGGCCAGCAGGCTCGATATTTGCTATTGCAGAAGCAATAACAATGTTAGACATATCTGATAGACTCGAACTAGACGATAGTGATAGTCCACTTGCCATCTTATTAATCCTTTATCTTAAGTTTATTAAAGGCTTGCGTAGCCTTTATTGCTAATTTCTTTTTTCGCTGCACGATACTGTGTAGCATCAATTTGACCATTGGCCATCATTTGAGATAAATCAGATAAAGTTGATACCCTGTTACTGCCACCTTTAGGAGCAGAGCTCGTACTCGGCGGAGGCTGAGATTGAGGAGCAGGCTCTTGTTGTCCAGTTGCCTGTGCAGGTTGTTTAGGTGAAGCCATTTCATCTATGTTCTTCTGTGCTAGTCTTATCAACTGTGCAGTAGACATATTTTGGTTCCACCCTTTCCAGACCTTTTCATCAGTTTCTTGGATATTTAATCCAGATTCCTGAATAATTTGCCTAGTTGTTTCTGCAAGTACCTGTTGTTGTGGAGAAATTTGAGGTTGTTCTTGCACTTGTTGTGCAGGAGTCTCTTTTTTCTCTTCCAGCTTAGACTTGTAGTATTCAACCTGTTGTTCAGGTTCAAGCTGTTCAACTTGAGCTCGTTCAACACTCTCAGTAAATTTCAGTACAGGTTCTAATCTTTTATCGATCATCTCCTGCAACTCTTTTTGCGAACTTGCCGTATGATTGGCAAATCTTCCCTGAAAAGAATTTAATGCTTTATCTGTAGCATCGGCTGCTGCCTTTGCTGTCATTTCAGCAATCTTCTCTGGAGAAAGAGTTGTTTCTGCCTTCTCTTCTTCTGGTTGCCCTTGAGCTTCCATTGGTGTCGTTGCAGCATTATTTACTTGTTCAGCGATTTGCTGTTCTTCTGCCGTAACAGTTTGTTGTTGTTCTTCTGAAGCCTTAACTTCTTTTTCGTCTGCCATGAGCCGTAACTCCTTCAACTATCGGACATTTTGTCCGTAGGACATTTTATTTAAAAATAACATTGAAGTTAGGTTTAAGTCAAATATTCGGTTTAAACTTTCTTAATCCGTTTTGGTAAACATCAGGAGCTATAAATCCTGTAGTCTCCCAAACCCTTTCATAATTTTTGTTATCAGGATGAACCAAAGTGTCATAATAACCCCATCTATATAAAAAGCCATCTAGTCCAGAGTTTTGCTGTCTTAATGCTTTTTTAACCCCAGACACTTTGTTTATTAATCCTTTTATATATGCAGCATCTGGCGAGTCTTTTAAAACTTCGTCTCTTTGTGCTGAAGTTAAAGCGTAAAAATCATTTAATATTGCCTCTGCGGTCTCTGGGTCGGATTCTCTTTCAATTACAGCTTTTTCTGATGCTTCCCAAAAATACTCAAACTGCTTTCTAGCATTTAAAAATTCAGCTTCGTAGGGCATTAATGTTTTTCCTGATGCTAAAAATTGTTGTGCGTAATCATACATTTCTGTTCCATACTTATTTATAAAATCTGCTTCAGCTTTCTCTTTTGCTCTGTAGTCGTAACCTTCTGGTCTATCAAAAACTTCGTTATTTAAAACAGTTTGTATGTATATTTCAGCAATTTGGTCTTCGACTTGTTGATCTTCATTATACTTTTCTCCAAGTGCTGAAAAGTATTCACCAGCATTTGCTAAATCACCGCCTGGTTCTATTCTTGCATAAAAATCTTTATACCTTGTTCTTCTCTCAGCTTTAATTTTTTTCCATCTGTCAATTGAATTTAAATCTCTAATACTTATTAATCCGTTTTCTACAGCAGACGAAAGTTCAGCAAAATCATTTTCGTATGTATCTTTTATTCTGTCTCTTTCATCGTAATATATTTCTAATTGTGTATACATTTCATCATTATTTTTGTCTGATATTTGCCTTGCAAGTTTTGTATACTCAACAATGTTTTCGTCTTTATTTATTTCATCTTTTTCAACTTTATTTAAATCATTAAACAGTCTTCCATATTTATCATGTGCAAGAGTGTCTCTTCTGTTCTTTCTTCTATCCCAAACAGTTTGAGGTCTTGCGTTGAGTCCTGCAAACTCTCCTAAAGTTCCTGCAATACCATTTCTGTATGGGTCACCAAGCATAAGATTTTCTGCCCAAAATGGTAAAAATTGCGTACCAATATGTAGTGCTAGATCACCTTTGTCTTCAAATTCTTGACCTAAAAAGTTGGCTCCTCTCCACATATCTCTTACAGTATTTGTTATTGGAGAACCTCTGCCTGTTAGATAATCAAATGAATTACCCAAAACACCTTCTTCAAATATATCTTCTTCTGTTGTAGCACTGTCACCAATTTTTACAGCAGCTTTTGTAAAACTTCTCCAAAAAGATCCAATACCAACACGATCATTGCCAAGTTTTAGTTGTAAAAAACTACCACTTCTAGGGTCAAGGTCAGGTTCTTGGCCTAGTGCTTCAGACATTGCAATATATGTTCCAAGTCCAAAGGCAGCAGTACCAATTAACGCTTGCCTAGCTTCGTTCATTCTAAGTCCACCTCTAAACACATCCGCTAATAAAGAAAAACTTGCTCTTGTATATCTTGGAGAGAAAAACAAAAAAGCTCTTTCAATTTGCTGTTGACTTGGCATTATTCCAGCTTCAGTTGGATTTAAAGCACCAGTTGATTTGTTTAAAAAATTAGTTAATCCTCTAAGGCCACCATCTGATTTACTTGCAGTTTGATACATTGCTTCAAAACCTTTAAGTCTAAGTACATCTGATGCGTGAGTATAAGAATCTTCAAACCTTCTAAGTGTTTGGTCTGTTAATTTTTTCTTCCCTTTTATTAAAGTTTCTCCTATTGACGGAGAAAATATAGTGTTGTCAAGTCCTGCGTATATATCCGTTGCTTTTCTTCCAAGTGCACCACCATTATCTA
>Ga0209992_10004720_pt1 | contig 10482 bp, 12 predicted proteins | sample 2SBtaG_2_FD_182564 | JGI IMG/M metagenome (GOLD analysis project Ga0209992, IMG submission 182564) | Deep subsurface microbial communities from Kolumbo volcano to uncover new lineages of life (NeLLi) - 2SBTROV12_ACTIVE470 metaG (SPAdes)... | ecosystem: Environmental > Aquatic > Marine >... | reverse complement strand
GATGCTAAAAATAGAATGTATTGAGGTGAACCCTGCCTAACTGCATGCCAGCCTAATGCCGAAAGAATAAAATAAAATGCAATTCCATCAAAAATACGATCTATAAATCCACCCGTAATACTCGTGGTTTTACGATACCGAGCTAAATTCCCGTCCATGTGGTCCATTATCATTCCAAGTTGGATTAAAGCAACACCCCAAATAAGATTCATACCATTTCCAAATGCAATTACACCAGCACCACCTAGTCGAATAATTAAAGATAAATATGTTAAACCATTTGGAGTAATCCATTTCCAATCACCAATAATAGATAAAAATAACCAACTCATTGGATCACCAAAACTAGCTGTCCACCAATCCTTTGCCTGACGCGTTTTCATCGCCCTAAATCTATATATTATATTCTCCACCACTATTAATTTACCATATCAAAAAGCCTCTGAAAAAGAGAGATTGTATTAGAATTATCGAAAAAAATTAATTTTTAATATAGAAAATGTTTGGTGATTTAATATAACCTAATCATTAGCCTAAAAAAGTCCAATTTCTAATTAAACCAACATCCAAATCCCTTTTTGCGTAATTGATGTGCCACATATTCTTCAAGTTCTTCTGCATCTTTACGGGTGGGAATTGGATTATATTTTTCATAAAATTCTGGGACTAAATGTAATCCAAACCGCCTTGCAAATGAATTAGATTTATATCCTTCCTTATGTTGTTTAAATCTCAACATAGGTGCTTTTATAGATTGCCCTACATAAAAACATCTACTTCCAAATACTAAATAAGGATTTTGTTTTTTAAACTTTTTAGATTTCCCAACACATTTATCTAACTCAATTACATATATATAATATTTCATAGGCTATAATTTACAATCAATAATAATATCTTAATTTTAAATGAAAAATCTATTTGATATTAAGATGATTATAAATCTAATAAATATAGTTTTTAAACCTGGAATTGAGATAATTTAAGTTAATAGTTTAGAACTGCATAAAAAATATAGAAAAAAACATGAAAAAAATATTAGTAACAGGTGCATCTGGATATATTGGCAAACATTGTATCGCAGAATTAATAAACGAAGGATACCATGTAAAAGGCACGGTTAGAAATTTATCTCAAGGGAAACAAATAAAATCAGATATTGAAGAGTTTTTAAAACAGAGTATTAATTTAAACTTTATAGAAACATCATTAAATCATAATAGTGGCTGGGAAGAAGCTGTTAAAGATTGTGATGGTATTTTACATGTTGCGAGTCCATTTCCGAGTGGTCATGTTAAAAATGAAAATGATCTTATTCTACCTGCAAAAGAGGGAACATTGCGAGTATTAAATGCAGCTAAAGCTTCTGGTGTTGAGAGAGTAATTATGACTTCCTCTAATGCGGCCATATCTAACGGCCATGTAGGAATTGATTCTTTTGATGAATCATATTGGACGAATATTGAAGGCAAGGGAATAACGGCTTACACAAAAAGTAAAACACTTGCAGAAAAAGTTGCTTGGGAGTTTGTAACTAATAATTCTGAAATTAAATTAACAACGATAAATCCTGTTTTAGTGTGGGGTCCTGGCATTGGTAATCATTTAAATTCTGCTTCTTTAGCTATATTTAAAATGTTATATAAAAAAGAACAACCAATGTTGCCAAAAATTATTATTCCAATTGTTGATGTTAGAGATGTTGCAAAAATGCATATTAATGCATTAAAAAATGATAACTCGATAGGAAAAAGATTTTTATTATCAGAAAATACATACTGGATGAAGGAATTAAGCAAGTGCTTGATTCAACTTGGTTATAATGCTCCTTCTATTGAAGCTCCTGATTTTCTAATCCGAATTTTAGCCATTTTTGATAAAAATATAAAACAAGCATTACCATATTTAGGGGTTAATTTTTCTCTCAATACAGGCCGAGCTAAAAATATTTTAGGATTTAATCCGGTATCTCTTAAAGAAACATGTAAAGATACGGCAGAATATTTCAACAAATTATTATAAATTTTGGGTTTAACTAGTTAAAATAATCTTTAATGATTGGAATTACCGATTTATTAGAATCGATGTAATGATCCTTTCCAAGATGTTTGATAAAGTTTACTTTTTCTAGGACTTTTTTAATATTAGGTTTTGCATTTGTGACGATAACTTTAATATTCTTTGTTTCAGCACCTTTAATGAGATCTTCTAACGCATAAGCACCTGATAAATCAATCATCGTCACATGACTCATATCAACTATCAACATTTCATGTTCTGGTGCATCAGCATAAGCAAAGATTAATGGTTCTATTGAACCAAAGAACAATGGACCTTGTGGTTGAAATATACTGACAGGCAGGTCATTTAATTCTTTTTGCTGTTCATCTTTGGAAAAATCTGATTTTGAAAATGGTATTGATATATGCTGATAGGTTGTGCTTACTTCTTGAACAAACCTGAAAAAAGCAAAAATAACACCTATGGCGATTGCGATCATCAAGTCTTCATACACCGTAACAAATAATACAATTATAAAAACCAATAAATCTGTTAATGGAAGTTTTTTTAATACCGGAAGGATTCGGTAATCTAATATATCAATTCCAACTTTAAATAAAATTGCGGCCAAGCATGCCGTTGGAATAATCGCCACCAAAAAACCCAACCCAAATAAAATAGCAAATAATGTTAATCCATGAACAATGGATGCCAATGGTGTTTTTCCACCAAATTTAATATTGGCAACTGTACGCATCGTTGCTGTGGCAGTTGTTACCCCTCCAAGCAATCCTGCTGTCATATTTGCCATTCCCTGTCCAAAGGTTTCTCTATCACTGCTATGTCGCGTTCTTGTCATATTATCAGCGACAATACAACTTAATAAACTATCTAATATTGCTAAACCTGCTAATGCCAATGCTGGCCCCATAAATTCTTCTAATCGAGTAAAATCGGGGATATAGAAAGAAAATATTTTCGCATCCTCTGCATTACCCATTTTATCGCCAATATATGGAATATCTAAATTCATAAAATAAGCTATACTCGTTCCTGTAATTAATGCCATTAGTGGAGCGGGAATTTTTGCCAAAAGTTTAACTCTTTTTTCAAGTGGAGCCCATAAAAACAATATCAATAATGACGGAATTGCAACATATAATGCCTCAATATTTATATTTTGAATAGTACGACCTAAATTTTCAAATACTCCATGTATTGTTTTTTCTGCCTCTAAACCGACAAAAGCATTAATTTGAGTAAGAATTACAATTACACCAATACCACACATAAAACCAGCAACAACAGGGTAGGGTGTATAATGAATATACCGGGAAATTTTTAACATGGATATTGCCACTAATATCAATCCACTTAAAAATATTATTGAAAATGCAGCAACTAAATCTGGTTCATTTGTAGTTCCAATTACAAATACTCCCATAAAGGCAGCAATCTGAGCCGCCTTTGGCGCAGTTGGCCCACTTACACCGACCATGCATCCACCAAAAAGTCCGCCAACAATACCACCTGCAATTGCTCCCCATATACCTGCAACTGGACCCAACTGAGAGATTTCCCCAAATGCAAGTGCTAAAGGGAGTGCGATTATACCAACCGTAATTCCAGCCAAAATATCACCACTTATATTTGTATGCAGTGATTTCATATTTTGCCACGGGTTTATTTCTTTAAGTCCACTTTTTATAAATGCAATAAAAGACTTTACTGAATATCTTGAAGAAGCATTAATATTATTCAAATGATCTAATTCCCAGATTATATTTAATTATGAAAATGATGAGTAATAAATTTTAAAATGATTATTGTTCCAATAACAATTAACATAAATTACACGAAAATTTATAGGCTATGAAAATCAATATATTAAATTATGGAATTGGATTTATTAACAAAAATAAATCGTAATATACTTGATTATGAGTTAGTAGATTGGAAGAAAGAGTTTGTTGATAATATAATATTAAGTTAACTTTATGATATATTTTACTTTAATAAAAAGGGGCTACAATGGGTAAAAAAAAGTTAATGTATAGGGTTTTTATTACTGTAGGGCTGATTTGTTCATTTGTTGATATTGATTTTTCACCTTCTTTTACAGATAGTCAGAAATTATATGTTATCGTGAAATTTTTGGGACTTTCAATATTGATTATAGGACTTATGGGATTACCTAAAGATGAGGCAATCTTTGGATTATGGAAGAAAAAGAAAAAGAAATAGATCAATTACACAAATTAAACAACCAAGACGAAGACGAACTCAAGGGCGAAGAAAATGCCTACATCCTTTATGAAGTATATTGTTGGGGTAACTGGGCAATGCCCAAAGATGCCATTGGTGAACTTGACCATCATATCGCTATGACAGGCAACGACCTGGTGGAGTTTATTGATTTAAAGCTCTTTCCCTATCCCAAAAAGTTAAAAATAATTCAAAATAAAGAAAGATTTTAGTTGAATAATCCTATGCCTAATTATAACCTGATAAATATTATTAATATTGCTTTTCAGTTATATACTTATCTAATTATTGCCAGAGTGATTTTATCATGGGTGAAGCATAACCCATATAATCAGTATATACAGCTACTATACAAAGTTACAGAACCAGTATTAGAACCTTTCAGAAACCTTTTTTCTTCTTTTAATATTGGAGTTGATTTCTCCCCCATTTTAGCTATTTTTGCTCTAAATTTTGTAAAAAATATTATCTTTAAAATGTTATTATAGTTCTAAATTACCCCTGTCGTGATTTAATCCTACTTGCATACTGTTGTATCCCATCAGATGATATGGGGCATAATCGGTTAATTTTAAAAAGATATATTCCATAGATTTTACTCTTATTTTTATATGCTATGTATGACTTTTAAAAAAAAACTGCATTAATATCTTTTTCATGATTTCCTTTACCGGCCTAATAAAGAAAATCAATTATTAATTCTATTTCACTAACATCAACTTCTGTGTTTCGCTAAACCCATCCGCATCAAGTTTTACAAAGTATACACCATTCGGTAACCCATCAGCATTCCAATCCAATTGATGATTACCTGCATGGGTAAATTGATCCAGCAAAGTTGAAACCAATTTTCCTTTAATATCAAAAATGGTTAAAGTAGTCATCATAGGTGATGTTAAATGAAATGATATTGTCGTTACTGGATTAAATGGATTTGGATACGCATCATACATATAAAAATCATTTGGAATTATATCAATTAAATTTTCTTCCTCCATAAATGTGTATTCATTATATGTACATACATCATACCATGTGGATTCGTCATATGGATCTGGCATATAAGTAACAATTATATCATTTGTCATAATATTATCTTCAACAACCCAATCACGATAAAATACTGGTCCCATTGTAATCACATTTTCTTCAGAAAACCATTCTCCTGTGCAGAAATCAGGACTATCTTGAGGATTTTCACACCATGTATCATATAATTCCATTGTACAGTCTTCATATAAAACAACATACCCATCATAATCTGATAAGTCTAATTCACCCGTGCAATCACCGTTCTCATAATTACCGTAAGCAGTCCACTCCCATGAACCTGCATACATAGGGTCGCAAGTTTCCTCAATTTCTTCTTCACAATCCGAGGTCCCTAGTTCAAATTCCATGGTAATACAATCCCCATAATAACTATCAATTGTATATAAACTATTTCCTTCCAAAATATAGCTCGTATCTTCTGTATCTCCATATTCATCGATTTCAGTAAAAATATATCCAGTTGAATCTGCCGACCAATAACCATAACCAATTAGACCATTAAACCAACATATAGATTCTACAATTAAATTATTATCGTATAAATCAATCTGTAATTGAATACTATTTATAAAATCCTCATCATTGTCAATTTCTCCAGTACAATCTCCATTTTCAAAAGTACCAAATGTAGTTAAAATCCAAGATTCTTGAATATTTCCTAACTCTTCACAAGTATTTCCAAAACAAAGTTCATTTTCTCCACAATCGTCGTTTGATTCACATTCTAAATCATCTAATGGATGACTTTCTAAAACAGACACTCTTTCATTATAATTAATATCTTCATAAACTGGTATATCTACTAAATTCCTTTGATCAATTAATTCTGTTTCATTAAGTATTTGTGGTGGTGATATTAGTTGAGGATGTAATAAACTGCTTTGGAACTCTGTTAACTTTAGATTATTTAATACTTCAATAAATTTTGGATTGACTCCAAAACTTAAACCTATTAAACTTATTAATATTGTATTTTTCATGTTTCCTTCCTTTAGGATTAATTAAAATAAAATATAAATTAATACTATTTTTTAGAATAGACAAAATAATAATAATAAATCAGAGTAAAAAAGCCCTGCAGAAATATGGGGCTTTAAATTAGTATTAATCATACCATTGAATATAAATAGTAAAACTTGTCTGATTCGTACCTTGTATAGTATACTGATTAATATTGGAGTTGATTTCTCTCCCATTTTAGCTATTTTCGCTCTAAACTTTATAAAAAATATATTCATCCGAATGTTATTATAGTTCTAAATTAGCCCTGTCGGGATTTAAGCCTAATTGCATACGACATTAAATAAATTGCTAAACTGGAAATGAGAAGACTCCTTTCTGGGGTCTTTTTTGTTTTTAGTTGGGAAAACTAAAAACTGTGGAGATTTGTTAGGATTGCAGCCACTTTAAATTATTGCTAAAGCCTTAATCCTACCACCTATTCCATCCAAAATGGAGTACAAAATGAAATTAACAAAACATTAGCAATATTCAAGATATTGGAATTGAATATTATTTGTTTATTTTATGAGTAAAACATATCTGATAATATTTATTTCCTCATTTACTACTTAGAGAACAATACCTCAAAAACAGGTATTATATTATTTTAATTTAAAGAGAGAGAAGTAACATGTTTCAAAATAAATATGAGTTATTTGACTCACCTAAAATGCCACAGATAGATGCTGATTTATTACATCCTAAAGCCCTAAATGGTATAATTGAATGTTTAATTGATTTAAAAAAATTATCATTAAATGATAGGAGCAGGCTATACTATTTTTTTAAAAAACACACCAACCACGAATCAATTAAAGATATTGTAGTAGGTTCATTAGTGTGTAATCATAATATGGATCATTTCGATGCTAAAATGCTTATTGTTCATGCAATTATAGAAAAACCAGAAAAAGAAGTTGAAATTACAGATGAGTTAATTAAGGAATTTAATGCTCTATCTGATCAGGAAAGAATTTCAGAATTCTCAAGAAGACAATCCTATAAATATCATTCCAAATTTGATAAGTTATTTAGAATTTGGTGGATGAAGAGGTATTAATCATGGAATTGAAATTAATTAATCGTAAAAACACAGAAGATAATTGTGAAAATACAGAAGAACTAATTAAAAAAGAAATTATAGATATTATGTATTATGGTGATAAGCTTGAAATTGGCAGTGATTTAGTTTATTACATGAGTAGATGGGGTGAATTCATGGAAACCAATGAAAAATGTGGAGGCCCTGATAGTTGGCTTATAACATTTCTTAGATGGGCTGTTAAAGATAGATTAGAGGAGTTCTTAGACTATTGTGATATGAATTCTTCAATATATACCATTAAAGCAATTAAAGGTCTAAAAAAAGTATATAGCTTTAAAATGCCTGCAGGGGGTGCTGGGTTAGTTCGACCAGCATATTGGAGAATGTGGGGTTGGTTACAAAATGAAGCTAAGATTTTAAACTTTGATAATAGATATAATTCTGCTGGTGATAAACAGACAGAAGTTATATGTCCATTCTGTAATTTAGAATATGGTGAAGAAATAGAAAGATATTGTGAACATTTTATACATTCAGGGTTTCCGGACAATATGGAATATCTACAATGGGGCAAATATGATTTTGTAATAAATATAATGAAATATATTAATGAGATAAACTTAAAAGACTTTAAATTTTTGACAAAAGGATTAAAAATAAAAAAATACATTAAGTTTGAGCTTTTTGATTCTCAGGAAGATTTAGAATATGCAATTAGAGGTGCATCTAATAAAGAGATAAAAATTATGTATGAGCATTTTATTTCTACAGGAATGAATAGTGCAATCTATACTTGGTTATTTATCAATGACATGAAAAAAGTAAAATGGATTTTTGATGATCTAAAAGTTGTTTATGATAGAATTTTAGATTATGATCAACACCATGAAAAACTGCTTTAATCACAGATGATGATCCAATTTTATAATCACAAAATATTTTTACTATTTTGAAAACTACCAACAATAAAAAAGGAAGGTTTTCCCCTATGTAATTTTTAATAAAGAAATAGTTTAGATTCCAGATACAGATAGACTATCAACATTTGATATAGCTGTAGTTACTACTTCTGAACCTGATATGGTAGTAAAAAAAACCTCTTCACCAGTATCATCGTCAAGAATACATTATCCAGTTACAATAGTTTTTAATCGTGAGAATATATATTTCTATATGCGATAGTAAACTAATGCAAACTTGAGTTTTTTTAAGGTCTGGTTAGGTACTAAGTGTTCAAAAAGATGGTTATTTCTATTAATGAGAAGAAAAAATCAGAGTAAAAAAGTCATGCAGAAATATGGGGTTTTAAATTAGTATTAATCATACCATTGAATATAAATAGTAAAACTTGTCTGATTCGTACCTTGTATAGTATACTGATTAATATTGGATGATTCTAATATATCATTAGGTGTGAATGTAGATGTATATCCAATCATATCATCTGATGAAAGGTCATCATCTATCAAATATAATTTTAAATTTGAATTGAAATTATATATGAATTGAGCATTATTGAAATTTAAGGTTAATGGTAACAAATTATAATTAAAATCTTGATAATAGGATGTATATTGATAAGTATTACTTTCTATTTGTAATTGAACATATGGATCAGTATATGATGTATAGTCCCAATAATATCCATCACCATCATAATAACTATTTATTTTTACTGAAATAATTTTTAGTGAAGTATAACAAATACCATCACCATTACATACCCCACATTCATCTATTACAGCATTTCCTCCACAGACTCCAGCACAATCATATTCAAGTGGATTTGCAGAACATTGACCAGTACAATCTAAGACTTTACCTTCACAACATTGTTCTCCAGCAGGAATACCCCCACCACCACATATATTACATTCATCTAATATATTACCTGCACAGTCGCAAGTACCTGGCTCTGCATAGATACATGAATCATCTGGTTCATTTACATCAGGATCAAAATTACAAGCTATTTCATCCATACAACCAATTACAGTAGGATTAATTATTTCACGAAGCCAACCTCTTTCACATTGCATAAAAATCAAACAACTTATTATAATTAATATTTTTTTCATACTATGCTGGAGGCAGTAATCCCCAGATAATCCAAAGTGAAAATGCTCCTAAACCAACATTTTTTTTATTCTTCTTAATAAAATTTAAAATAGTAGGTTTATTTGCATCAATTACATCTTTGGGAATCGCTTTATCAGAAATTTCATGAGCTATTGATCTTATACCATACTCAAATAAATTTTCAATACCATTTTTAGTAGTATACCTTGCGCTATTATAAGATTCAGAGGTTGCTACTGAAATTAATCTTGAATCAAGAGAATGAATTCTACCAATTTTACTTACACTACTTAATATCATATATTGTGCTCCTATTATTCTACCCATTTCAACAGCACAAATCATATCTACACATCCTGTATGTTGGAATTTCTGTTCATCTAATAATTTTCGCATTTCAGATCTTTCAACTACAATGAATTCTCTTAAATCAACTAATTCTGAAGTTAATCTTTTGGTTAAAGCGCTGGCTTCTTCCTTACTAACATTAATACCTTCAAAATCAATGATAGCAACTCTCTGCTGGGCAGAAAGTAAAAAGACCATTGATATAAGTATTATGAGTTTTTTCATAAAATTCTCCTCATAAGGATAATTGTGGTAAAATCTGTGGCTTAATTTACAAATTCTTATCAATATACTTCTTGTCATAGTAAACCTATGTAATCTATCATTATCTTTTGTAAACCTGAGGTATTTTTAGGTATGGTGTGAGAGGTGATTATATAATATTACAAGGGGGTCGTACCAAGGTTAGGGTGGGGTGGTTGGTTTTTATTAAAAATTTGGTGGAAATGGGTGAATTGGTGGAAACTATTTTGGTGGAAATATGGTTATATGTGCTAATACTTGAATAAGTTTGAGATAATAAAAAACCCCTCCATATTGAAGGGGTTTTAAGTTTCTCTTCTGTCGAGGTGGCAGGATTCGAACCTGCGACCCCCTGCTCCCAAAGCAGGTGCGCTAACCGGACTACGCTACACCTCGAAAAATCTATTTTTCTCTAAATTTGATATAACTTAAAGTTATAATTCATT
>Ga0209992_10004718_pt1 | contig 10486 bp, 10 predicted proteins | sample 2SBtaG_2_FD_182564 | JGI IMG/M metagenome (GOLD analysis project Ga0209992, IMG submission 182564) | Deep subsurface microbial communities from Kolumbo volcano to uncover new lineages of life (NeLLi) - 2SBTROV12_ACTIVE470 metaG (SPAdes)... | ecosystem: Environmental > Aquatic > Marine >... | reverse complement strand
TTCCAACCGTTGCATCACTTGTAGAACTTGAATCATATTCAGTGCCATGTGGTTTACCAAATATAGATGAGTCTGCCCAAGTACTTCTTGCAAGAGAACTTATAGTCCATATAGGCCGCTCGCTGCTTGAATCCATGTAATTGTATGTAACGGATCTAGAATTAGCTGTAGCTCCACTACCTGGATAAAACCAAGTAACTTCACCAAATAGATTATTTAATCCTGCATAGATGTGTTGTCTAGGTACATCTGCTAAACCATCATAAACATAGTCTTCTACTAAACATGGTAGTGATTGTAATTGTCCAGTATATCTAAAAAAACCATTTTCTGACATCCAGTATGCAGATCCATCAACCTCAACAGCTGCGTTCTGTCCAATCAATCCACAGTTAGTTCCAACTTGTTGAAACGAAAAAGTAAATGGTGGACCAACAAATTTCATAATAAATAAAGCTGTATCTGTCCAAATATAAATTGCATCTCTACCTCTAATTGCTCCAACAATTCTTGTACCATCTGCAAGTCTTTGTGTTCCAGCAGTATTAGTTGAAGTAGGAGTCCAATCAGTTAAAGATTCTTGGTCTGACCATCTAACATACATATCATCTTGAGTTGATGTTGTACCAATCGTAGTCTCTGTTCCAAAACAAACTAAGTGACGGTCTGGTGTAGAAACTAAAGTAAATTGTGATGCAGTAGGACAACCACTTACAATTGTTGCTCTAGTTGAAGTTGCACCTGTTGCATTAGAATTCCATTCAAAAGTTGCACCATCTGAAATAGTTGCAATAAGTTTGTTACCAAAATTATCTAGTGACCATATACCAGGAGCTGTTATAATGTCACCTGTTTGTGATGCACCCCATTTAGTATAATCTGATGCATTCGTTACTGTTGCTGCATCACTGTGTGATGCTGCTGTTGTGTTGTCTGATCCTCTAGTTAAACCTGATAAAGTTCCAGTACCAGTAGTGTTTGATGTATAAGCAATTCTTTCATCATCTACTATAATAGTTCCTGATGCAGGAAATCCTGTAGAGTCATCAAGCACAATACTTGTTGAACTTGAAGTTAAAGCACCATCTAGCGTAGAAGTAACGGCACCTGCTGTAGTACCTCCCCATACACCTAATCCCCAACCAGCAGCTGATTCTTCAACTGCAGGTCCAATTGGATAGTAGTGTTGAACTCTTATTCCACCTGATGTAGATGCTCCTGATCCTGATTCATTAGATCCCATTTCAACTGTAATCGTTGTTGAAGTAGGAACGGTTGCAACCATAAAAACTTTATCGTCAAAATCACTAGAACTAAAATTAGAATTGGTAATAGCGGTAAAATTATCCAGCTTAATAATATCGTACTGATTAATATTATGAGCAGATGCAAACGTAATCGTAACTGTGGCGTCACTTTGTGTCGTTGTAAATGCATTTGTTAATGTTGTTGTAGCCTTAACAGGAGTTATATCATAAAATGCGCCCCCTGAATACACATATAAAATTCTGTTTGTACCTAATGCTGAGTATTTAATACCATCTGAATTAACAAATTGGTGCATAGCAGTTGTTCTACCTGTTAAAGTTATATCTCCTAACTGTGCCCAACCACCTATTTTTTCTGGAGAACCATATCTAAAACGAATATAATCGCCATCAACCCATTGACCCTCGCCGCCCGTTGCTGTGACTTGTTTATTGATTCCAGGTTGAATGTTTATTTTTTGTAACATAAAAAACCATTATATTATTAATATTTTAATTTGGGAATACCTAACATTGGTCTTCCATCAAATTTGTTTTTTTCAGCAAATGGGCCATTTACATGATTATAATGTAAAAATACTTGACCACATATGTTCCCTTCAAATGGCTCTCGCCAATGCTCTAGATCGCATCCACTATATACTAACATATCTCCTACATCAAGTAAGACTTTAGTGCCTGCTGGAGCTCCTGGTTTATGTATTTGTTTATATTCGTCTATGACTGTGTTAGCCCCTGTACCATCTATAAATATAGGCCAAGGATCACCTCCTAAATTAAGGGTAGTTGATATCTCACAACTTGGTCTATCTTTATGACGCTTTAATATATCTCCGTTTTTATATAACCTAGCGTATGAATAAGTAGGTATTAATTGTAACCCTGTTTCTTGTTGCATTTTAGGTAATACTTTCATCATTAAAGTTTCCATTGCAGGATCGGCATAAATGGAATAGGTATTTGGAACTTGTGTATCTCCCCATGTTCCAAGTAAACCTGTGTCATAGATTATATTTTTTTCATATAAAAATTTAACTGCATCACGTTTAAGTAAAAAATAGTTAAAGATAAAATTAGCTAATTCATAAGATACTGCTTTTTTAATTACTTGATATTTATTTATTTTAAACATAATTTTTTTCTCCATTAATATTAATTACTATTCTTGTTTGTGTATTAGTTTGAACAGCACCACAATGCATAGTATCCGCTGGAAAAACTATTAGTTCATTTTCTTTTGACATAATCTTTTCATCTCCAACTATGGTATAACCATTACAAGTTGTAAGATTAAATACTGCTGTAATACAATTATCAGGTATTTCTCCTATTAAATCTTTATGAAAAGCATGTTGTACTATTGTATGTTGCGCTAAATATAAATTACATTTAACTCTAGTTATTTTTAATTTTGCTTCAATACTTTCTTCTAATTTTTTATGAAAATTTATCCAATTAGGGTTACTATAATATTCATTTTTTTTAATAGCGTGTGCTAATAAATAATTATTATCTTTATTTGGAAAATTTTCTGGTAAGGTAGATTCAAAAAAATGCCAATCAATAAGACAACTACTCATATATTTTTTTAACAATAAAAATTGTTTATTAGATAAAAAATTTTTATAAATAGCTTTAATCATACTATCATACATTTTTGCAAAAAGTTAAACGATATAGATATTCTTAATTCATCTGACATATTAGGATCAACACAATGAACCAACCAAGCAGGAAACATAATTAATCTACCAGCTTTAGGTTCAAAAGACGACTCTCGCCATAATCTTACTGGATGTTGTTTTTCTTTTAATCTAGGTCTAGACATTGCAGCTGATGATCTTGGGTCATCTATTTTTAAATGTCCCGAATCTTTATTTGCTTTAACATAATATACACCAGACCATAAAGAATTAGGGTGTATATGTGCTCTATTCATACCACCCTTAGGATTTACATTTGCCCACATATTACCTAGTACAGGTTCACTATCTAAATCTTCTTCAATATAAATTTTTCTTTGTGCTTCATATAAAGCGTTTGTTAATCTTTGATATTCTGGCATTTCATGCATAGTAGTTTTAGAGTGCCAACCATTAATATTAGTTCTGCTAATTCCTTTATCTTTATAATACCAATTTAATATATTTTTTTCTAATTGCTCATTAATAGATTTATCATTAATATCTAATATATAAACAGGTGTTGGAAAATATAATTCTCTTATCATTTAAATGGTGGACCTCCAAACCACATTACTAATGATTTTCTATTGCCACGTATTATTGGTGTTACTCTATGCCTTATAAAAGATGCAAAAAATATAGCATGTCCTTGTTTAATTTTAGTTGTTCTACCTTCTGACATTAATTCTAAATCTCCACCTTCAAATTCTGATTCAGGAGATAATAAACAAGTCATAGATATTTTTCTAACCGGTGGTTCATGTGCACAATTAACATCATTATCTACATGCCAATCATAAAAACCACCTTCTGGATATTCTGTGTATTGTGCCATTTCTGTTATTTGCATTCCATCAAAACCAAAATGATTACCATTTGTTGTTTTCATAACTTTTTCTATGTTCCTGTACATCTCTGGCATTTTTTTAAATGGTATCCAACTAATATGTGATGTTCTTGTTTTAGTATCTATAACACCACCTTTAATACCATCTTTACTACCAACAGACGCATTTTGTTTTGGTTCTTTTCTTCCTGCATTAATAATCATCTGACATTGTTTAGGTGTAAACATAGGTTGAAGTGTTTCAACTATAAAAGATTTCCATTTTGGTTCTGTTATCATGCAGCACCTCTATTTTTTATTGGATCAAATTGCACATCACAATTTGCAGCAAGTGTTCTTCTAGTTTCATTAGTTCCATTAAAAGGATAAACACAATGACGCATATCATAAGGAAATACATAAAAATCTCTAAGATTCATAGGTGGTAGATAATCTATTTTAGCAAACTGACCATTAGTTGCCCCTAATATTTGAAGTCTACCATTTTGTGGTGTGTCTGCTGCTGAATATTCTTTACCATAAGTAGATGGTAATTTTAAAATCATAACACTAGATAAACCTGTAAACAACATTCCCCTATGAACATGAGCAGGGTTGTATTCATGTTGTTTCATTTCATTAATCCACACAGAATTTAAATGTAAATCATACTCTCTAATTTTATTAAATGTTAAATAATGTTTGAACATTTGCATAAAATAATTTGTTACATTTCGTGGTAACTTATTATGGTTTTTCATTTTTGTTTGATCTTCACCATTATAAAATAATGAATATTCATTTTCTATTTTACCAACTAGTTGTTGATTAGCTTTATAAAGATTATGAAAATCTTTTTCATATATTTGATTGATCGTTGTAAAAATATCTAATGGTACTTGATATTTTAAAATAGATTGTCCTAAAAATACAAAATTAAACTTATGAGCTTGGCTTTCCATATGTTGGAAGTTCTTCTTTTTTCTCTGTTTTATTTTCTAATTCACCAGATTGTTTAATTCTTTCTAAAGACCGTAGTTGACCCATGATATTAAATGCTTCTGCTTCTGGTGTATTGTTATTCATGTTTTTTGCTTTACCAAGATACATTTTATGATAAGATTCTAGTTGATGCTGATTAACATCTTTGTCATTAAATGATCCATCATTAAATTCTCCTTTTAACTTAGACCACATTTTAATTTCTCTCATTCTATGTTTAGCAACTTTCTCCATAGAAGCTTTTGCAAATTTACACTCATCTAAATCTATTTGATATTTTGTTGCTTTATATTCATCTTCTTCCTTATCTATCTTTTTTTCTAACCATTTAATTTTTGCATCATTTCTTCTATAATCAAATGACAAAGCCATTAAATTATCTAAATAAGTAGATTGTTCTCTAACACATTGCCAATATTTTGCAGCCCTAGTTGGGTATCTATTATCTTGTAATACAGAAAACCTTGCTTCTGTTTCTGTTCGAAACATTTGTTTCTTGGTCCAAGTATCGCGAAGCTCGTCTACCATACCTTTAAAAGCAGATAAATCTTCTTGCTCTAATAAATTATTTAAATGTATTTCTTCTTTTTTTATAATATCTTTAACGTCTTTTTTCATGTCTTTCTCCATTTTTTATATAATATAATCTTTTCAAAAATACTTGTCAAGTATTAAGATGATTCAAAAGTAACTGTACTAGTTGTTGGTGAAGTCCATTCTTCTGTTTCATCTGCAAGTCCTGGGTGTTTTCCACCACCACATACTAAACCATCAGTTATTGTACCACCGCCACCAAAATTTGATCGTGCTACATTTAAATCACCATCTTCTGCCCAAGCTGTGCCATTCCAAGATTCTGTTAGTGCATTACCTGTGTTTGGTTTTGTTTCTCCACCAGCAGCAAAACCTGCTGTATATACTGCACCTTGAGCTGATATTTTTGTTCTTGCAGTATTTAAATTTGCACCTTCGGTCCATGCTGTACCATTCCATGATTCTACATCTGCGGTAAAAGTATCATCACTAGGATTTGTAGTTCCGCCTACGGCTAAGCAAGCTGTTGCAGTTCCAAAACCTGCTATTGTTTGTCTTCCAGTGTTTTGATCAGCTACTTCTGTCCAACTAGTACCATTCCACGATTCTGTGTTATCTCTTACAGGTGGACCACCTCCAAATTGTGTTGCTGCTGGTGTTCCCCCAGCCATACCTTGATTTTTATTAGAGGTATTTAAAGCATTAACTTCTGTCCACGATGAACCATTCCATGTTTCTGTTTTAGTGCCAACACCAGGAAATGGATCTCCTCCTGCTGTTATCGCTGCAGTTTGAGTTCCGCAACCTGCTGAACTACTTCTTCCATTATTTAAATCTGCACCTTCAGTCCATGAAGAACCATTATAACTTTCAACTCCAGCATAAGCATTATTAGGTGGTGGTTCTCCATATCCACCAACAGCTAAAGCAGCTGTTTGAATTCCAATATTTTGAGCAGACAAAGAACTTCTTGCTACATTCAAAGCATTACTTGTAGCCCAAGTTCCTGCAGGAGTAGATGTAAATCCTTTTATTGTTTGAGAAGTTGAATTATACCATACTTGTCCATTAATTGGATTTGATGGATCTGATGATACAGTCTCAATGTTAGTTCCGTGTAGTTGTTTATACTCTGCCATAATTAATCTGTGTCCACTGTTTTAGTTGCAACTGAACTTCCGCTCCATTCTTCTGTTGCTGCAGTTTTATTTGCACCACCAGATGCTGTTTGACCTCCAGCTACAAAACCAGCTGTTGTTGTTCCACCTCCAGCTAAGCTATATGCTCTTGCAGTAGATAAATCTGCAACTTCAGCCCATGAAGCTCCATTCCAATCTTCTGTAACTCCAACGAAACTACCTGTATAACCTCCAACGTATAAAGCTGCTGTTGATGTTCCTAAACTACCAGCTGTTTCTCTAGCAGTGTTTAAATCATTTAATTCCGTCCAAGCAGTTCCATTCCAAGATTCTGTATAAGTTCTTTGTGTTGAATCATATCCTCCAAAAGCTAAAGCATCTGTATTAGATGCTCCTACACCACCTGGACCTGTTCTTCCATTGTTTAAATTTGCAACTTCTGTCCAAGCAGATCCATTCCAAGATTCTGTAGCATCTGTTCTTTGAGCAGGTGGAGTAAAATAACCACCAAAAACTAAAGCAGATGTAGTTGTTCCAGATCCTCCCATACCATATCTTCCTGGTGTTCCAGTGTTTAAGTCACCAACTTCTGTCCAAGATGTTCCATCAAAAGATTCACAAACAGCATAATAATTATCAGGACCACTTGTACCTCCTCCAACACATAGAGAAGCTGTTTGTGTTCCAGCTTTAGCAGATGCTGCTTCATATCTCCCAGTGTTTAAGTCACCTTGTTCTGTCCAACTACTTCCATTATAAAATTCTGTTTGTCCAACATAAGTGTTTGGATGAACTACTCCTCCAAAAGCTATACCGGCTGTTTGAGTTCCTGCTCCTGCAATACCTGATTTAACAGCATTTAAATTTCCACCAGTTGACCAAGCTCCAACAGGTGAACCTGCACCTATCCATTCTTCTGTTGCACCTGTTACTGGGGGTGTTCCACCAAAAGCTAAACCTAATGTAGATGTTCCAGCACCACTTAATTCTGTTCTAGCGGTGGATAAATTATCTTGCTCAGCCCAACTTGAACCATTCCATAGTTCAGTATTAGCTGTTGCGGCTTCGGGTGGTGTAGTTCCACCTGAAGCTAAACTAGCAGTAGAACTTGTTCCAGACGCTGCGTGATGATGACGACTTGTATTTAAATTTGCAACTTCAGTCCATGAAGTGCCATTCCAAGTTTCTGTTTCATTTACAGGAGTATCGCCACCAAAATTAGTTCCTCCAGAAATTAATCCATCTGTATTTGTACCCGCACCTCTAGCAACCCATTTTGAAGTATTGGTATCTCCTACTTCAGTCCATGAGGTACCATTCCAAGTTTCTGTTACATTTGTAACCGCTGTTGCTAATCCACCTGCTGCACAAAGTGCAGCTGTATTTGTTCCAAAACCTGCTGCGTATACTCTAGCAGTGTTTAAATCTGTTGTTTCTGTCCATGTTGAACCATTCCATGATTCATTAATTGCTGTTAAGTTGCCTGTAGCAGGAGCTCCATCAGCACCAGTAAAAGCTAAGGCTGAAGTATTGCTCGCACCACTTCCAGCTAAAGTATTTCTAGCAGTGTTTAAATCTGCTACTTCAGTCCAAGAAGTGCCATCATAACTTTCATTATTTGCTACTCCAAAAGCTCCTGGTGTTTCTCCTCCAAAAGCTAATGCTGAAGTGTAAATACCTGCTCCTGCTCCTTGTCTTCTAGCAGTATTCATAGCATTTCCAGTCCTCCAAGATCCAGATGAAGTTACATTTGGTATTTGGTATTGTAATGTTGCAGCAGTTTCATCATACCATACTTGTCCTTCAATTGGATTATCAGGATCATTAGTATAATTTTTAACTGTAGTTCCGTGAATGGTTTTATAATCAGCCATTTAATTTTTATTCCTCCAATGTAATGTCAGTCGGCTTTGCACCTAATCTTTCAATTTTTTCTGCAGATGTTTCGCCATCAACATTATCAGCATCCCAAGCGCTTTTAGCATCATCTACTATTGCAGTGACAATAGTTTGAGCTTCGTCTTTTGTTTTAACAGCCCCAGCTACTTTAGCAATCCAAAGATTGCCATGTTTATTATAAGCTGGTACTTGCCAAACATTACCAGGGTAACCTTTAAACGTAATTCTAAGAGATTCATCATGATCGATGAAACCTTTGCCCCAGTTTTCTGCTACACAGTATTGATATGTTTTTGCCATAGTTTCCTCCTTATTCTTCTGTTATTTGTTTAGTTGTAGATGAAGGTGAGCTCCACTCTTCACATCCTGTACCTGGCGATCCTCCACCAGTTACCAAACCTGCTGTAGTTGTACCACATCCTCCAAGATTATTCCTTGCTAAACTTAAATCATTTACTTCAGTCCATGATGTACCATTCCATTGTTCTGTTTCTGCAGTAGCGCCTGATCCTCCAGCGCATAAAGCTGCTGTATAAGTGCCTAGTCCTGCCATTCCTCTTCTTGCAGAATTTAAATCTCCCACTTCAGTCCAACTACTTCCATTCCAAGATTCACATAAAGCAACAGTAGATGGTACATGTCCTCCATAAAATAAAAATGCAGTATTAGAAGCCCCCGCACCAGATGCAATTTTTCTTCCAGTGCTTCTATTTAAATTGGAACCTTCAGTCCAACTTGAACCGTCCCATGATTCTGAATTTGGAGTTGGTGATCCACCTGTTTCTCCACCAACAGCCATTGCTGAATCATTAGCACCATCTCCTACAAAAGCATTTCTTGCAGTATTTAAATTACTAACTTCTGTCCATGAGCTACCATCCCATGATTCTGTATTACCTGTATCAGCTGGTGCTGCGGTTCTTCCACCATAAGCTATAGCTGCTGTAGTTGTACCTGCACATCTAATATCATATCTTCCTGTGCTTATATCTGCTATTTCAGTCCAACTTGAACCATCGTATTGTTCTACATTAACTTTAGTTCCTGGACTTCCAGCAACAACTAGAGACGCTGTTTGTGTCCCTGTCGTCCCGTGTTCTGCTCTTGCAGCATTTAAAGCTCCACCACTTGCCCAAGAGCCTGCAGTACTTATTGCTTGATATTGAAATGTAGAATTTGTACTATCATACCATATTTGACCATTAATTGGTGCAGGAGGATCTCCTGCAAAATTCTGGACAGTGCCTCCATGAATATCTTTATAATCAGCCATTATTTACTCTTCAGCAACCAACCTTGTGTTCCATCTGTATAAACTAAGGTATTTGCTGCTCTTTCTGTGGCTACTGTTAAATCTTCTGTAGCTCCGTGTATTTTTTCACTATTTCTACCAATAGTTAAATTATTAGTATCAAAAGTTCCTGCATAATCTACAAATGTAACTTCATCACCAATTGAGGGTGAAGCAGGTAGAGTTAAAGTAAACGCTGCACTTGTTGTATTACAAAATACACCTTGTCCAGCTGAAGCTGTAAAGTTTGATGTTTTAACTGCTTGCCATTGTGTTCCACCACCAATGTATGTTTTAATTCTAGAAGCTGCAACTTTTCTATTAGTTCCACCTGCTCCATCATCTACTATAAATAAATCTGCGTCTACAATGTCTGCACCAATATCAGTAGCGCCATCAATATCTAACCCAGCTATATTAAGACCACCTGCTGCCGTTGCAAGAGTTCCTGCAAAAGTAGCATTGGCACCACTAAAAGTTAAAGCTGTTGTTGTACCTGATTTAATTATTAAATTTCCACTTGTGTTTGTAGCACTACCAAAAGTTGTACCACCATCTTTAAAGAAAATATCTCCACCATCTGCATCTAAAGTAATATCTGTGCCAGCGTCAATAGTTGCAAGTGCAGAAGCAGAAATAGTTAAATCAGTGCCATCACCTTCAATTTTTTCTCCATCATCACCAAAAGTTAAACCAATGTTTGCAGGTATATTTATATCTCCGTTTGATCCAACTGTAATAGATAAATCTGTTCCATCTGATTCTATTTTTTCTGCTGTTGCAAAAGTAAGTCCTACTCCTGATGGTATATTTACATCTGCTGTAGCTGTTAAATTAATATT
>Ga0209992_10004717_pt1 | contig 10488 bp, 16 predicted proteins | sample 2SBtaG_2_FD_182564 | JGI IMG/M metagenome (GOLD analysis project Ga0209992, IMG submission 182564) | Deep subsurface microbial communities from Kolumbo volcano to uncover new lineages of life (NeLLi) - 2SBTROV12_ACTIVE470 metaG (SPAdes)... | ecosystem: Environmental > Aquatic > Marine >... | reverse complement strand
CTGCTTTTACTGGTGGACTCAAAAGTCGAGGTGTAGTTGCTGTTGCATTTCGGATAATATTTGCTATGGTAGATTGAAGAATCATTCCAAGAACTTGATTCTTTTTTGAAACTACTGGAAGTTTTCTTACATTGTTGTCTCGCATTATATGCAATGCATCTTGTAATGTTGATTTTTCATTAATTGTGATAAGTGGTTTACTCATTATTTGCTCCAGTGTGGTAGATTCTGCATAAACTGTTGCATCACTAACTTTACTTAGGATATCTTCATCTGTAACAATTCCTACTGGGAATTTTTTAGCATCTATTACAACAATGTCATCTGTTTCATAATTACGTAACATAGTAGCTGCTTCTCTTGTTAGTGTTTTTAGATCCAGCATCAAAACATCTTTGTCCATATATTCTGTCACATTTTTACTTAGGACGTAAGCAACTGCTTTTTCTGGGTTTGTAGACATTAAGCTTCCTTATATCGGGATTTTAAATAATTTGGGGTCGAGTCTAATTAAGTAATAATTTATGATCAATTTTTTGATCCATTTTTTTTGCTATCTTTATAAATAATATCTGCTAACTTTAAGCGTAATACCATGGAAATTGATCAAGCTCCTGATCCTGATTATGATTCTGTAAAAATTACTTATGTGGGATTTGTGGATCCTTATGCTTTAGAAGGAATGGTTGTTCTAAAAGCAGACAATGGTAAAGAATTTCACATGCGTGCATTTTCTGGTGAAGTTGCAAAACATATCTCAAGTTTTGATGAACCTGAAGGTGAACAATCTCCATCAATTTATCGAATGATAGAAGAAATTTGTGAGCAAAATGAAATTTCTCTTGTAACAGTGAAAATTTATGAAAGTGGAGATGTTTTACGAGCAAATCTATACTTTACTGGTAAGAAGGATTTAGTTTTGAAAAACCATAGGGCTTCTGATGCAATGGCCCTAGGTGCATATTACAAAATTCCAATCTTAGTAAGAAAAAAACTACTGAAAGAACAAATGGAAGCATAATTCCATTCGAATGGTTTTTTTCTAAGTATATTGATGATAACACATGAATAAACAAGAAGAATTAATGGACAGCATATTGAATACTGACCTCGAAATAATTGAAACAGTTAGATCATTGCAGAAAGAAAACTGGAATGATGAAAACTTAAAAAATCAAGCAACGGATTTGCTTCAAATTCATGATGAAACAATTACAAAACTAAGATCACTTCAAAATGATGATGGTTGTGGTTGTGGTTCTGATCATTGTTAATGTATTTTTAAAATGCTTCATAATTCGGCAATGCTCATCATTTTATCAGTATAGCTTAGAGAGTTTGATTAATCATCAGCATACATGATTGACTATTGTAATGTATATTGTTATTGAATGAATAACCAGAAGCTTTTTGAAATGAAATCATTTCTATTATGATATGACAAATTTTGAAAAAATATATGCTAAAGTGGCATTAAAAATAGTCAGTCGTTGTCATGGTGCTATTAAAATTACAAAACATGGTAAAATTGTTGAAGTTTATGATGTAAAACGTCATATTTGGAGTGATGGACTTGCAGGTTTAATAATTAAGGAAGAATGTCGTCTAGCAAATTTAAAGGAATGGGAGTTTGCAAATGTTCGAGGTTATGTGATTAAGGAATTACTATCAAAATCAGACAATTAATTTTACAAATTATTTTTTATTTTAAATAATTCCCATTCTTGATTAATTTTTGTTGAATGTTCTTTAACGAATCTTTTTCCTTCATCTTTCAAAATTATTGAAGGATTTGTATTTCTCGTAAACCAATTATCATTTTTATCTATTGTAATTAAATTTACATCTTCTAATTTATTCACGTGATCTCTGAATTTTGCGGCATTTGTTTTTTTGCAGTTTTTGAAAATACTGGTATATTTTGTTACACCATGTGTAATTGATGCTAAAATTAAATAATCAACTGAATCAAAAGAATTGGAATCCATCTAAATTTAATTTTACATAAGATGATTAAAAGTTGACACTTGTCGAATTAGATGTGGTTCTTTTAACATTATTGTATCATCTTTTGTTGATGATAATTCTGGTTTAATTATTTTATTTGTTGTAATTACAATCAGTGCTTCACACCTTGTACATAGTATTGTTCTTCCAGATGACCTTTCTTCTCTAATCGAACCTGACTCTAATCTATCAGGTTTTTCACATGTTGGACATAATTTTGGCTCTTTTTCTATACTGATTATTTCTTTAATGAAAATCATTTTTCCCATAATTTCTGAATATATTTTCACTAAAAGAATTTGACTGTTAATTGGTATCAGCAATCCATTTTGAATGTCAAACCGTTTCAATCATTCAAAATTAGAACGAATGGTATTCAGTATATTCCCAATCTAACCAATTAACAATTTGTTGTATTTTTTATTGAAAATATGTTTTTCTTAAAATTATTTTAATTTCTAATGTCATAATTTTGAATATTTAGAAAATATATTGAAATTATTACATAAAAATTTTAAATAGTTATATTTTGTATATAATATGATGTCGTTAGTTCCAAATTCTAACGAATAACTTGCGTAGCCCCGCAGAACGATAAAGGCACTCAGGCGTTTGACGCTTGACCACAAGAGGAAATCTCTTAGTGTTCTGCAGTTATGGGGTTTACGCCTTTTACTTTACAATATGATAAGTTCACGCAAATTTTTTATCTAAACATATTTGAAATCCAACACAATTCCTGTTAGTACAATGGTGATGATTCATGATGATTATATTTTATTTTGTACCTCTAAGTGGATTGAACAAAAGAATATTGTTGAAAGATGTGGGGGTGATGAATCTGAAGTAGTTGAATCAATTCAAAGACTTACCTATATGGGATTTCTTGAATCTAGAACTTTAAAAAATAATTTATTCTATAAAAAACAGGATACGCCTCAAAATCATGATCAATTTTCTTTAATGATGGATGATTTTCTAGAATATCAAAAATTTGAAATTGAACTGATAAAAAAGATTCCAGCAATAATGTTGAGTGATGGTGGGAGATTTGGTTTTAGTAAGGATGGATTGAAATTGCTAGAACATATTCAAGAAGAAATCAATAGGGTAACAATGGTAATTTCCAAAATTGATCATTTTGATAAAATTAGACTTTTACAACATCCAATAGCACAACAAAGAATTAAACGATTACAAAATCACATCAATAGAATTATGGATACCATGTTAGATTCTTACAAAGATGTTCGTTCTAATGTGGCACTTCAAGAATATTTTAAAACACATACTGGAAAATTAAATAGTATTTGAAAATTATGTGACAATCTCGTCAAGACGATCTTCTTCTTGAGCTCTTTTAATTTCCATTGCAATTCTTCGTCCAACTCCAAATGTTTGACCATATTGGTATTTTGTATATGGACTAGTTGTAGCAACTATAGGGTTTCCTGGCACTCTTAATGAAACATCATAGACAATTAATTCTAAATCTTTTGTAATGACACTTTGAAGTGAAAATGGACCAATTATGCCTGGAGCATATTCTTTTTTAACTGCTGAGACAAACTTGTCTCCCATTTTTAGAACTTTTTCAAGCAAAGATTCTCTAATGCTTGCTGGAGTGTGACCTACCTCAATATTTTGTAAATCAATGTCCATCTCCATTTGTTCTCTTGCTGGTAATGCATTATAGTCATGAATGTTTGTTTGAAGTCTTCTTTCAATTCCAATAAAGTCAACTTGATTTGAAATAGGTGTATGAAAGAAATTAAAATTCATGTATGTTCCAATAGCTAATTCTTCTATGCTTGCTTTTTCCAAATCTTTTCTTGCAATTACACCTTGTTTGATTTTTTGTTCTGATTTTTCTTTGTAATCTTTGTATGATGAAACCGTGAAGAATGCTCTTTCTAGTGGTCTGTTTTTTTCTTGGACTTTTACAATTGATGGTTTGTTAATTCTTTTTGGATCTTTGAATAATTTTGGATATTTGATTCTAGCTTTTTCTAAAAGATAGTATTGTCCTTTTTTTGCAGTTCTTTCTTCAGCTTGAAATAATTTTCTATTTCCAAAAATTGGAACTTTGAATTTATCTTCAATTGTTTTGTAACCCAGATAAACTGTAAGAGATCTATGTGGAACAACAATTGTATTGGAATCTCTTAGCATTTTTTGATATTTTGCTGATGCCATATCTTTGAATTTATCTAATACTACTATTTGGTCTGCAATTCTGTTGAATCTTTGATAAGGTCCTTCTCTACCTTTTTGACAAAAAACTGTCGTTTCAAAATTTTCATCTTTAGCTCCATCCATTACTTCTAAGGCTGAATGACTTCCAAGAACCCCAATTTTAACATCTGAATAATCGTTAACAATTTTCTTAATTTCAGATGTTTTTATCATATTATGCGTAAATATTGGCATCTAATATATGTAAAATCATAATTTAATAGATCGGAATACACCACAATGTTTTTTTTAAATGCCAGATTAGCTAAACCATGTTTTATTCATTTGAACTTCAAATGGCAGGTGTAATTTTACTAACTGCTATGACTGTTTGTGGTATCTCTTTATGGATAAAACGCAGAAAATTGGAAAAAGAATCTACTGAATCAATTGAACAAGAATCTACTGAATCAATTGAACAAGAATCTACTGAATCAATTAAACAAGATATGTCTGAAAATTAATGATTTAATTTAAAAATTATTTTTGAAAGAAACTAGGCTTCTTCTTGTTGACAATTAATACACATCTTTTTTGATAAAATTTCAAACCATGCGAAATTATGGACATATCCTTTTTTACAACTCATAGGCTTAATCTCTATGAAGAAAATATTCAAGGTAAAGGGTCAAATCTAATATCGATCTAAGCCAAATCATAATTTGATTTGTTTATTGTAGACTTTCAATTTACATAATTAATACAAGAATCTCTATTTCTAACAAATTTTAAAATTATTTTTAGAATTTATTGCATAGTATTTTAACTAAAAAAACTTACATTATGTTATGAGATTTTTATTTGTAATTTTATCTATCTCAATTTTTTCAATGACTTTGCCTGCATTTGCTGATTTGAATTCTGATGTGATAGTAGATGGACTAAACAATCCTTGGGAAATAGTGTTTGGACCTAATGGTGATATTTACTTTACAGAAAGAGATGGCCGTATATGGCAAATGAGTGAATCTGGAGTTGCAAAAGTCATCTATACCTTCCCCAAAAGTGGATCTGTTGAGGGTGGTACGTTGGGTCTTGCATTACATCCTGAATTTAAAGAAAATAAGAAAATTTACGTATATCAAACAAATTTAGAGCTTGAATTTTATCAAAACAAAGTTTTCAGTTTTGAAGTGGATGAAAACACTCTTTCTAACAAACAGTTAATTCTTGACGGTATACCTGGTGCACCATGGCATGATGGTGGAAGAATGACGTTTGGCCCAGATCAAAAACTGTACATTTCAACTGGTGATGCAATTAATCCTGGTTGGTCCCAAGATTTATCTTCTCTTGCAGGAAAAATTTTGAGAATTAATTCTGATGGAACTATTCCTGATGATAATCCATTTGATTCAAGTCCTGTATTCTCTTATGGTCATCGCAACCCTCAGGGGTTAGCATGGTCATCAAATGGAATGTTTGTATCTTCTGAACATGGTCCTTCTGGTGAACAAGGATATGGACATGATGAGATAAATGTAATTTTGAAAGGTAAAAACTATGGATGGCCAAATATAGTTGGTAATTCCTCTGATGAAAATTTTGTAAATCCAATTACTCATAGTGGTCAATTGACATGGGCTCCAAGTGGAATGGTTTTTTATGATTCAGAAAAAATTTCTAGTTTTAATGGAAAATTTTTGGTAGGAACTCTTCGTGGAGAACATTTGATGGTTGTTGATATTGATAATAATGGTTCTTTACTTAGTACAGAAAAATTTTTTGAGGGAGAATTTGGTAGAATCCGAACTGCCCAAATTGATCCTGATGGAAATCTATATCTTCTTACTGCAAATGGCAATAATGATAAGATAATACGTATATCTGAAACTCCTCTCGAGGATGTAACAAAATTTACCTCAAAAGAATCTGGTACGGATTTAACAACTTTGTACATTGTAATTGGTGTTGTTAGTATTGGAATAATTTTGAGTTTTGTAGTTCTTAAGCGTAAATTTTGATTTCAACAAAAAAATCATGCTTTTTATCTGATCATTATTTAATTTAGATTGGAGGTATGGAAAATGAAACAAACTTTGCTCAAAACATGTTCCCGTAGTAAGTCTATTCTAAATACTACTATTTTCCATATTAATACATGAAGTTAATAATTGGAATTACTGGTAGTACTGGAGTCATCTATGGAATTAGAATGCTTGAGGTTTTAAAAAAATTAAACATTGAAACACATCTGGTAATGTCTGAATGGGGTGAAAAATGTATTTCAATGGAAACTGAATATACTCCTGATTATGTAAAATCTCTTGCTTCAAGCAATTCCGATGAAAAAAATATGGCTGCAAGTGTATCCAGTGGAACTCATCGAATTAATGGCATGATAGTTGCTCCCTGTAGTATGAAGACATTAGCTGCAATTGCAAATGGCTATGATGACACTTTGGTTGCAAGAGCTGCTGGTGTAACGATTAAAGAAGATAGAAAATTAATTTTAATGGTTAGAGAAACTCCAATGTCTGCAATTCATTTAGAAAATATGTTGAAATTATCTAGACTGGGTGTGATTATCTTGCCGCCTGTAACTGAATTTTATACTAAACCAAAAACCATTGATGATATAGTAAATCATGGAGTAGGAAAATGTCTTGATCAATTCGATATTGATCATGATTTATACCCTCGATGGGGAAGTTTCTAAAATACTGTTGACCAAATTTTCTTTAGAAAAAATTATCCATGCTAAACGAAAAAATGTTTTTGAGATTTTCTCCAATTATGACCAATATGAAAAATTAATCCCTACATATTTTCCATCTATACGTATTCGCTCAGTACGTGGAGAAACTGCAGTTGTTGAAGAACATTTCACATTGGGTGATATTGAATTTCTTTTAATGTCTAAACATGTATCAAAACCGTTTGTTTTACATGAGGTTTTTGTCATTGGTGGGAAATCTAAAGGTAGTTACATTCGACAAGAATTCATTGAAATTCCTGATGGGACTAAAATTTTGGTTGACGTTGATTTAAAATTAATGGGAACAATGAAAATTCCAAAATTATTGGATAAATCAAAACTAGTAACTAATTATTCAAAATTACTAGATGATCTGACTATTTTGTGTGAAAAATCAGTCTGATTTTACTTCTTTATCTTTAGGAGATTCATCAATTTTTCCTTTGAAATCTTTTAGTTCCTTATCTCCTTCAATTTTTCCTTTTTCAAATTCACCTTTGGCCTTACCAAATGTTTTAGCAAGTTCTGGGATTTTTTTAGCACCAAAAATTAGTACCCCTATTACCACAACTAAAACTATGATTTCAGTACTTCCAAGCATTATAACCCTACTTCTCAGATTTCAGATTTAAGTGTTCAACTTTTCTCTTTGTTTACGCTCAATGAATAGCATGCCTGCAAAATATAATCCAATCATTGGACCTGCAACAAACATCATTGTAACCCCTGTTCCATCAGGAGTAATTATTGCACCAAAAATTATGATGATTACAATTGCATATCTTGCATTTTTTCTCCAAAAATCTTTATCCACCATCCCTGACATGGATATTGCATACATGATTAATGGAAGTTGAAAAGAAAATCCAAATGCTAATAAAAATTGTAATACAAAAGTTACAAATTCCATTACATTTAGGAATGTAACTAGTCCTGCTGAATCTCCATATCGATATAAAAATTCTAAAATATATGGAATTACAAAATTATATGAAAATACGCATCCTCCTATAAACAATCCTAACGCAGGCAGTGAAATATTTCTACTAACGTTAATTTCATTTTCTTTCAAAGCTGGTTTGATAAATCCTACAAATTCTCTAATGATCACTGGCATTCCAATTACCATTCCCACTAATGCTGAAACATACATCTGAGCAAAGAAAGCTTGTCCTGGTGCAGTTTGGATTAGTTGAACATCTGTAGGAACTAAATTTTCTCTCATATGATTTGTAATTTGAGCTGCAATATTGTTTTGAGGATCTGGTGATGGATAGTATAATGTGACTTCTCCAATGTTAATTGGTTCTGCATGAAATGTCAAAACAACAACTGTTATGATACCAATCACTATTACTATTCTTAGAAGTCTTTTTCTTAATTCCTCAAGATGTGCATTAATACTTTCTAAATTTGACATCTAATCTCAGTTTATGCAATGATGTATGAAAATGTATATTTTTTAAAAAATACCTATTTTGGAACAGGTAACAGTTTTGCTTCTGGCATGCCTGATTCTTTTAATTCTTCAGCAGTAATGTCCTCAAATTCTAAAGATATGACTGCTTTAGTATTGAATTTACTTTCCATTTCTTTTGCTAAACCTCCAATATCTTTACTGGAGTAAATTTCATCTGAATCTTTCAATAATATTCTGTCTCCTTTTTCCATTTCTTTTCCATTAAATTTTCCTTGTAAAAATTTTGTAATTTCTGGAAGTTCTTTTCTATCTATATTATTATGAAAATAACAAACCCCTTTTACTGATTCATAATCGTAAGCAGTACCGTTTCTATACATGAATACACCGATAAAATGTGCTTCATCTTCTGGTTCTCTAATGCATTTAATTTCCCAGTTTAATAATTTAGTATCATCATAATTGAATTCCATCATTTCATCAGAAGTAAGTTTCCAATATCTCATTCTCTCTTTTCTTGTCATGTGTAATATGTTCAAATATTCTGGTATAACTATCTAACCCTAAATTTCCTATCTAGAAATCTAAATTACTAGCCTGATGAAATTATTTGTAATGAATATGAGAAAATCTATTCGTGAACAATATTTGAAATTATTAGATAGGGAACCCACACTTGATGATTTGGATTTCTATGCTGATGAAATGGAAAAAAATAAAATAAATTTAGAACAATTATCTATTATTCTTAAAAATTCTAACGAATATGCTGAATTACACAAAAAAGAAATTCCTCAAAACGAGTCAATTAAAATAGATACTTACAATGATGTTAGAATACAGGGACAAACTATTTCTCTAGGATATCGAGAATCTGTAGAACGTTATCAGGAAATTTTTAAATTTTGTAAAAAATTTAATCGTCCAATATCTGTTTTGGATTTAGGTGCAGCTGAAGGTTATTTCACATTTCGATTATCTGAGGATTTTTCTGGTGTTTTTGTTGCTGTAGAGGGAGATTCTCAACGAAATTTGTTAGATTCTTGCAAAAAAAATAATCGTCAAAATATTTTACTCCTTGAAAAACAAATGAATTTGAAAAATCTTCGAAGTTTGAAAGAAGTTCAGCACTTTGATATTGTATTAGCTTTGAATGTTGTACATCACTTTGATGAGCCTTTTCAAGATGTTCTAGAACTTCTAGTTTCTATGAGTTCATTTTGTTTTTTCGAACATCCTAATTCTTTAGAGAATACTGCTACAAAAAATTCATCCCGACTTAAAACAGAACAATTGAACCTTGAAAAATTTTTACCTCAATTGCTAAACAAAAACAAATCTGGTTTAGGTGATTCTGCTAATCAAAAACTTGAAAGAAACATGTGGTTGTTAAAAAATACTGAATCAAAAACAATTGATCGTGCTTGGCGTGGAGCAGAAAAATATCATAAAGAATTTGGTCCAGATTCTCATATTGATATTAAATCAAATTTTGATGAAATTTTGATTAATTATGGATTAAGGGATGAAAAAAGAAACTGGATACAAGGAATTGATTTGAGAACATTTCTGGAAAATAATGGTGTTTACCCTACTAATGAACAAGTACTTGATTTGATTAATTCTATGAATACTAATAATGCTCGCGACTTGGGACCTCATAATTTAATTTTAAATGGATATGAACTACTTCCTATTGATCAAGAAGATAAATTAGATGACGTAAATACAAAAGAAAAATTAAAATTATTTTTAATACAAAGTGGACTACTGTAATTTTTAAAATTATTCGGAAGATAGATTAATCAGTATTTTACTACTCGATGATATGACAAATTATCAGGTCCACGTAACAATAGAAAATAAGCCTGGAATTAGTGATCCAGAAGGAAAAACAATTCTGAACGATTTAGTTTTGAAAGGTACTCACCAAAATGTATCTGAAATTAAAACTGCAAAAATGTTAAAATTTTCAATTGATGAAACAGATAAGGAAACCGCTCAGTCAAAAGTTAAGGAAATTTGTGATGAATTAAGAATTTACAATCCTATGGTCAGTATAGTCAAAATTGATGTTTTTGACGCTTAATCTGTTTCAATATTTTCAACAGTTGCATTAATCAAAATT
>Ga0209992_10004713_pt1 | contig 10493 bp, 5 predicted proteins | sample 2SBtaG_2_FD_182564 | JGI IMG/M metagenome (GOLD analysis project Ga0209992, IMG submission 182564) | Deep subsurface microbial communities from Kolumbo volcano to uncover new lineages of life (NeLLi) - 2SBTROV12_ACTIVE470 metaG (SPAdes)... | ecosystem: Environmental > Aquatic > Marine > Volcanic... | reverse complement strand
GAATGAGCAACAAAAATTAGGCTTAGACTTGAATATGCAAGTCGGCACTAATTTTTTCAATGACTTTAATGACCAACAAACGCAATGGCGACGAGCATTACCGACCAGCGATAATTTAGGTACAGCCCAGTTAGGCGTACAAATTGAAGATGTTAGTAAACTCACTGCAGATGATTTTGAGCTAAAAGTAACGAGTTTTGCTGCAGGCCCTCCACAAACGGTACAGTTTCAGTTAACCAATTTAACTGATGGATCACAATTAACATTACCTGCTGCAGGCGCTCAAGATTTATCAGTATCAAAGAATATTGATGTGGCTCAGTATGGTTTTAGCATCAATGTTGACTCCATAAGTGCGACCGATCCTCTGCAAGTAGGAAAGCGCTTTGAATTAAGGCCAACTAGATTAGGCGCCAAGGAAATTGATGTAGCGATGACACAAGCGGAATTAATTGCCGCCGCAGCAAACCAATTATTGATAACCGATGATACTAGTAATACTGGCGTTAGTGAAACACGCATCACCCAAATTAATAATTCAAGTGACACCAACTACCCAACAGTTGAAGATTTAACGACCAACCCGGTTACCGCAGCTCGGGGGCTACGTATCGAAATTACCGAGCCAGTAGCAGGTACATTTCAATATCAAATAGTGAATGCTAATACTGGGGTTCCTATTGAAGAGCCTGCAGGTACACCGTTAACAGGCTTGGCTTTCACTCCGCCGAAACAAACCATTAGTCATGCTGGATTCGATATTGAAGTGCAAATTCAAGATACTGCAGCAGTAGACAGTTATAAATTTACCATTGATTATAATGAAACCGGTGTGGGTAATAATGTTAATGCCCTAGCTATGGCTTCTTTTCAAACCGATAAAAAATTAAATAGTGGACGTTCAACTTTTCAGGATAATTATGCGTTATTAACTTCCACTGTCGGTTCAGTAACAAGTTCAGCAGAAGTACGATTAGAATCTTCAAATGTTTTATTTGCTCAATCTAAATCAAGAATGACTTCAAATTCAGGGGTTAATTTAGATGAAGAAGCCTCGCAATTATTACAGTTTCAAGCTGCCTATAATGCCTCAGCACGAGTTATTACCGTTGCTGATGAATTAATGGATACTTTACTGAATGCGGTGAGGTAAATAGTCAATATTTTCTTCTTGGGGTCAGTGACAAATAAATAGCTTTAGGATTAGATATCTATGGTTATAAATTTGTCACTGACCCCTTCTTTACTGACCCCCTTCTTTATTGGCGTAATTTTTGCTTAATTATTAATAAGTTCATTAGTCTATTCATATCAGAGGTGTGTCGTGCGCATTTCAACGCAAACATTTTATCAACGCAGTACCAATAGTATACTCGATGCACAAGCCAAGACGAGTGAACAAAATCTCCATTTAGCGGAGGGGAAGCGGGTAATTCATGCAGCCGATGATCCTGTTGCGGCCGCTTCTATTCAACGATTGGGGAAAAGTATTGCCGTTAATACTCAATATTTAAAAAATATAGAGGTAGCTGATGTTGCGAATGCTCAGGAAGAAAGTACCTTAGGGCAAATGGTAAATATATTACAACGTACAAGAGAATTGTTAGTTTCAACAGGAAGTGGTGTGTATAGTGCAGAAAACTATAAAACAGTAGCCTCAGAATTAGAGCAACTCAAAGGCGAGTTAGTCGGCCTTGCTAATACCAAAGATGGTAACAGTGAATATATATTTTCTGGCTATGAAGTGGATACCAAACCTTTTCAAGTCAATGCGTTTGGTACTGTGCAATATTTTGGTGATAGAGGGCTGAGAGAAGTACAAGTAGGACCAGGGGTTGAAGCCGCACTTAATGACAATGGCTTTGATTTATTAATGAATTTAAAAAATGGTAATGGTTCTTTTGTCTCAACGGTAGGTAAAGGTAATACCGGGTCAGGGGTCATAGATCAAGCGGTTGTTTTTGACCCTGCTACTGCGGCTAATTTTAATAATGAAGAATATAGTATTCATTTTTCTAAACCTGGTGCTGCATTACCTGAACAATATAGTGTTTATAGTATTGAACCTGCAACGGTAACGGGGAATGCTAAAGTTAAATTAACGGGAGTAGATTTAACGGATCCTAATATTGCCCTGGTTAACCCAGCGAATGTTTTTCCAACTGCCGGTAATTCTGTTAATGCGCAATTTTTTGCCACGGCAACACCAGGCGAATTTGAAGTACAAATTAATGGTCAGAGTTCACTGCCCACCATTTATAATTCTAATATTGCTACTACACAAACGTTAACCATTGACGGAATGAGTTTAGAAATTGAAGGTGTACCTGTAGCAACAGATACTTATCAAATTAATAAATATATTGCACCAACAAACTATACAGAAGATCAAACCATTGAATTTAATGGTGTTAGAACTGAACTAAAAGGTGGTCCTTTAGAAAAAGATTATTTCACTTTATCCCCAAGTGCCAATAAAAATATATTTGCAACGATGCAAAGTGCTATTGATACCTTAAATTCAACAGGCCCATCCGATGCTGAAAAAGCGGTGCGCTTAACTCAAATGTCTATGTCTCAACTCGAAATAGATAATGCCTTAGGTAATATTGTTAATACCCGTTCAAAAGTTGGCGCGCGTATGAATACGATTAGCAATCAAAAAGAAATAGGGCAAGATTTTAAATTAGTGTCGCAATCGACGATGTCTAAATTGGAAGATTTAGATATGGCACAAGCGATAAGTGATTTAAAAATGGATCAAACCGCGTTAGAAATATCACAGCAAACTTTTGTTCAATTACAACGATTAAATTTATTTGATTTAATACGATAACACGTATTTTTGATACTCATTTGACATTAACTAATTGTAAGTTTTCTAAATTACAAATATTTTTATCTTTGATTTTTATTGTTTTTTCTGTGATTTAACTAAGTTTACAGTATCAATATAGCCTAAAACAATCTCCCACAACCCATGATATTTCCAATTAAATAAAACCTAAATAAAAAGTGGCATGCAATTCGCTTAAACAAGTTATGTACAACAAAAATCGTTGTTTAACTATTGAACGAAACGTTTTTTTGACACTTAGCGGCAACAGATTGCCGATGACCAAAAAAACGGCAATAAGACAAAGAAGATAATTAGGAGCTACTTATGCCACAGGTTATTAATACTAATGTAATGTCGCTAAATTCACAGCGTCAATTAAACAAATCGCAATTAATGCAGAATGAAGCAATGTCTCGATTATCTTCAGGTCTTCGTATTAATAGCGCAAAAGATGATGCTGCGGGATTAGCAATATCTACCGGCATGGAATCGCAAATACGTGGATTGAATCAAGCGGTTCGAAATGCGAATGATGGTATTTCAATGGCACAAACTGCTGAAGGTGCCATGGATGAAATGACCAATATACTGCAACGTATGCGTGAACTATCTATCCAAGCAGCTAATGATACTAACTCGACGTCTAACAGAGCCTCAATTCAGGCGGAAGTTGATCAACTTTATAATGAACTTGACCGTATTGCGACAGTAACGCAATTTAACGGTGTTAATCTACTTGATGGTTCTGGTGGTTCTACCAATTTACAAATTGGTGCTAATTCTGGAGAGAATTTAGGCTTTAAAATTGGCGCGGTAACCACAACTGATTTGAATTTAAATGCGGTCAGTGGTGTTGGTGAACTTAATGGTGGGCGTATTGATTCTACAGGTACGATTAATACTTCAGAAATAACCCTTAATGGTATTGCTTTAAGTGGAGCGGGTGCTGCGACAAATGCTACAGGATTTGTTGACATTCTTAACGCGAAAACAGGTTCCACAGGGGTTGTTGCTTCTGCATATAATGTACTAAATGGGCAAATAGCTGTTTCAGGGGTTACCTCAGGTTTACAGGTTAATGGGGTAACTATTTCAAATACCGGCTCTATGAAAGATTTAGTTGATACTATTAATTTGGAAGTTGCTGATGTCACCGCAACTATCAGTAATGATGGTGGTTTGCAACTTTCTAATGAAAACGGCCGAACTATAACTATCGGCGGCACTATTACCGGTAGTGGTTTAGTTGCCGATACTTATGCCGGTTATGTATCATTAACCAATGTTACCGATGAACCTATTCAATTTGGTCTAGTGGCTTCTGCAGTTACCGCTGGTGCCGTAACCAATAGTGAAATTGCTGGTCTTGGTTTTGTTGCAACTAATGGTTCAGATAATGTCACAGGTTATGCAGTTGTTGGTACTAATATTACTTCTTCAGATGCTATTGCCATAAATGGTGTTGAAATTGGTACTGTCGGGATCGGAGCTGCTGCAACAGCAAGCGATATCGCATTCTCCATCAATTCTATTTCAGATCAAACGGGGGTCTCAGCATCGGCTCAAACTAAAATAGAATATTCTATTAATATTACCAACTTTAGTGCCAGTATGGTTGCTTCTGGTGTTTCTATAAATGGAGTTGCTTTATCTGGTGGTGGCGCAGCTGTTACTTCACTTGATGCGATTGTTTCAGCCATCAATGCGAAAAGTATTCCTGGTTTAACGGCCTCGGTTAATACCGGAACAGGTAAATTAGTATTAGAAACCGCTGGTGCTAATATCAAAGTGAACGCTACTTTAGTTGCATTCGGCTCTAATGCCGCTAATTCTTCGACGGTTACTTATGGTAACGTTAGTTTAAAAGGTAAAGATGGTAAAGACGTTCTGGTTACCAGTAATGCTGCGAATGAAAGCACCCGAGATGCCGCATTGGCCAAAATGGGGTTTATTGATATTGGTGGTAATTCTTCAGCTATATCTATTGGTTTAAGTGTTTCATCGGTACAAAATGCCTCTAATTCGATTGATCGAATTGATAGTGCTTTAGATAAAATATCAAGCATTCGCGGTGACTTAGGTGCTATTCAAAATAGATTAACCTCAACAATTTCAAATTTAGAGAATGTTTCGCAGAACTTAAGTGCTGCTAATTCACGAATTAAAGATGCAGATTTTGCCGCTGAAACGTCTAAACTATCGAAAGCACAAATATTACAACAGGCTGGTACGGCAATGTTATCGCAAGCTAATGCTAGCTCACAAAATGTATTATCTTTACTTCAAGGTTAATCTTTATAGAGTACTATATTAAATTAATCGAAAATTCAAATATAGTTGACAAGTTTAAAGTCCAGCAATCGCTGGACTTTTTAGTTGTGGGCTCAATATAGTCCTAACTCCATCATTACCGTCATACTGACGAAGGTCAGTATCTATTTTTATAGCATGCTTACTAATATTAAATAAAAAGTAAAAAAATTCTAAAGTAAATTGAAAAGCTCCCGATAAAGAGATAAGTCAAGTAATTGACATAACCAAATTCTTCAGACTTATCTGTGGAAATAAGCTAAATCGTAGGAGCATATTATGCCAAGTGTAGTAAATACGAATGTGATGTCTTTGAACGCACAACGTCAATTAAATAAATCTCAAATGTCTCAAAATGAAGCAATGGGACGCTTGTCTTCTGGTCTTCGAATTAACAGCGCGAAAGATGATGCTGCTGGTTTAGGTATTTCAACAGGAATGTCTTCACAAGTTCGAGGTCTTAATCAAGCGGTACGTAACGCAAATGATGGTATTTCAATGGCACAAACCGCTGAGGGTGCTATGGATGAAATGACTAATATATTGCAACGTATGCGTGAACTGTCTGTACAAGCAGCTAACGATACTAACTCTTCAACTAACAGAGCCTCAATTCAGCAAGAAGTCGATCAACTTTATTCTGAACTTGATCGTATTGCTGGTGTTACTTCTTTTAATGGTATCAACTTGTTAGATGGCTCTGCGGGTTCAACTAGTTTACAAATTGGTGCGAATTCAGGTGAACAATTAGGTTTTACCATTGATGCCGTAACCACGAAAGATTTGAACCTTAATGCGGTAAGTGGTGTGGGTGACTTAAATGGTGGACGAACAGATTCTGGACTTTCTGTAAACTTTAGTGAAATAACCGTAAATGGTGTGGCATTAACTACAGCAGGGGCGGCTGTCGTAACAACGGCTGCAGTAGATGCTATTAACAAAGCAACAGGTTCAAGTGGTGTTATTGCTTCAGCTTATAACATTGTTGAAGGTCAGCAAGGTCAAACAGGGGTTACCTCAGGTTTAACTATTAACGGTAGTGCTATCTCTAATACTGCTTCTATGAGTGATTTGGTTGATAAAATCAACTTAGAGGCCTCGGATGTGACAGCATCTTTAAACAATGATGGTTCATTAAAATTATCTAATACTAGTGGTCGTAAAATTACTGTAGCAGGTACTGTTACTAACTCTGGTTTAGTTGCTGAAACCTATGGTGGATTTATTTCATTAACTGCTGCTGATGGCAAGGCAATAGAATTAGGCTTGGTTGCTTCGGCAGCTACTGCTGGTGCAGTAACGAATAGTGAACTTGCTGGGTTAGGGTTTGTTGCGTCAACTGGTTCTGATAGTGTAACTGGGTTTGCCGCTACAGGTACTAATATTACCGCAACTGATGCAATCGCAATTAATGGTGTAGAAATTGGAAAGGTTGGTGTGGGAAGTACTGCAACGGCTGCCGATATTTCATCAGCTATTAACAGTGTGACCGATAAAACCGATGTTACTGCAACAGCATCGACTAAGGTTGAATATTCTATTACCTTAACAAACTTTGATGCAGGTGCTGCTGCTTCAGGTATTACTATTAACAATGTGGTTATAACCACTAGTGGTGCAGGTACAGTATTAGCACTTGATGATGTTGTTACCCTTATCAACAATAAAGGAATTCCGGGGTTAACCGCTTCAGTAAACGCTGAAACTGGTAAACTAGTCTTAGAAACAGCAGGCGCAAATATTAAAGTTAATGATACTGTTGGTAATGTATTTGATGCATTAGCGGCCGCATCTTCAACAGAAACATTTGGTGCTGTTACCTTAACCGGTAAAAATGGTAAGGATGTTATTGTTACCAGTAATGCTGCTGCAGAAACTGCTAGAGATGCGGCTTTAGCTAAAATGGGCTTTATTGATGTAGGTGGTAATTCATCAGCAACGGCTATAGGTTTAAGTGTTGGTACCACAGCAAATGCTAGTAACTCAATCGATCGAATTGACTCTGCATTAGAAAAAGTATCATCAGCTCGTGGTGGTTTAGGTGCAATTCAAAACCGTTTAAGTTCTACCATATCAAATCTTGAAAATGTATCGCAAAACTTAAGTGCTGCAAATTCTCGAATTAAAGATGCTGATTTTGCTGCTGAAACATCTAAAATGAGTAAAGCGCAAATATTACAACAAGCGGGTACTGCGATGTTGTCACAAGCAAATGCTTCATCACAAAGTGTCCTATCATTATTAGGTTAATCGTTGAGTCGTTAACTATAATGTAATAAGAAGTAAGGCTCTCTACTCTAGAGAGCCTTTAGTGTTTGTAAAAAGGTTTAAAATTTACTGTTGTTTAAGAGGTGAATTATGAGTAATGTCGAAGCAACATCAACTGCAGCAAACATCGCTGCAACAGCTAGTAATACGATTACTAATACAAATCAAATTACTAATAGTATTAATATTAGCCAACAAGTTGAAAAAATTAATACAACCGTTACTGAAGCTAAATCAACAGACGCAACAAATTTAGATGAAGTTGTCACTAATATTAATAAAGCAATTACTTCGGTACCGAAAAATATTAATTTTTCTATTGATGAAAATAGTGGTCGCAAAGTTATATCGGTATATGAAAAAGGTACTGACAAATTAATTCGTCAGTTACCCTCTGAAGATGCCTTGAAGCTACTTGAAAATTTAGAGCAGTTAAAAGGGCTTTTATTTAATTCTAAGGTATAGTTTTATTTATATAGTTAATTTGTAAGTTGTCCCGAGCGAAGCGAGGTGCAACAAAAAGTTGTATCAACAAATAATGCTATATCGCAGTAAACAGAGATCTAATCATGCGATCATAGTTTGGGAGCTTAGTTTTTAGAGTATTCTGAGCGTAGTAAGATTCAATAAATCGGCATGTTTTTTGCTGGGTTTATTGTTAAGGTAAAAAATTCTAGCTTATGTCACGATAATAATTACACGTCATACTGAACTTGTTTCAGTATCTAGTTTCTATTCATGATAAGAAGCTATAATTTATAAAGGTTAAACAATTTTAGTTCAGGCTTTAACTAAAATATGAGGAGAGAGCTATGCCAGCAATAACATCAACAGGTTTAGGATCTGGATTAAAAATTAACGACATTGTTGAAGGCTTAGTTGCAGCAGAAAAAGATCCTCAAATTAATAAAATTACCACATCTGGTAAAACTGCAGCCGATCAAATTTCGGCATTGAGTGTATTAAATAGCGCATTATCTGATGTAAAATCCTCTTATTCATCACTATCGGTACAGTCAAATTATAATGCAGCAGACGCTTCATCTTCCGATTCATCAATTATAACAGCAACTACAGGTATTGGAGCAACTGCCGGTTCTTATAACGTATCAGTTGAAAAAATGGCTCAAAACCACACCATAACAACAGCAGCATATAATACAGTAAATGATAGTGTTGGTACCGGCACGTTAACACTTAGATTTGGTGATTATTCTTCAGGAAGTTTTGCCGTTAATGCAGACAAAACTATCCAAACCATTACCGTCGATAGTACTAATAATACAGTTTCTACGTTAAGAGATTCTATTAATGCAGGGAGTTATGGTGTTACCGCGTCTATCGTAAATGATGGTACAGGTTATAAATTAGTCGTTAAATCTAATGATAGTGGCCAAAAAAACAATATAGAAATTGTAGCGGCTGATTCCGATGGTAATAATACCGATGCGTTGGGACTATCTAAAATAAGCTTTGATGAAAATAATACTGTTTTTGGTGGTTCTAATACTAACATGTCCCAAACGGTTAATGGTCAAGACGCTAAAATAATTATGGATGGGATAACTATTACTAGGGATAGTAATAAAATTAGCGAAGTGGTTGAAGGAGTAACTTTTGACTTAGCCAGTGCCTCTCCAGGTAAAAATGTATCAATCTCTATTTCTCAAAATTCATCGACAATACAGGATAATATAAGATCATTTGTTGATACCTATAATAAAGTGATGACCAATATATCTGAGGTCACTAAATTTAATTCAGCTAATGGTGAAAAAGGAATTTTAATCGGTGATGCGACTATTAGGGGGATTCAGTCGAGTATGAGAGGTATATTAAATACTCAATTGAAAGAGATTGGCGGTTCAGTACAAAGTATTGCCGACTTAGGTATTTTAACTACCAGAACAGGTACCCTCGAAATAGATGAAACCAAATTCACTCAAGTATTAACCGATAATATTAAAGATGTTGCTCGTTTTTTTGCCTCATCAGGCACGACCACTGATACACAGGCTCTGTTTATAAGTAACAACACATTAACTAAAGCGGGAACATATAATATTGATGTTTCACAATTAGCCACTAAAGGTGAACTTAAAGGTAGTGCGGTATTACCTGATTTTTCAACTGGAGGTAGTGTATTGGTTGACGCGACCAACGACACCTTTAAAATTCGTGTAGATGGTATATTAAGTAAAGATATTACTTTAGCTAATAAAACCTACTCTACTGAAGCTGATTTGATTTCTGAAATGCAAACCAAAATCAATTCAGATAGTACGCTTAAAGATGCTGGTGTTAGCGTTACTATGAGTATTAATGCAAATCAATTAGTTTTTACTTCAACCCAATATGGTAGTAAATCTATAATCGGTATGGTTAGTGCTGATGCTGGTATGGCTGCTACTCTCGGTATTGATACTACAACTATGGTTGCAACAAATGGTTTAGACGTTGTCGGTAAAATTGATGGTGTTGATGCTTTGGGAGATGGCCAGTATTTACTGTCTGAAAGTGGCAATTCGAGCGGACTTAAAGTACAAATTACTGGCGGAGCATTAGGTAGCCGAGGAACTGTTAATTATTCCGAGGGGGTAACCGCAATGATGAATACTCTTTTAGATGGTATTATTGATAAAGGCATTTCAAGTGGTAGTGGTGATGTTGATGAAAGTAGTGGCATTATCGATTCTAAAACCGATTCATTGTATAAAAAAATTCAAGAATTAGATCGTCAAAAAGCTGACCTTGAACTGCGTATGGATAAATATGAAGCGCGATTGTTTAAACAGTTTAATGCTATGGATTCGGTTGTTAATCAATTAAATGGTACTAGTAGTGCCTTACAAGGCGCATTAGATGCCTTACCTGGATATACAAATAAAAAATAAAGACTAATGCAATAGCCAGTATCATTATCCTCTTTACTTTGAACTATTTTTACCTTGTTTTTAAATTAAAAACTCCTCTTTTATCATCCTTTTAGTGTATGTATTTGGCGTAAAACTTGCTATTGTTTATAATAATTAGATAAAAGCAACCTATGAGTGATACACCTTCCATGGATAATTTG
>Ga0209992_10004712_pt1 | contig 10494 bp, 10 predicted proteins | sample 2SBtaG_2_FD_182564 | JGI IMG/M metagenome (GOLD analysis project Ga0209992, IMG submission 182564) | Deep subsurface microbial communities from Kolumbo volcano to uncover new lineages of life (NeLLi) - 2SBTROV12_ACTIVE470 metaG (SPAdes)... | ecosystem: Environmental > Aquatic > Marine >... | reverse complement strand
CAGCGGCTTGTTTATGAACGCTCACTGTTGATGGATGCTCTGGCAACACATGACCTGACGATACACTTCAACAGATTACGGAAGGTGATTCGCAGGGAAACTGATAAACCAACCAGCTTGGCGGTACGCAAAGATGAGTACAGCCCGTTCAGGTTGCAAGAGGTGAATCATGCGATGTATCAACCGCTTGAATTACCCATAGTGGCTCGACATGCCATAACGGATAGATTGTCTGGTGCTTTTAACCAAAGCAAGCATGATCTTAACGGGCTGATACAGACAGCATTAGACGAATTGGATATGAAATATCTCCCCGTCAGGCCTAACGGCGAAAATCATCCTGTTGGCTCTGTAGAGAGCTTCAGCGGATATATGGTGCGACTGGTTGCTGCGATCCAGCATGCCAAACAAGTCCGTGAAGAGGTATTGTCCGTGCTTGATTCTGATGAAATAGATTTCTTATTTCAAATCGTACCTGGGCTGCTAGGCTCAAATCTGGAGCAATTGGAAAAGGCTGAGCGCGATGAAGGTAAAGCCGAAAAAGAAGAAAGAGCCGAATTGGAGAAGCAGCAATACGAGGAGCTGATTCTGAAATTTCTTAAGATCACCCTAAAGTTGGATATAGCAAAACTATTGAACGCCGCTACAAAAGTGGCACAGGCAATTGATATCGAGACACTGAAAAAATTACGCGAGCAGGGCAGACTGCTGGAAAGTAATCCAGGTGCCCATTTCCCCGAAGAATGGGAGGTGTTTGAGGAAGAGAACCTGACGACCATCATCACCCCGGCGGGGGATGTCCTGATCGGTAGTGGCGAAAACAATACCTATCTGGAAAATGCTGCACTAATCATTGATTTTGGCGGTAACGATAAATATTTCAATCATGCCGGCGGTAGCACGCTGGATGATCCATTCTCGGTAGTCATCGACCTGTCAGGTGATGATATCTATATAGCACCGGAATCAAGCGCTGGTTTGCCATCAGGCTCAACACCAGGAGATTTTGCTCAGGGTGCAGGATTTTTCGGCGGCGGTTATCTGATTGATCTGGAGGGTAACGATCGCTACACCGCAGGAAACTATGCTCAGGGCGCAGCGGCCTTTGGCATCGGACTGTTGGCTGATCTTTCCGGCAGAGATCAATACACGGCGATTTCGGCATCGCAGGGCGCGGCAGTATTTGGCGCGGGCATCTTGGCTGAAGGCGGCGGCGGCGACTACTATTATGGCAACCGTTTCGTACAGGGCTTGGGGTATGTAAAAGGATTTGGCGCAATCGTCGAGGCAGGTGGCAACGATAATTATTTTGCCGGAGGCTTGCATGAGGACTTTCGTGCACCGGGAATATCCTACCAATCATTATCTCAGGGGTTCGGCTACGGCATACGCCCTGACCCGCTGGTGGGTGCTTCCGGCGGTGTAGGTGTCATCGCCGAAGCTTCAGGCAATGATAGCTATGTGGCTGATTATTTTGCGCAGGGTGCCAGTTATTGGTTCGCATTGGGCATACTGGATGATAGGGAAGGGAGTGACCGTTACATAGCCGGACGCTACTCTCAGGGTGCAGGTGTTCATTCATCCGCTGGTGTGCTGATCGACGGCGAGGGTGACGATAATTATCTGGCGGACTTTGGTGTATCTCAGGGTTGTGGCCATGATTATGGCATCGGTTTCCTGTTGGACAATGGTGGCGATGACCGTTATATCGCTGGAACCATCGCTCAAGGTGCAGGCAATGCGAATGGTATCGGTGTGCTATCGGACAATAGCGGAAAGGATGGCTATTTTCTGAATAGCAATGGTCAGGGTTGGGGTAGCATCGAACCGGTGAGCCGTGAAGGTAGCTTCGGTTTGCTTTTTGATATCGGAGGTGGTGCTGACACTTATTCACAGGGCGGGAAAAATAACAGCATAGGCTATAAGAATCGATGGGGTTTATTGCTGGATAACCGTTGAAGTTTGCACAGTTTAAGCCCGCTAGATAGCTGTGTAGTGTAGAATTCGCGCCAAATTTCCAAAGAATAATCATGGGGAATCATCATGACGCTCACACCTTCAGCTGCGGATAAAAAAGCACGCACGATTTCAGAGGCGTTGCCTTACATCCAACGCTTCTTTGATAAAACCATCGTTATCAAATACGGTGGCAATGCAATGACAGACCCCAAGCTGCAGGAGGGTTTTGCACGCGATGTCGTATTGCTCAAATTAGTGGGTATGAATCCGGTGGTGGTGCATGGTGGCGGCCCACAGATTAATGACTTGTTGAAGCGGGTCGGCAAAGAAGGCTCTTTTGTGCAGGGGATGCGTGTCACTGACGAAGAGACCATGGACGTTGTCGAAATGGTGTTGGGCAAGGTCAATAAGGACATCGTTAGTCTGGTCAATCGCTTCGGCGGTAAAGCGGTTGGGCTGACCGGTCAGGATGGTGCGTTCATCCGTGCTGATAAGATGATGCTGGCAAGTGCCGAAGAGCAGGGCAAGATGCTGGACATTGGTCAAGTTGGTGTCATTACCAAGATTGATCCTTCCATCATTAGCTTCCTTGATTCCGGTGATTTTATTCCTGTCATTGCACCAATCGGCGTCGCACCGGACGGTGAAACGCTGAACATTAATGCTGACTTGGTAGCGGGTAAGCTCGCCGAAGTGCTGGGTGCAGAGAAGCTTGTGTTGATGACGAACACGCCTGGCGTGTTGGATAAAGACGAATTGCTGTTGACCGGACTGACACCTAAATTGGTCGACGACCTGATTGCGGACGGTACGCTGTCCGGCGGCATGTTACCCAAGATTGAATCCGCATTGGACGCGGCAAGAAGCGGCGTCAGTGCGGTGCATATCATCGACGGGAGAGTGGAGCATGCGTTGTTGCTGGAGATTTTGACGGACGAAGGTGTCGGCACGCTGATTAAGAGCAAATAGTGGCTGCGCCGCTGTGGGTTTTCGATCTGGACAATACGCTGCATAACGCAAGCCCGCATATTTTCCCGCACATCAACCGCAGCATGACGGCATACTTGCAGAAACACCTGCAACTGGATGAAGCCGCTGCAGATAAGCTGAGGGTGCATTACTGGCAACGTTATGGTGCGACGCTGAGTGGATTGATGCGTCACCACGGTACGGACCCGGATCATTTTCTGTGGCATACGCACCAATTTCCCGAGTTGGACCGCATGGTGTTGCGCGAACCGCGCTTGCGTCATGTGTTGAAAAGATTGCCGGGTAAGAAAGTGGTATTCACCAATGCACCGCAACATTATGCGCACGCAGTGCTGAAGTTGCTGAAGGTGGATGGATTGTTTGACGATGTCATGGCGGTGGAGCAGACGCGCTTCCGCCCCAAGCCGGATGGATTCGGTTTTATGCGTTTGCTGAAAAGGCACAAAGTAAAAGTGACGCAATGTGTGATGGTTGAAGACAGCCTTGAGAATTTGCGAGCAGCAAAACGTTTAGGGATGCGTACCGTGTGGGTGAACGCCGATAATAAAAGCGCACCCTGCGTAGATGTGAAGATACGAGATGTGATGCAATTACCGCGTGTGTTGTCGCGGTTTAATTGAGGGAGTGCAGCATGGCAGTAAAATCGGGTGAAAGAAAACTTCAGATCCTGCAAGCCGTCGCCGGAATGCTGGAGCAACCCAAGGGAGAGAAGATCACCACCGCCGCGCTTGCAGCAAAGTTAGCGCTTTCTGAAGCTGCGCTATACCGCCACTTCGCCAGCAAGGCGCAGATGTTCGAAGGCCTGATCGAGTTCATCGAACAGACCGTGTTCGGCTTGATCAACAAAATCACACAGGACGAAAAAAGCGGTGTGAAACAACTTGAATCTATCGTCGCGATGCTGCTCAATTTCGCACAAAAAAATCGCGGCATGACCCGCGTGCTGATCGGCGATGCACTGGTGAATGAAGACGAACGCTTGCAGCAACGCATCAACCAGTTGCTGGATCGCATCGAGGCCACACTCAAGCAATCGTTGCGCATGGCTGCAACACAAGGCGAGTTGGGCGAATCGGTGGATGTGGGCGCTCACGCCAACCTGCTACTATGCTACGTGGTTGGTCGCTGGTCGCAGTTCGCCAAGAGCGGATTCACCCGTGAACCAATGGCGCAATGGACGACGCAGTTAGCAATTTTGTTACATAAATAATCGAGAGAAAAATGATACTGATTCTAAGCTCCACCATTAACGAACAATCCCCCGAATTCCAGCAGTTGATGGCACATCTTGCGTCTATGGAGGGTATCCAGTCACGGGTACATGTCGAGCGTGGCAGTGAAAAAAACCTGACCGAGATTTATCTGATCGGCAATACCAAATCGCTGGATATCAAAGATATGGAGATCTTGCCCGGCGTTGAGCGCGCCGTGCGTGTTTCTGAGGCGTATCGTATTTTGGGCCGGCACAAGGATGACCAGCGCCCCACCTATTTCGATTACAACGGGGTGCGCTTCGGTCAGGACACGTTGAACGTGTTTGCCGGATTGTGTGCGGTGGATAACCGCGAGCATGTCGAGACCATGATGAAGGCCGTGGCGGATAATGGTCAGGTGTGTACCCGTATGGGGGCTTACAAGCCGCGCACCAGCCCGTATGCGTTTCAGGGGCACGGCAAAAACTGTCTGCCTTATGTGTTCGAGTTGGCGGGCAAGTACGGCATCAAGGTGATCGCGATGGAGATCACCCACGAGTCACATCTGCATGAGATCAATGAGGCACTACATCAGACCGGTAACCCGACGGGCGTGATGCTACAGATCGGTACGCGCAATACGCAAAATTTTGAGCTTCTCAAAATCGTCGGGCGGCAGACTGAACTACCCATTATGCTCAAGCGCGGTTTTGGTATCACCTTGGACGAGTCGCTGAACGCGGGGGAATATCTGGCATCAGAAGGTAACCGCAATGTGGTGTTCGGCCTGCGCGGGATGAAAACCAATATGGGTGATCCACATCGTAACTTTGTAGATTTTTCCCATGTGCCGGTGGTAAAGCGTTTAACGCGTATGCCGGTGTGCATTGATCCGTCTCATTCAGTCGGTTCGCGTGCTGCTTCTCCTGATGGCATCCTCGATATGATGCACGTCACCGCACAAGGTGTATTGGCCGGGGCGAATATGGTGCTGGTGGACTTTCACCCAGCGCCACCTAAAGCGTTGGTGGATGGCCCACAGGCTATGTTGCTGAGTGAATTGCCGTATTTCCTTGAAGATGTGCAGATTGCGCGCGAGGCTTATCTTAAGCGCGTGGCACTACGTCAGAAACAACCCTGATTTCTTGATAGAAGCAAACGATGTCGGGCGCCGGAAACTGGTGATGTCATTCAGGGGAATTTGTTGAATTTTCCTGAGGCGCTCAGGATATCGGTAATCAAGGTTTTACCACCGGAGCGAACAGCAGGGAAGATACCGCTGCCTTCAAGCGCGACTTTTCCATCTTTGCGTACGATCAGGTGGTCGGGCACGTTGCCATCCAACCAATCAATGATGGGCATGAACTCTTTTCTTTCGGTTGTAGTCGCATCTTCATCCATCTCGAAAACGCCCAGACCTAGCTCTACCGCGTCAAGATAATTTTGTGAATCGCTGATGGTAGAGAGGAAGGGCAGTTTTAGCGAAACCAGAAAACGTTTCAACGCTTCGTAGACTGAAGATGCGCTGCGTACACGATTAGCGATGACAGCGATCTTAGCCTTGGAATTCCGCGCCCCACCGAACAAAAACAGCTCTTTGACGAAATCCGCCGTGGCATGAATGTCGATTGCAGAAGGGGCAACTGGTATCAGGATGTAATGGGACCTGCGCACCAATTCTTGTAGCAATAAACCCTTTGTACCTGCCGGAGCATCAATGACCATGACTTCTGTGTCAGAAGGAATATGGCCATGAATGCTGCTCAATGGCGAGCTTTTTTGCGGGGCGGCATTAGCGCCATGAATTATCGGCTTATCATCCGGGCGAACCTTCAGCCACTGTAAGCTGGATCCTTGTGGGTCATAATCCTTAAGGGCAGTCTTGAGCGACTTGCTCGCATAGTAGCTGGCTAGGTTGGTACTCACGGTGGTTTTCCCTGAGCCGCCTTTTGAATTGATAACCAGTATCGTCCTCATGCTGTTCCTTGTATCTTATTGTTATCTGTGATTATCAGGTTCTCTGAAAGTTTCAGAATATACTCACAGAATTCAGCATCTTCCCCACTTAGCAGGGTAGGTAGTGTAGTGCGAAAATCTGTTCGGCTACACCATTCTCCCATGTAATCTTCCCATGAGCGCCAGCGACGTGATTCTTTCTCATTCATGTCATTTTCATGTATCAACAAGTAAGCACGCTCAAACAATGATATCAGGATGCTGAAAATAATGAATTTTCGTTCGCGCTGTTCCGATGACAGTGTATGCACCTCTTCGTTTGAGAATAACCTCAAGTCTGGATTATCCAGTGCGATTTTAAGAAACTCCTGATAATTATCAGAGAGCTGTTGGTAGACTTCTTCCTCTTCGTTATCCCGCTCTTTACGTTGCTCATAGATAAACACCGTAATGGCTAACGGTAAGCCAATAACGGTGACGATGTAGCTCAACAGCTCCCAAGTTTCCAAATTGAACATTAGACCAAATTGAACCTTACACCAAAGCTACCATTAAATAAGCCCCATCATGACCAGTGCGATGAATGCGGCAAACAGCACAAAGTGGCTGATGCCCTCAATGGCATTGGTTTCACCGTCATGCAAATTATTCATGGTGGCAAGAAAAGTCAGCAATAGCAACCCAGATTGCACAGGTGTGAGTGCCATATCGATGCGTTCATCGTTGAATAGGGCAATGGCCTCAATGACCGGCAGGGTCAGCAATACGGTTGCCAGAGAAGCCCCTAACGCGATGTTGACTGTGGTTTGCATACGATCATGTTGTGCGGCTCTGAGTGCGGTGAGTATCTCAGGGCAGGCAGAGATCAGGGCGACCAGCACGGCTGGGATAGACTTAGGCATATCGCTGCCGACAAGTCCGGCATCCAACAATACTGACAATATCTCAGATAATAGCCCGACCAGCACAATAGCCCCCAGCATCACTGCGACATGCAGCATGTTCGGACTGCTCACTTTGTCGTGCGATTCATCCTCAGTTTTATCTGAATACTCGAAAAAATTGCGATGCTCTACGGTTTGTAAGCGCAGAAAAGCCATATACATGACTGCCATGATGACAATGGAAAAAGCCGAGTAAATCTTCCACTGTGTCTCAGGCACGAAACCGGGCAGGAACATGCCGACGCCGATTGCGACAAGCAGCATGGCGGTAAAGGAGTTGGCTGAATCAACATTGTATTTACTGCTGCCATGCTTCAGCCCGCCGACGATGGCTGCGAGGCCGAGGATGCCATTGATATCAAACATCACAGCTGCAAATACCGTGTCGCGTGCCAATGTCGGATTTGGCGCACCCTGCAACAGTACAACCAAGATCACCACCTCCACTGCAACGGCTGCGAGGGTGAGTATCATCGTTCCATAGGGCTCACCGAAGCGTATCGCCAGCACCTCAGCGTGATGGGCAATGCGGAAGGCTACGCCGATAATTGCCGCAAGTATTACCAGCAACAAGCCCCACAGCATAATGCCGCCACTTTCGACGGCAGTATGTTCAAGAGAAACCCCCACGGCCATTAATAACAGCGCAATGATGATCGGTGATTCAGATTTAATATGTTTCAAAATTTATATGCTTCAAGACTGTTAGGATGATTCATGATTTTAGGATAAAAAAATACTGCATTATCTTAACAGTTGTGGTGATGCTGGGAAGGCCGATGATGGCTTTGCATGCCGTTTAGGTGTCTAATGAGCACTGAATCCTAAGATTTATCGTTAATTATTAATAGAAGAAGGTGCGATATGGCAGAAAAGAAGGAAGCAAAAGAGAAGAAAGGCAAAAAGAATCAGGCTGATAAAAAAGCGGACAGCAAGAAAAAAGACACAGCAAAGAAAAAAACAGTAGGAAACAAAGCTGCCGCCAAAAAGCCGGCAGCGAAAAAAGCGACTAAAGCTAAGACAAAATCGAGCAAAGTCACTGAGCCAAAGCGAATTGCGACGGCAAGCGCAAGCCGTAAATCTCCGGTAAGTAAATCACCAGCGAAGAAAACAGCTGCCAATAAATCAACAGTTAAAAAGTCGCCGGCTGCAAAAGCAAAGACTGTAAAAAAATCCGCTGCTGTTAAAGTCGCCATATCGCAGGAAGAGCGTTATTGCATGGTGCAAACGGCTGCATATTATATTGCCGAGCGAAATAACTTTCAGGGTGACACGACCGCACACTGGGCTGCAGCTGAAGCAGAGATATCTGCCAAACTGGGAAATTGAACTCGCGATTGAATTAGACGTCAGTTACTCAATGAAAAACTTGAAAAGATTCACTTTCTTAATTACTTCTGTCTTTTTGGCTGCAAGTGTCTGCATTTCTCATGCTGCGGAGATTCTACATGCCGACCATCCCTTGGCAAATAAGGTGTGGGATATGAGCAAGGGCGATTTTGTCGAAGTCTCCGAATTGATGAGCACGCTCAACGAATCGGATGTTCTGTTGCTTGGCGAGGTACACGACAATGTGCTGCACCATGAACTTCAGCAGAGATTACTGAAAGCGCGTATCGATTCCGGCGCGCAACCAGCGTTGATGATGGAGCAAATCAATGCAGCCAATCAGGCAGCACTTGATTTAGCCCTCTCAGGCGATGATCGCAAAATAAAATTGGAAGCGGTGAACAAGCTGATCGGCTTTAACAACTGGAAACACTATAGTCCGTTTTTGGAACTTGCGGTCGAACACCATTTGCCGGTCATTGCATCCAACACCCCCAACCGTGAACTGAGACCAGTAATCTGGAACGGTTATGAAGCCTATGATGCCGACAAACTTAAACAGCTAGCGGTAGAAGAAGTGTGGAACGAAAGTCGCCAAAAGTTTTTAGCAGCGAGCATGGGTGGTGCGCATTGTGGACAGCTCAGAGAAGAGTTGCGTGTGGGTTTGACACGTAGCCAGCGATTGAAGGACGCCCTGATGGTGGATAGTGCAGTTTCCAACATCGGGCGCGGGGTGGTCGGCATCGTCGGTAGCAGCCATGCACGCCGCGACATCGGGTTGCCACTTTATTTCTCAGCCCGTGACCCTAAAGCAAAAATCGTTTCAATAGGTTTTGTTGAGGTCACACCGGGAAAGGTGAATCCCAATGCATATACAGGCAGTGCTACCGGTGAAGTGCCCTTTGACTATGCCTGGTTCACACCGCGTATGGCAAGAGAAAATCCCTGTGCAGGCGTAGATATGGAGGCCGAAATGTCTAAACCCGTACATAAGCAATCGGGCCAAGTAGAAGAATAATTGAATCATAATAACAAGTCATTTGAGGCGTCAGTATGGATTTGATCGTAAAGGCAACAGTCCAAGGTTTTCGGGACTTGTTTCAATTTAAAGTACTTTGGATTGTTATCTGGCCGCTTTTGATCTCGTTTTTTTCCTGGCTCATCATAGGTGTTGTGTTCTGGGATACTTTTTCGGAATGGATTGCCAGCGGGCTAAGCGCTATCGGGGTGCAACCCTGGCTGGATGGTTTGGAGCCGCGTTGGGTTGCGAACGCTATTCAGGGCGTTGCACATCTATTTTTATTCATACCACTGGTGTTTGTCAGTGCGCTACTCATCACCGCAGTCTTCGGTATGCCCGCGCTGATTGCCTTAGTTGCTGAGCGAGACTATCCGCAGTTAAGTCGTGAAAACGGGGGCAGTATTGCGGCTAACCTGTTAAACGCGGCACTGGCGGTCATGATATTTATTGCGATTTGGGTAGTCTCTTTGCCCCTGTGGTTCATTGGTGTGGGTGTAGTCATCCCTTTTATCGCCGCCGCTTATCTGAATCAGCGCCTATTCCGTTTTGATGCGCTGGCCGAACATGCCAGCAGCGAGGAATTGAAGGCCTTGTTTGCACGCCATCAATCCTCATGGTGGGGTCTGGGGCTTTTGACAGGATTGCTGCAATTCGTGCCGATACTGAACTTATTCGCGCCGGTTCTGACAGCGTTAACATTCATCCATTTCGGCCTTGATCGATTACAAGAGCTGCGCAGAGAGGTATAGCACAGGCATCTTTAACGAATTAAGATACAATCAAGCCTCGTCCTTTGCTGCTTTTTTAGCGCTGGATTTTGCTGCCGCTTTTTTGGCTGCTACTTTTACCTTAGGTTTGGTTTTGGCGGCTTTTTTGGTGCTAGCTTTCTTTGCCGCGGCTTTCTTGGCGGGTGCTTTCTTCTTTGCACTGGCTTTTTTCTTGGTACTAGCCTTTTTAGCCTTTCCGCCACCTTTCGCTTTTCGGGCAGCGATTAATTCCAGCGCTTCTTCCAGTGTGACATCGTCAGGCGAAACACCCTTGGGCAAAGTAGCATTGATTTTGCCATGACGCGCATAAGGGCCATATCGTCCATTGCATATCT
>Ga0209992_10004709_pt1 | contig 10502 bp, 8 predicted proteins | sample 2SBtaG_2_FD_182564 | JGI IMG/M metagenome (GOLD analysis project Ga0209992, IMG submission 182564) | Deep subsurface microbial communities from Kolumbo volcano to uncover new lineages of life (NeLLi) - 2SBTROV12_ACTIVE470 metaG (SPAdes)... | ecosystem: Environmental > Aquatic > Marine > Volcanic... | reverse complement strand
TTTTTTGATAACTTCCTCAATGATTTCGTATTCCTGGGCGGTGGCGACAATAACCAGGGAATTATTGGTCGCGTCGGCAATAATGCGGACCTCGCCAACATCATCCAGGGAAAGTTGTTTTTTCGATGGGTTTTTCCGAAGGGGTTGTTTATTCTTGGCGCTAATTTCTTTTGGTTTAAGATCGGGGGCGACGGTTGCCGACGGGATTGTATTTTTCTTTTTTCGGCCGCCAAAGATATCGTTGAGGGTTTGCGCCAATTCAACGGCGTCAACATTTTCAACTTTGAAAACATGCACACCACCACTGGAGGCGGAATTGGTCTTGTCCAAACGGTCGATCCATAGTTTTGCTTGGTCGAGATAGGCGGGTTGTGGTGTAATCACCAGTATCGCATTGAGTCGTTCTATGGGGAGTAGGCGAAACATACCTGCTACCGGTGAGTCGGCGCCTTCACCTAAGAGTTTCTCTAGTTCTAAAATAATCGTGGGTGCATCTACATTTTGGAGTGAATAGAGTCCGACCGACATACCTTTTAGAGCATCAGCGTCAAAGATCGAAACCGTTTCCATAATATTTCTTAATTCCCGAGCGGTGCCTGCAATCATGAGTAGATTACGAGATATATCGGTGTGAACAATTGCCTTTGGTGGTAGTAGTGGCGTCAGTATCTTTTGCATTTGGGTAACGCCGATATAGCGAAGAGGTACGATACGTACATGGTAGCCCGGCGGTAGCTGCCTCCCGATACCACCCAATCGGGGTGATCGAGAACCCAATAATGCGCTTGCAGCCGGTTCAATGCGATAGAGTTTGTTCTCTCTGATTAATACAGCCCCGTTCATGCGTAGCAACATTTCTAGAGTGGGAAGCAATTCATCCTTTTCTAATTGGTTTGATGTCTCCAACGTTACGGTGCCCGAAACTTTGGGGCTTATTATAAAGTTCTCCTTTAAAGTATCGCCGAGGATGGTTTTGATCACCTCACTCAATTCTGCACCATCAAAATTGAGGATGTATTGCCTTTTGCTTTCAGATGGTTTACGGGGTTTAGAGTGTCTTGCCGCTCGAACAAAGTTACCTGTTCCCGGAAAAACCTGAGTGGAAGCAGTAGCTGTCTGCTCCGGTTGTTGGTCGGTGCCCCGTTCTATAATAGACGTTTCCGGTTGTTGGTCATCATTCTCGACCTCGTTGGTTACGACGGTATCTACTGGAAGTTTTACCGGCTTCTCGGGTTTCATTGACTGACATCCTGTAAACAATAAGGAAATCAACAAAAAATTGAACAAGTTTTTAAATATTTGTACCGTCATGATTACTAAAACCCATTGGTTGCATTTCCAATCTTGATCGTATGTTCGATTAGATGATTGGCTATATATGACGTTAAAGGCAAGATCCGGACCGAATCTATAATATTTAATATATTTAGACTGTTAGTTATAGGTTTTGGAACACTCTCTAGGTGTTGTAAAGTTTGCTGATTTTCTTATTTAGTTATTGAAACCGAATCACCCGTCTACGTAAATTCTGTGCTATTCCCTTTGTCCCCTCAATAAAACAGTCGGAATAGTTTCAAGATTGTGTTGAATTTTTGGGGAATCTTTACAATTTGGCAGAATAAAATGATAGGTCCTCCAATATGGGACTTTTACTCATTAAGATACACGCTAAGTCAATAATTATCCACCGAAAAAATTTAGTGGTTTCAAAATTGCTTGGTAGTTTAGGGAATAGAATCAACTAAAACAGGCAAAACATGAATCGGAAATATTCGCTATGAATTGAAATGAATTTCGATTACGTTTTCCGGATGACTTTAAAAGAATTTATAACCCATGTTGGTCCCCGAAATTTTAATTTTAAATACGAGCTGGAATCTCGAATCTCTTGTTTCTTGCATTACTGCACGAGGTTGGCTGGTGCATGAGGCACAAGATACTGAAACAGCAAAAAAATTAATTCATGACCATAAGCTTTCTATTGGAATTGTGGTATTTCACAATATCGATGTGGTGAGATCGCTGGGTTTTGGGAACGACAACATTTTTGGTTATTCTAAATTCCAATGGTTAGCCTTAATCTCAAAGCCTATTCTTGAAAGTGAGTCAATTTCCTGCTTAATCGGTGAATATTTCTACGATTACCTCACTTTCCCACCTGATATAGATCGATTATTGGTGATTATGGGGCATGCATTGGGAATGGCTCGGCTTAGTCGAATAGAGAAAACTCACCCACAAAATTCCCCACGGCAATCAAATATAGTCGGGGAAAGCGATGAAATGCTGAAGTTTTATAGGGCATTGAGGAAAATTGCTCGTGTTAATTTGCCGGCCCTGATAATTGGTGAAAGTGGGACTGGCAAAGAACTCGCTGCATTAGAAATTCATCGAATTTCGAAACGTGCTGATCAAAAATTTGTCGTCGTTAATTGTGGCACCCTTTCGCCTAATTTGGTCCATTCGGAATTGTTTGGTCATGAAAAAGGTGCATTTACGGGTGCTACCGAGCGCAAAATTGGACATATTGAAGGCGCGTTGGGAGGGACACTGTTTCTCGACGAAATCGGAGAATTACCCCTTGATTTACAAGTTATCTTGTTGCGCTTTCTTCAGGAAAAGAACATCCAGCGTGTTGGGGGTAGCAAAGTAATATCCATCGATACTCGAGTTGTTGCAGCAACCAATGTTGACCTCGAAAAAGCCGTCGAAAAAGACAGTTTCCGTGAAGATCTCTATTATCGGCTTAATGTATTGCGGATTAACATGCCGCCATTGCGTCAGCGAGGTGATGATATCGAATTGCTAGCACGGTATTTCTTTGATCAATTTGCTGATGAAAAGAGCAAACAATTGAAAGGTTTTTCGTTACGAGCGTTATGGGCTATTAACAGCCATAATTGGCCAGGAAATGTACGTGAATTAATGAATCGTGTCCGCAGTGCTATGGTTATGAGCGAAAATCGATTAATTTCTCCGGAAGATTTAGGATTAGAGCAGCTATCCCAGGAAAGCCCATTTTTCAATCTGAGCGAAGCACGACATATAGCAGAAAAACAAACGATTCAAAAAGCACTTAGATCTTCTCAAAAAAATATCACCCGTACTGCGCAGATGCTTGGTGTTTCTCGGGTGACCCTTTACCGGCTGATGGAAAAAACAGGTATCAATTTGTAGCTTAACCAGAAGCCTCTATTTAAGATATGGGGGTAGCTTGTAAATCCTACGGGAAACCTTTTGGAGTGTGTTCGCCTTGTCACCGCACAGCCGTGCTTCCTTCACCACAGAAGGCTAACGAGAAAAGTAGCTTAGGAGGTTGTCTAAGGATTCTTCAAACTGTGGAGGCTCAGTTAGTTTTCTAGTGAATAGGTAGCCCGCACCCTACTTATCCCCTCTCCAACTCTGATTTCCGACGAATCTACCGTGGATAATACTGAATGGCAACGGTGTGCTTGGGTTAAAGAAGCAAAGGATCTGGCCCATATTTTCAATTTCTTTGATTGGTTCATGAGTTGTTGCTTGGCTTTAGACGCTGCAGCTTTGTTGGCAAAATCACCATAAATTGCCACAAACCAATCGTTAGAATCACGTTTTGTACTAACATATCCAATCTTCTGATCCCAGTTGCCATCTTGAAGGTATTGCACAACCTTTTCCCGTGAATGGGTGCCCGCTAATTGTAGCGTAAAATGTTTAGGGACAAAGGTACAGGGGTTAAGCTCGTATGTGTTGAGTGCTTGACGACTTTGGACCGGTGTTATTGAGGCAAAGGATCTAATCCATATTTTTGACTTTTTCGATTGTCTCATGAGTTGCTGCTTTGCCCTTGTTGCCGTCGCTTTGTCGGCGAAATCACCATAAACTACTACAAACCAATCCTTAGAGTTACGTCGAGTACTTATATACCCTACTCTCTGGTCCCAGATACCGTCTTGAATGTATTGCACAATCTTATCGCGTGAATGGGCACCTGCTAGTTGCAGTGTGAAATGCTCGGGAACAAATGTATGAGGATTGAGCTCGTAGGATTTCAACTTTGTCGGATCTGTGGTGTTGGTCTGCGCAGGGGGATATTTCTCTTTCGTTTTTCTTTCAACTATCAGGTTTTCTTTGTTCTTTTCTTTTTCAGATACCGTTGGTGTTTTTGCTATACGTGGTGGAGGACAAGGAGGAGGTTTGACTTGTTTTTCCTTGTCTGATTGTAGATTAGGTTTGAAACGGGCTGTCGAGGGCGGGATTTTGGGCGAAGGTTTGCTCCAACGGTCTACTCCCGCAATGTGCTGTTGAATGCGCTCGGTATTTGCATAGCCAATGCCTTCAGGATCGTGTGTGAAAGCACGATTAAACCAGAAGTGTGCTTTAGAAATATCAACGGGGACACCGCGACCCAAGGCATAGTAAACTCCCAAATTGTTTTCCGCGGGTGGATAGTTTCGTTCAGCCGCGACTGTAAGCCAGTGTAATGCCTTTTGGTGGTTTTGATTATAGCCCCGTTCTCCGCGGGAATAGGCAAGACCCAAATTGAATTGAGCTTCGATATCACCGGCTTTCGCCATAGAGTTCCAAAGAACTCGATACCTATCGTCACCCTGAAACCCTACCTCTATCCAAGGGTTCTCGGTTTGTGCATAGGTATTTGGGCCCAACAGCATCACAAATAGAAGTAGTTGATAAAGGCTGTTTTAGTGAATCTGGTTTGAAAAGGTTTAGTATCCCGGGGAAAAACTTTAACACTGATATCTAGTGACATTAATTAACGATTTTATCTAACAATATAGTTGATTTTTCCTAAATTACGTTTCCATCTGGACTAAAACGCTAATACGATATTCAATGGAGAGTCCAATTAGCATGGGGTTGAGATAAAAAAATAACCCCAGTTAGAGACAGTTGATAGCACTCAATGCATTATGGCTGTTGGATAGTTTGTGTCATATTTTTTATGTACACCTTCTGCCTTTCTTGTTTTATAACCCTCTACATCGATGGTATGTTGCCCATTTACTACAAAAATTGTTGCGATCCCCCCTCGGTCCATTTGTATGTCTAAAGCTAATTTGGCCGCTTCTTCCGGTGAACTAGCTTCTACCTCAATCTTCCACTCTATGTGGTATTGCTTTTTGTTTTCATTACTCATAACTTAATATTCCCCTAACACGAAATCCTTAGCACCATTTTTTAGTCACAACGGTTAGTACGTTAATGCCTAAATATGGAAGAAAGGTTCAATATGAATATAACAAATGACGAAAATTTTTCAAAAATCCCTAAATCAGATTTTGGGAAAACGATGATTTCGCAACCGAAGAATTGTTGGTCTTTTGTGCTCTTGGGGAAAATGAATACGAAGTTAACATTGGAAAGCGTAAATAGAGTCCCTTCTAAAAACCCCGATTTCGGCATTCTTTCTCCAAGCTGATGTAAAAAAATGTGAACCCAAACACAAAAGGAAACGCGTTCATGCTTAACAATTTTGATTGGAATAAACCTAGGAGGCTGTCCGAGAATAGGAACCGTAGCGAGGGAACGATGGTTGGAGCGTGATTTTTTCATTATTTGAGGCGAATACTTGCTGTATTTAACGAAAATAATGGGACAATCCGGCCAAATCCAACTTTTCCGCAGTAGGTCCTCTATTCTCGGACAGCCTCCTAGTTTCTTTTCTGATAATTCTTTAAATAATTGAAGCACATTGGCCAATGGTAGATTACACACAATATTCAATTTATGGCACTTTTTTAACGCTAATTCTTGTTTCTTACCTCGGTAATCAGGCATTGCGGAATCGTCGTAACAAGGCGGCTTTGGCGTCAGCGATACGGTCTGGCCTCACTGAACCGACTTCACTGCACCCAGTTATCAACCCAAATCGCTGCATCGGTTGTGGGACTTGTATTTCCGTTTGTCCAGAAGGAAATGTATTGGGATTGATCGATGGCAAATCCAAACTGATCAACCCTACGCATTGTATTGGTCATGGTGCATGCAAAGCAGCTTGCCCGATCGATGCAATTACACTGGTATTTGGAACCGAAACACGAGGAGTGGATATCCCCATTGTCCAACCTACTTTTGAAACCAATGTCCGAGGAATTTATATAGCTGGAGAACTTGGTGGAATGGGATTGATCCGTAATGCTGTAACCCAGGGCGTACAGGCAATGGAATCCATTGGGGAAACATTGGAGAAAAATCGGCCTAAATTATTGGATGCTGTCATTGTTGGAGCGGGCCCAGCAGGATTTGCGGCCGGTTTATCAGCTATGGCAAGCGGTTTCAAATTTAAATTGCTCGAACAGGATTCGCTAGGCGGTACGGTTTCCCACTATCCGCGCGGAAAAATAGTGATGACAGCTCCTGTTAACCTGCCGAAGGTGGGAAAAGTTAAGTTTACTGAAACAACTAAAGAGGTTCTGTTGGAGTTTTGGCAGGGCGTTCTCGAAAAAACTGGGTTGGAAATATCCTTTCAAGAGCGCGTTGAGAAAATAACAAAACAAAGCCAGGGTTTCGTCGTTAAAACAACCCGGAGCAGTTATGCTACACAAAAGGTATTATTGGCCGTAGGACGCAGAGGTACACCTCGGAAACTAAACGTCCCCGGCGAAGAGCATACTAAAGTAGTATACCGATTGATTGATCCGGAGCAATATAGTGGAAAGCACGTGCTGGTGGTGGGAGGGGGCGATAGCGCTCTAGAAGCGGCAACCACGATTGCAGACAAACCAGGTACAACCGTAGCATTATCCTATCGAAGTGGGGCGTTTTCCCGCGCCAAGCAAAAAAACCGCCAAAAAGTTGAAGACGCATCGGCCAATGGTCGCCTTAAAGTGTTATTAGAATCTGAAGTTCTGTCTATCGATGACGATACTGTTCACATCAAACAACACAACAAACAAATTAAGCTTCGTAACGAGGCTATCATCGTTTGTGCGGGGGGTATTCTCCCGACGGGTTTCTTAAAAGAAATTGGTATTGAAGTGGAAACCAAATACGGTACCGAGTGAGTGTTGGTTAAAAATTATCGATCAAAGAGGATATCTTTTTACGGCTAAAAAAATTATAGAACCGCTATGGTTTCATAGTAGAAAGCTTTTGAGAAAACCGGTCCAAATCGGAACTCTCAAAATGTTTGTGGTGAGGTGCCGCTATCCGTCAATTGTACAGCGTTGGGCTTGGTAAATGTGCCTAACGTATTTTCAAGTATCCCTTCCTATGTTGTGACTATTCTGCATAACCTTGCGACTGCTTAGGTTGCAGCTTGTTTTTGTGAGCATAACGAAAGGCACAGATTTTATTTAAGTATAAACGGGTGCTTTTAACCCAATAATCGCGAAATTCATGCGTGAGCCAAATAGTTGCGGTGCTTTTTTCTATGAGTGTCTTGTTTCCAGTCATATTCTCGATACTTTTGTGCACAACACTAAGAGAATTTTGGGTTGGATATCCTATTTAAGGAAAAGTATTTAAAGCAAAATATAGCTATATATAAAAAATTAATATATAATAAGGCTGTATTTTAGCGATACCCTTAGGAAACCTTTAAAATCATTTAGTTATGGTTATGGTGTTAAAACCGCCTGCTAATGGCATGAAAAAAAACGATTATTGGTAACCTCCTTGCTTAGGAATTGAATTCGAAATCCTGTTTATTAAAGTACTTTATCCGGGTGTTTGGTCTTAGGAGCGTTTCCATGAAAAGAATAATATGAATTCTCAAAATCGAGATACCTCAAATCAAAATTCGCTTGGTTATAACGATATGCCAAATTTGTTTAAAGTGCTGATTGCCGATCATTTTGCTTTAACCCGTTCGGGGCTGGCTGCACTGTTGGATGATCAATTGGACTTTCAAGTTATAAGTGAAGTTCAGAATTGTGATCGAGCAATAGAATGTGCTGAGCGTCTCATGCCAGATCTTGTCATCATTAACCGGAATTTGCCTGCTAACGGCTACCTCAAAGCAGCCTATACAATACGGAATACCCTTGAACGAGCCAAGGTTGTTATTGTTGCCGATGAGCATAATGATTTGGAGCTTAACAAGGTTATTGAGGCCGGTTGCCAGGGTTATGTAACTAGCGATATTACTCCTGCTTCACTCTTTCAGATGTTTCGAGGTGTCATGGGCGGAGAATTAGCAGTTTCCCGCCGGGCTATGGGTATGTTACTTAGAGATTTTTCAAAACAATCACATGTGATAAACCATCATCCCGCAGTATTATTGAAAACCCTGGGGGTCCGTGAGAAACAAGTCCTTTCGCTACTGGTCAAAAGTGGGGCGAGTAACAAGAAGATTGCTTCCGAACTTGGAATCGCTGAAAACACCGTTAAAAATCATTTAAAGTCTATCCTTGAAAAGCTTAACGTAAAAAATCGAGTTCAGGCGGCGATTTTTGCTTCAGAAAATGGGTTTGATTGACCACATGGTTGCCTTGGTAATGTAAAGTCTAGCTTGGACTAGCCATTCACTATAAATTCCATTTGCTCTACTAAGTGATTTAATGGTTGAAAGAATGGTTATGAAAACCGTTAAGACCTTTATCAGTAAAAACAATTATTTATTCCTCCCTTCTCATAAAAAGAGCTATTTAAAGATAGTTCTTTTTTCTCCGGTTTATAGCTCCTATGGGCATTTCAGTAAAATAAAATAACATATAAAGTATTGATCTAGAGTCACGCAGTTTTGTGGCTAGAAACCATCACTTCCTTTTATAGGAAGTATGACTATAAACCTTATTTTTGGATTTCTTTGACCGAGTATTGAGGTCATCTGCGCTAAGACAGTGTTGGAGCTGCAAGGGTGATAATTTGTTTTCCATCTCCTCCAATTTTGCCGTTCCCACAGAATCACCTAGGTGTTTATGTCTTCACTGTAACCGAGCTAAGAAACCAAATTAAGTATGGAGTATTAAACTAATGAGTATAAAAATCAAACCATTCAAAAAAAATGGGATGGGCAGACGGAATATTTTATCTGTATGCCTACTTCCATTTCTAGCTTATTCGACAGCTGCAGACGCTATCATTACCGATCCTAGTGGACTCGATTTGGTAACGAGTATTACTGGCTTGACCGACGAGCATTGTGATGCTGCTCTCGACACTAATACATTTTTACCCATCTTTGAATGTGGCGATGAATTCTTTGAATTCACTTTTAATGCCGCCGATGGTGGTGGTGCTAATGTCGGTAATGGCTTGCGCTATACGAGGCTTCCCCGGGCTGATAACCCTGAGTGGGCTAATCAGACGCCACCACGCGCGACTGGTCCTAATGCTGGTGGTTGTGTCATTTGTCATGAATCCCCAGTGGGTACCTCGGCCGGAACAAATGGCTTGAATGTCGTCCGTGACCCCCTCCACAGTGCAGATCCCGGTCAGATGATCGTACGTAATACCCCTCATCTAATGGGCTCGGGTGCCCTTCAGCTTCTAGCTGAGGAAATGACCGAACGACTGCACAAGATTCGTGACAAGGCAGTGGCAGAAGCCTGCGATGAAGAAAAAGATGTGTGGGCTCAACTAGTGACCAAAAGTGTTGGTTTTGGATCGATCCACGTCCATGTAGAGGATGATTACGATTCAGACGCTTGTGCATTTGAAATTGACTACTCCGCAATCATGGGCATTGATATGGATCTCGTCGTCAAACCTTTTCAGTGGAAAGGTTCTGATGTATCACTCCGCAAATTTGCCAACGGTGCTTTTCATGATGAAATTGGTATGCAACCTGTTGAAACCGCAGGAGTAGGCATCGATGGTGATGGTGACGGAGTAATAGACGAAGTTCACGTGGATGATGTTACTTCGACGGTCGTTTATATGGCGGGCCAGACACGTCCGCATACCGAAATAGAACTCGATGAACTGCGCCAGGCGCTTGAAGCTGAACTTCCTAATCAGGCTGCCATTGACCTTCTGGCAGTACTTGGCCTGCCGACACTAACTCAAGACGATATCGATTCCATTAATCGTGGTAGAAACGAGTTTCGTAAAGCCATGTGTGTTTCTTGCCACAAACCTAAATTGGTGCTGAGAGATCCTATTTTCAAAGAGCCCAGCGACAATCCTTTTTTTCGGGCTGACGCAGATCACGCGATGACTATTGATCCTTGGACCCAAGTGTCGTTCAATCTAACCAGTGATTTGTTGGATAACAACATCGCAGCAGGTGCGGTAGATGTCAATCTGTCTAACTTAAAACCAAATACAAATAGCCCAAATCCAGACGATGCTATTGTTGAGTTGTACGGTGATTTGAAACGCCATGCCATGGGTTCTTGCCTTGCCGAAAACATTGATGAGGTTAATACCGGTAATGATGTGTGGATGACCAAGGAATTATGGGGTGTTACGTTCCACGATAAAACTGGGAAATAATGTCGACCTATTTTAGGTGATATAAACGAGGGGGTCCCGCGCTGAATGAGGAAGGATGTAAACCTCAAAGAGGGCGAGACAGAAATGCTGGTTTAGAAAGGAATGTCGTCGTCAAAGGAACC
>Ga0209992_10004708_pt1 | contig 10503 bp, 10 predicted proteins | sample 2SBtaG_2_FD_182564 | JGI IMG/M metagenome (GOLD analysis project Ga0209992, IMG submission 182564) | Deep subsurface microbial communities from Kolumbo volcano to uncover new lineages of life (NeLLi) - 2SBTROV12_ACTIVE470 metaG (SPAdes)... | ecosystem: Environmental > Aquatic > Marine >... | reverse complement strand
CCTAATAAAAAAATTGATGACCTGCTAAAAGAACTCCAACAAAGTGGTTTGCATATAGCTTTTGTGGTAGATGAGTATGGAGGTTGCATCGGTCTCGTCACCATTGAGGACCTGCTTGAAAAAATCGTAGGGGAAATTGAGGATGAATATGACAAACCTGAAAAATCATACCAACCTTATGCTGAAGGTGGATTCCTGATTGAGGGTAGTACGGAAATAAGTGTACTCAATGAATCATTGGATTGGGATCTCCCTGGAGGAGACTTCGAAACCATTGCAGGATTGGTGATCGACCGTCTGCAAAAGATCCCTCACCCCGGGGACCAGATTCTGGCAGGACCTTACCGTTTGACGGTCAAAGATTCCACCAAAAGAAAAATTCAATCCCTCATCGTTAGAAAATTAGAGAACACAAAAAATATTAATCCTAAAAAAACAGCTTAAAGTCCTCTAACACTTTCCAGCTCTTGGTAAGCAGCTTGAATCTCCAAAAATTTTAAATGTGCTGCTTCGGCTGCTTCCTTTCCCTCATGAGCGACCCTGTCTGGGTGACAAACACTAATCAAACTGCGATAAGCCTTCTTCACCTCTTCATTTGAAGCATCTGAAGAAATTTCCAATATGTTGTAAGGGGTTTTGAATGCCTCAAGAAAATATTTTTCTCTTATTCTATTATGTTGGTCATAAGAAATATCTACCTGAAGAGCAATTTTTTTAAGTAAACTTTCCGTTTCCTCATTTAAATCATTTTCTACTAAAGAAATCTGATAGCAAAGAGCGATTAACAAAAGGTTGTAATTATTCTTACAGGAGTTTTTGTACTCTTTAACGAATCTATCTATATCTGGATTTTTATTTTGAACTTCCCGGATTAAGGGATTAATTGCTGCGAAATCAGACCCAGTGAAATTCAAATTTTTAAGGAAAAACTTGTGAATAACTTCAATCTGATTTTCACTTAATGGGCCGTTAAGCATCCCTACTCGAGTTAAAATAATGACAAGGCAAGTTATAAAATCGCCTTTTTTTTGAATACCTGGTAAGCTCTGATGTACTTTGCTCTGCAGTTTTTTACCTAGGAAATGTTCAGCGACACCCCCCACAACTGCCCCAAAAGGCCCCCCACGCAAAAATCCTAAACCCGCTCCCATCCACCAGGACATATTATGAAATTTTAATAATATTAAAGGTTAATAAAAATATTTTTTTAGCGTATTTAAAGAAAATAATTTGCTTCAGCATTTATTATACTAAATCTACTAATATTTAATTGCACTTGGAGAAAAATAAATGGTCAAACATATTGTCATGTTCAAACTAAACGAAAAGACTTCCCAAAATATGCAACTCGCTACAGATTCACTCCGAAGTTTGGAAAATAAAATTGAAACTTTAAAGTCTATAGAAATAGGAACCGACTTTTTGGAATCAGACCGAAGCTACGATATCGTCCTCACAGCATATTTTGAAAACCAAGAAGGTTTGAAAACATATAGCTCCCATGAAAATCATTTACCAGTTGTAAAAATAATGCGCTCTTTATGTTCTTCATCGGTAGTAGTTGATTATGAACTTTAATATTTTTTAATTTACCAAAATGGCAAAAATTAGTCTCAAAAATCACATATATGAGAACCCAATAAAATTGATTGTTGAAAATAAAGGCTTGAACTTTTTTTTAGCAGGTGATAAAGTTCTAAAAATTTTCGTCTAAATAGATGAAAGTTTAGGTTTTTTTGCAATTTGCTTCACCTTTGAGTCCCATAAACAGGAGATTCAAGAATGGCGATGAAAAAAAGTAAAGTAAAAAAAAAGGCATCAAAAAAGAAAGCCCCCGCAAAGAAAAAACTAGTTAAGAAAAAAGTAGTTAAGAAAAAAGTGGTTAAGAAAAAAGTGGTTAAGAAAAAAGCGGTTAAGAAAAAAGCGGTTAAGAAAAAAGCGGTTAAGAAAAAGTCTCCTGGGAAGAAAGGCCCACCTAAAAAGGCAATAAAAAAGAAAGCACCCGTAAAGAAAAAATTCAGCAAAACAGCATCTAAAAAATCCCAGTCAAAAAAGACTCCAGCTAAAAGCAAATTATCTAAAAAACCTTCGACCAAAAAAGTAAAGCAAAATCCTACAGTTAAGAAAAAAACTGCTCCAAAAAAAATTAAACTACAGGCGCTCCCTAAGTTAGGCCCTGAAACCTTGAAAATAAAAGAGCGGTTGCTTGGTAAAAGAAGTGAGCTGCTAAACTTGATACAATCTTCAAAATCGCTGGAAAGAGATGTAGGGGATCTAACCTTCAGCAATGAAATTGATCTTGCCTCGAGCCTGGAGGGCAGAGAAATGATATTTCAATTAACCAGCCGTGACCGGAATGAACTCAGATTGATTGAAGACGCACTTTTTAGAATTAACGAAGGAACTTATGGGGCATGTGAATCTTGCGAAAAAAAAATTAGTCTAAAAAGATTGCAGATTATGCCTCTAACCTCCTTGTGCATCGATTGCCAGGAAGCGGCTGAAAGTCTATAGGGCCTGATTTAATTTCCGTGGCATTTTTTATATTTCTTACCACTTCCACAAGGGCAAGGCTCGTTTCTTCCAACCTTTTCCTCTTCCCGGCGAACAGTTTCCGGTTTATCCGATCCTTCCACATCTCCTCGATGCTCAACCATTTGCCTTGGCTTAGCAATAACATCTTCGTCTTCGAATTCACTTTCTCTCCGTATTTGAACTTTAAAAAGATACTCAGTGATTTCCTCTTTAATTTTTGCCATTAAATTACTAAAAAGAGAAAACCCTTCTTTTTTATATTCAGTTAGAGGATTTTTTTGAGCATAACCACGTAGGCCGATCCCTTCTTTTAAATGATCCATCCCCAATAAATGGTCCTTCCAAAGAGTATCCAGAACCTGTAACATTATTATTTTCTCTTGATGCCGCATGGCAACAGGGTCTATATCTAATTCTTTAACAATTCCATCTTCTTTTATTTGATACGCATCACATACCTTCTGCGCAACCGACTCATAAAGTTTTTCTCGATTACAATGCTCTAACTCCAGCTTATATTTTCCTTCGATTTCTAATTCCTTTTCATTAATTTTTTCTATATGGACACCGAACTGTCTCTCAAGAAAATCATTTAAAGACTCGATATCCCATTCTTCTGGATAAACTTTTTCATGGGCTACTTCAGAAACGATGTCATCGACGAGCTCATCGGCCATATCAAGAAGGATTTCCTTTGGGTTTTCTGCTTGGATAATTTCTCTTCGCAAAGCATAAAGTACCTCTCTTTGACGATTCATCACATCGTCATATTCCAAGACATGTTTTCGGATATCAAAGTTGTGAGCTTCTACTTTTTTCTGTGCATTGGCAACAGCCTTGGAAACCATACTATGTTCAATCGGTTGTCCATTTTCCATACCCAGTCGTTCCATGAGAGGAGAAATTTTATCAGAACCAAAAATGCGTAGCAGATCATCTTCTAGACAAAGAAAAAACCGGGAAGAGCCTTTATCTCCCTGCCTGCCCGATCTTCCGCGCAACTGATTATCAATACGTCGACTTTCATGGCGCTCCGTTCCTAGAATATGAAGTCCGCCTAATTCAGGAATTCCTTCACCGAGCACAATATCGGTTCCTCGACCCGCCATATTGGTAGCTATGGTAACGGCATTCGGCTGCCCTGCCTGAGAAATAATCTCCGCTTCCTTTTCATGGTGTTTTGCATTCAGGACATTGTGTTTGATTCCATACTTTTTTAGTTTTTTACTCAAAAGTTCTGACTTCTCAATTGAAATCGTTCCCACCAGAACGGGTCTGCTTATTTCATTTAATTCTCTAATCTCTTCAATAACGGCATTGAATTTTTCCTTTTCCGTTCTATAAATCACATCCGGGTGGTCTTCACGAATCATGGGGCGGTTCGTAGGAACGACAACCACTTCAAGCTTATAGATGGACATAAACTCTTCCGCTTCCGTATCTGCGGTACCGGTCATTCCTGCCAGTTTGTTATACATACGAAAATAGTTCTGGAATGTAATACTGGCCAGAGTCTGGTTCTCATTCTCTATATTGACACCTTCTTTTGCCTCCAAAGCCTGGTGCAGACCATCGCTGTATCTTCTTCCGTTCATCATACGACCGGTAAATTCATCGATGATGATTACCTCTCCATCACGAACCACGTAATCGACTTCATTTTTAAAAATACCATGTGCTTTTACAGCTTGGTTCAAGCAATGCAAGGTTTCAATGTTTGCGGGGTCATAAAGATTTTCGATATTCAGATCTTTTTCCATCTTTGCTATCCCTTCTTCGGTAAGGGATGCTGTTCGAGCTTTTTCATCAATGGTGTAATGTTCTTCTTTCTTCAAGCTGGGAACAAGTTTATTGACCTTATAATATTTATCCGTGGACTCTTCTGCAGGTCCAGATATGATCAATGGAGTCCTCGCTTCATCGATTAAAATATTGTCCACTTCATCGATGATTCCAAAATTCAAATCTCTTTGAACCATTTGCTCTTTGGAAAATTTCATATTGTCGCGCAAATAATCAAAACCAAACTCATTGTTGGTTCCGTAGAGCACGTCACAATTGTAAGCCTCTTTTCTTTCTTCTTCCGGAATGTCGTGATAAACCATGCCGACAGAAAGGCCTAAGAACTTATATACGGTTCCCATCCATTCGCTATCACGAGTCGCCAAATAATCATTTACGGTAACAACATGAACGCCCTTTCCCTCCAAAGCATTTAGATAAACCGGTAAAGTAGCCATCAAGGTTTTTCCCTCACCAGTTTTCATTTCAGCAATTTTTCCCTCATGCAGAACGATCCCGCCAATCATTTGAGCGTCAAAATGCCTCATTTCCAGGGTTCGCCAACTGGCTTCACGCACAACTGCAAAGGCTTCAGGAAGAATATCATCCAAACTGGCTCCTTCCAGGATTCTGTTTTTAAACTCTTGAGTTTTACCTTTCAGTTCGCCGTCTGTCAGGGGTTTGATCTTATTTTCCCAATCATTGATCTCCTCTACAACGGCTTGAATACGTTTTATTTCCCGATCATTTCGGGTACCAACCATTTTTTTTATAAGTCCAAATACCATTACAATTTAAACCGGGAAATATTTTATAAAATAGGAATAACCTACACCCTGCAAGACTATAACCACCAAGAAATATTGTCGTTCGAGTTCTGAAGAAATAAATTCGAGTGGGGAAGGAAATCTATCAGAAACAAAATTTAATACTTTAACTAGAGTAGAACCGGATCAATCTTCCAGAATATAGTTTTTAGGACTCACAGGAATTCCATGCAATAGAACTTCATAATGCAAATGAGGCCCTGTGCTTCTCCCCGTGTTACCCACGAATGCAATGATCTGGCCACGCTTGACATGCTCTCCCGCTTTTACCAAATGTTTGGAGTTATGACCATAAACCGTCACCACACCATATCCATGATTAATCTTTATCATTTTACCATAACCATATTCTCTGCCTTCTACAACAACTTCACCGTCAGCGGTTGCTCTCACAGGCGATCCTGAACGTGCTGCAATATCCCAGCCTTCATGCTTTTCACGCAATCCGGTGAATGGAGATTTACGAAAACCGAACCCAGAAGTTACCCAACCATGAGTTGGCCAAATGGAGGGCGTTGAAGAAAGAAGGGATTTCTGGTTTTTGAAAAAATTATCCAACTCCTGAAAACTAATACTTTGAATTTTTGCCTGCTTATCTAAATGATCCAATCCATTTGATAAACGTTCAATCATACTTGCAGTACCACGACCCATAGCCGTGTTTAAGCTACTTGTGGCCAAGCCATAAGGACCGCCAACGCCCCAGTTCTTTTCTACAGATTTTGGAGAATTTTCAAGTGCAGTGATAACTCGTAATTTCTTCTCAAATCGCTCGAGTCTAGCCATCTCGGTTTCAAAGTTCTTAACTTGATGAGAAAACTTTTCAACCTGAATTTTTCTTATATTTGATTCTTTTTGTATTCTAGCCAACTCGATCTCATTACCCTGCAATTTCAAATACTGCTTTGTAAAATAAACAGAAGAACCAAGAAACGCTAAAATAAAAACCCCAGTAACGGCTAAAACAACCTTTGCAAATTTTTTTTGCAGGCAGAATTTTTTTGGTGAACCCATTGCTCCGGGGAAAATAACTACGGTAAATTCATCTTTTTGCACCCTACCTCCTTATTGAATACTCAAACTTCATAAACTGCGTAATCGTAACGCTTAACTCCCTTTTTTGTCAACCGTTGAATCTAAAAAAACCGTGAGAATTGCATATCCCGAAGCTCAGGTTTTTGAGCAAGTCTGCCTTCCAATCCAAGTTAAATCTCACTATCAATTTGAAGGTTTTATTTTATCCTTAGCCTGAATATGATTGGGGTTTATCAATAATACGCGCGTGAAATATTCTTGGGCTTTTTTGATATTTCCTTTTTCTTCGTGAAGGAGTCCCAAACTAAAAAAAACAGGCACCTGACCTTTTATATCATCTATTTCTTGGTATATTTTTAGCATTTCTTCAAACCCAAGAATCGTATTGTCCAACTCGCCTTTAGAGTAAAAACCAAATGCCTTTTGCCGAATCACCCGCACCAGAACTTTCCCATAAGTAAAGGCACGTTGTTTAGATTTCCGTTGTAATAGTTTTTTATATTCGTTTGCAAATCGATCGAGTTCACCCATTTTCTTGTATATTGCATTTAGGTTCCAAACAAAAATAGTTTCTCCCGGATTTACTTCAATTGCTCTTTGAACTTTTTTTACCGCGAGTGTGTACTGTTTTTTCTCCGAAAGAATGGCACCCCAATTGTTCCAGGCAAGGCCATTTTTTGAGTCTATTTCAATGGCCTGAATAAAAGCCTTTTCAGCATTAGGATAGTCTGCCTTAAGGTAGTTTAAATATCCGAACGCATACCAGACATGAGTGGAAGCTGACGCCTGGTAATTATTTAAAAACTTTTCGGCACCACTCAAATCATCCATTGCTTTCCAGGCTTTTAACATAGTCCGAAAAATATAACTCGTCTCCCCTTCTGACTTCAGCACTTCTTTATATCTTTCAATTGACTCTTTATATCGTCCCCTGGCAAAAAGAATTTCGGCTTCATTTTTCACAGACAAATTAAAATTTTCAAGACCCGGGTGAACTTGCGCAAAAACAGAAGAAGGATGGAATGAAATACTAAAAACTAATAGAAAGGAAAATACAATCATAGGTTATGCTCGTTGGTTGGGGAACTCAAAAATCAAAAGCTGCCAAAGTCAGACGAACCCGCCTCGGGGGAAACACCATCCCGTTTCGTCCGATCAAAAAAGCGAGTGAATTGGCTTTCGAAATGTAATTGCACATCACCAATCGGACCGTTACGTTGTTTTCGAACCAGAATTTCGGTTTTGCCCGGGTCATCGGTTTCTTTATCATAGACAACCTCACGATAAATAAACATTACCACATCCGCATCCTGCTCAATAGAACCTGACTCCCTCAAGTCAGAAAGCAGTGGACGCTTATCTGTCCGACCTTCGACCGCCCGACTCAACTGCGAAAGCGCGAGGATTGGTACATTGAGCTCTTTAGCTAAAGCCTTTAGTCCTCTCGAAATATCTGAAACTTCCAACTGCCTGCTTTCAGGGTTTCCGCGTCCCTGCATCAACTGTAAATAATCAATGATAATAAGCCCCAGAGGTTGTTCCGCTGCTAACCGACGTGCTCTTGCCCTAACATCCATGACGGAAAGTGCCGCGCTGTCATCGATAAACATTTTAGCCTCAGATAACCTGCGCCCCGCCTCATGAAGTTTAGGCCAGTCAGTTTTTGCGAGGTAACCCGTCCGGACTTTCTGAGAATCTACCTGAGCCTGAGAACAAAGTAACCTTACGCCTAATTGTTGTTTTGACATTTCTAAACTAAATATTGCAGTGGGGATACCTTCATGAAGAGAAACGAAACGAGCGATATCCAACGCGAAACTTGTTTTGCCCATACTGGGGCGCGCAGCAAGAATAATAAGATCCGAGGGCTGAAAACCTGCGGTCATAGTATTCAAGTCGGTAAAGCCGCAGGAAAGACCCGTGACCATCCCCGGCTCCATGGATAGCTTTTCCAGTTGAGAAACGTTTTCTTTAATTACATCGGTAAGTTTGAAAAAACTCGCCTTGGCCCTCTTATCTGAAATTTCAAATATGGACTGTTCCGCTTTATCCAAAAGCGTGTCCACATCATCCCTATCGTTGTAACTATTGGAAACTATATCCGTAGCAGTTTGAATCAGATCTCGAAGGATCTTTTTCTCTCTAAGAATTTTTGCGTGGTGGCTGACAGCGGTAGCTGTGGGAACAAAATCCTCAAGCAGGCTCAGGTATTCGAGGCCCCCTACATTGTCCAACTCATCTTTTTTTCGTAATCGATCCGCGAGAGCAAGAACATCAATAGGCTCATTGGCCTCAAACTGTTCCCGCATAACAATAAAGATTTTTTTATTAGCTGCCTTATAAAAATCTTCTTCACTGAGCACTTCGAGTGCCTTGGCAATGGCTTCTGAGGAATGCAAACAAGACCCCAACACACTCTGTTCCGCCTCTTTATTATAGGGAGGAAGCTTATTTAGAGAAATTTCCGTCAGGGCATCTGCCATGATTATTTATGCTCAATCAAATAGGATTATTCTTTTTCTTGAGGCTTTTCTGCTTCTGTGGCTTCCGGTGTTCCCGGCTTTTCTTCCGTCTCAGTTTTTTCTATTACCTTCTCCCCTTCGACTGTCAGCTTAATTTGCGCCGTCACCTCCGGATGAAGTTTTACAGGTATAGAATACTCCCCTGCTTTTTTAATGGGTTCTTGAATTTGGAATTTTCGTCGATCAATATCGATTCCCTTTGCTTTCAATAAATCAGAAACTTCCTGCGCGGTCACCGTACCAAACATTTTTCCACCTTCTCCCATTTTTTTCTTAATCTGTATAGCCGTATTACTGATTTTATCAGCAACACCCTGAGCAATACCAGTAACCTTTTTAACTTTAGCCTGAACAATTCTTTTTTGATGATTAAAGGCCTTAAGGTTATTCGGCGTGGCAATTAATGCCTTGCCCTTAGGGATAAGGAAGTTTCTTCCATAACCGTCTTTTACCTCTACTTCATCGCCACAAAATCCGAGACCATCTACATCTTCTTTCAACAACAACTTCATAAAGTTTTCCTTTCCTGAAACAACTAACCTTCTTCACTTGGCAGTGATTTTCTTATTTTCCTAAAATCTACCCATATATCGAACACGCCAATCCCGGCTATCAGACCAATAAGGATGGGTTGTGCAAATATTAAAATAAAAAAAATCAACCAGAGAAAAATTGGAACTTTTCTAGTCTTTAAAAAATGAATTGTAATGCTCATCCCTTGAGCAAAATAGATGACCATCATTACAATAAATAAATTTAGCCCTACCTCCTCTATCAAGCCCTGACCCAGAAATAACGCCAAACAAGCTGCTATAAACAACCATACAAGGTTTTCCGGGCAAATCCATTGAGCAAACGTACGTTCCGAGAATAACCCCGGCCCATAAATGCGACCCCAAACTAACCTTAACAAACCGTAATTTGCCATTGCACTAATTAAAGAGCCAATGAAAACAAATGCAGGATAAGAAGAAGCGAATCCACCAACCATTTTTTCAAAAAACGCCTTGATTTCCTCTACTTCCGCCTTATTTTCCCCAACCGACCCAAAGGTCTCAAAGGATTGAGCAAAATGAGCCCTTATCTGATTTTCAAAAAATTCTTTTACAGTTGCATCTTGGTCTCCTAGCAGGGCAACCAGAAGTAAAATGGATACCCCCCCTGATATTAGAGACGAGGCCCCTATGCACCAATCTCCAGGAAACCGCGCCCGGATCATTTCGCCCAATACGAACGCCATCACAGCATATTCAGCCATGAATAATAAAGCTTGGTTCTGCCCTACCAAAAACCAAAGTACCCCAAATATAAGGGCCATCAAAACAAGTGCTACCTGTTTACCCCGCTGCAAAAATATAAAAACCAACGGAAAAGGCGATAAAATTCCTACCAATGCACCTAGGGGTGGAATAACCACCAGAGCAAATAAAAGCGCAAAAATTAGAACAACCGGCAACAGTAAATTTTGCGACTTTGGCCCTTGATCCAAAACTAGTGCTGAACAGAAAAAGGCAGCAAGGCAATATTACGGGCTCTTTTAATCGCCCGTGTTAATAGCCTTTGGCACTTTGCACAATTTCCAGAAATTCGCGAAGGAACAATTTTCCCTCTCTCTGAAATCAAGGGTTTCAGTGCTTTAATATCGTGAAAATCTATATAAACCTTGCTGTCGTCATCGTTGCAAAAGCGACAGATTTTTTGTGAAAAAAATGAACGTTTTTTAGTTGGCTCAGCCATAGTTTCCTTCTTTTATCTTTGTTTAATTAAAATGGAACATCGTCATCATCAGGAACAGTGGAGGA
>Ga0209992_10004704_pt1 | contig 10508 bp, 17 predicted proteins | sample 2SBtaG_2_FD_182564 | JGI IMG/M metagenome (GOLD analysis project Ga0209992, IMG submission 182564) | Deep subsurface microbial communities from Kolumbo volcano to uncover new lineages of life (NeLLi) - 2SBTROV12_ACTIVE470 metaG (SPAdes)... | ecosystem: Environmental > Aquatic > Marine >... | reverse complement strand
CATAGTTTCAGGTTCCATGTTTCGTAATTATACCAACCGTTGTATTCTAGTTTTTGCATTTTTTCCTTTCTAACTTTTTTCCATCTTCAAGTATTTGTTCAAACATACTTTGAAGACCATTTTTTTTCATAGATGCTTCTTGATCAATCCAACATCTCCAGGTTTCATCAACATAAGCTTCTATTCTGTCTTTTACTTCTTTTGTTGTTATTTTCATTTTTTCCTCCTTTCATAATTCTATTGTATTAAATCATTATGGCGGAACTGTGACCAGGATATATATTTATTTTAACGATTCGCGTATAAAGTGATTGACTTATGGGAATTTATAGGATATAATTGGTCGGTGGCTGGGGATGGCGGAGGAGAGAGAAGAGCCTGAGGGCGGGACCCACCCACGCGCTGCGCGCGCCCTGGAGCTCGGATCGTGAGGAGTGCATGTGGGCGGGACCCACCCAATATATAAAAAAATAAATTCAACCGGAAGTTGTGTTCCTGGTTGCCTTAATCTTGCCACATTGTTCCCTTATAATCCTACACTAATGAAAGGAATAAAAATGAAACTAATAAAAAATAATAATATGGATGGTACTCATTTAGTTGGAGAGGTTGAAACTACTTATAAAAATTTAGTAGAGAAATTTGGACCTCCTCACTATGATTATAAAACATCAGACCGATTAACTGATAATAAAATTTCAGTTGAATGGAGTTTAAGATTTCAAGAAACTAATGATGTTGTGACTATTTATAATTGGAAGGATGGTAAAAACTATCTAGGTAATGAAGGTGATGAAGTCGAAGATATAAAAAATTGGCATATTGGAGGTTATAACTCCAAAGTTGTGCCAATGATTAAAGAAGTTATTAATAAATAACCGACATAATTGTGCCATAATTTTATGGCACAATTACAAAATAAAGGAGAAATAAAAATGATAGATAAAACAGATGAACCACAATTAGAAACAATATCATTTGAAACTATAACTAAAGTAGTTAAAAACTGTACAATTCCTAAAGGTTATATTCAAAATGATAAAGGTCAATGGATAAAGGAGGAAAATGAAAAGAAAGAAAGCAACTAAGAAAGAAAAGAAAGAAGTAAGAGATTATAAAAAGTTTATAATCCCCTTCTTCGATAAGGGATATACCATAACTGATATGTTCCGAATTAAGAATATGGCACGACATATAGTGTCAAGTAAATAATTAGCTTAGAGTTCACTTTTTACGAGTGTGTTGCAATAATACCACACTCGTGAGGAGTGCATGTGGGCGGGGCCCACCCTGGCGGGGAGAGAGACGTGAGGAGTGCATGTGGGCGGGACCCACCCAAGCGCGCTGCGCGCGCTTGGAATTAAATAGAGGTACCACATCGATTCTCAAAATTGCAAGATTGACAAAGGTCAATACCCCTTTTAATAATAGGGATCCTAACACTAGACCCTTTATTGCTAGATTTTTACAGTCAAATAGGCTAAAACCATTTTGGTACCATATTAAACATATGCATATAGATTTAGAAAAAATTAATAAACTTCCCCCAGACGTTCGAAAAAAATGGAAAATCAATGCAATTAAGAGCTTTCGAAAGAAAAAGGAGTCTCATATCAAATCTGATTTTCTATCGTTTGTAAAACATATATGGCCAGAATTTATTGAAGGTTACCATCATAAAATCATCGCAGAAAAATTTAATAATTTAGCTTCTGGAAAAATTAATCGTTTAATCGTCAATATGCCTCCAAGACACACCAAGTCTGAATTTGCATCTTATTTATTACCTGCGTGGATGATGGGTAATTATCCTAAACTTAAAATTATTCAAGCTACTCACACCGCAGAACTTGCTGTAAGATTCGGTCGTAAGACTAAAAATTTAATTGATAGTGAAGAATACAAAGATCTTTTTGATATATCTCTACAGCAGGATTCGAAAGCAGCGGGTCGTTGGGAAACAAACCAAGGCGGTGAATATTTTGCCGTGGGTGTTGAAGGAGCAGTCACGGGCCGTGGTGCGGATCTCTTGATTATTGATGACCCCCACTCGGAACAAGATGCGCAGTCCAAGGAAGGTCGAGCTTACGACAAAGCCTATGAATGGTATCAAGCAGGACCCAGACAACGTTTACAACCAGGCGGTAAGATTGTTTTGGTTATGACGAGGTGGTCAAAGAAAGATTTAACGGCACAACTTTTAAAGGCACAGATGGAATCGTCTAAAGGGGATAAATGGGATATGGTAGAATTTCCAGCCATCATGCCATCAGGTAAACCTGTCTGGCCAGAATTTTGGGAATTGGAAGAATTAGAAAAACAAAAGGCATCGTTAGATGTTTCTAAATGGTCAGCTCAATGGATGCAAAATCCTGTATCAGAAGAAGGAGCCATTATTAAACGAGAATGGTGGCAGAAGTACGAAGAGAAACTTTCTCCAACCTTTCATTTTATTATTCAAAGTTACGACACGGCTTACTCGAAACGAGAAACAGCTGATTATTCAGCCATCACCACATGGGGTATTTTTTATCCCGATGAGAATCCTAAAAATCCTCATATTATGTTGATTGCTGCTGAAAAAGGCAGATGGGATTTTCCTGAACTAAAATCGGTAGCCCATGATCTTTATGAAAAGTGGCGACCGAATATTTGCATCATTGAGGCGAAAGCCACAGGACAGCCCTTGATTGACGAACTACGAACCACGAACATTCCTGTTCAAGCTTTTATTCCAGGTAAAGGAACCGACAAACATTCTAGAGTGCATATTTGCTCTAGTATTTTTCACGATAAAAAGGTACATTACCCATCAAACGAAGAGTTCGCTGACGATGTTATCGAAGAATGCGCTTCGTTTCCTTTTGGGTCTAATGATGACTATGTGGATAGTACCACACAAGCATTGATGCGCTTTAGACAAGGAGGGTTTATAAAATTGGAGATGGACTTTGAAGACGAACCTAAATTCAAAAAAAAATACGAATATTATTAATGCTCAAAAAAATAATATTTATAATCATTTTAATTATGGCAAATAGTAACATAGACAAAGCAATTACTTCAGACGAGTTTGATAAAAATGAAAACGATTTAGATATTTATTCTAATTATCTAAAAGGTTGGGAAGGCTTTAGTGGCAAAGCTTATAAACCGGTAGAGAGTGAAGAACATTATACGATTGGTTATGGGCATTATGGCTCGGATGTAAAACCTGATGATGTTATGACGGAAGGGGCGGCTTTAGGTTTATTGAGGGATGATATTAACGATCGTCTACCTGTTATTAAAGGAAGAATTAAAAATTTTGATAGTTTGCCTATAGATTTGAAAAAGAACATTGTGAGTTCTTGGTTTAGAGGGTCTTTATCAGGAAGTCCAAAAACGATTGAATTAATTAATCAAGGAAAATATAAGGAAGCTTCTGAAGAATTCTTGAATAATGAAGAATACAAGAATGCAGCAGAATTAGGAAAACCAGGAATTATCAAAAGAATGGATGCAACTTCTAAATCTTTACTTGATTTTGGAACTACACTTGAAAACGAATAGAAAACCTTATATGGATAAAGCATTGGAGAAATAAATGGCAGAAATTGACAAAACGCTTCCGAACGTGAAGCAGAAGGTAGAAATTGCAGGACCTGAAGAATCTCAAGTCGACATTCAAGAAACAGTAGAACAAGCCCCAAAAGGTGTAGAAGTAACTCCAACAGAAGATGGCGGTGCAGAAATTAATTTTGATCCAAGGTCCGTGAATCAAGAACAAACGGAAAATCATTTTGACAACTTGGCTGAACTTTTACCCGATGATGTTCTCGATCCCTTAGGCAATTTACTTTATACGAATTATCAAGATTACAAAACATCTAGACGAGATTGGGAACAATCTTATACATCAGGATTAGACCTTTTAGGATTTAAATACGAAACACGAACTGAACCCTTTAGAGGAGCATCAGGGACCACGCATCCTGTGATGGCAGAAGCGGTTACTCAGTTTCAAGCTCAAGCTTACAAAGAACTTCTTCCTTCTGACGGACCTGTTCGTGCACAAATTTTAGGAATGCCTGATCGAAATAAAGAAGATCAAGCAAATCGAGTTAAAGATTTTATGAACTATCAGATTATGAACGTTATGAAAGAATATGACGCAGAATTTGATCAAATGTTATTTTATTTACCATTATCAGGCTCTGCCTTTAAAAAAGTTTATTATGATGATTTATTGGGACGAGCTGTATCTAAGTTCGTACCGGCTGACGACTTAGTGGTTCCGTATTCTGCTACCTCATTAGAGGATGCGGAAGCCATTATGCATGTTGTGAGAATGTCTGAAAATGATTTAAGAAAACAACAAGTCGGAGGATTTTATCGAGATATTGAAGTAAGACCAGGATTTTTTCAAGAATCAGAACTTCAGAAAAAAGAAAAAGATTTGGAAGGTGTTTCAAAAGGAAAAAACGAAGAGATTTTTACTCTTATCGAATGTCATGTTAATTTAGATTTAGATGGTTTTGAAGAAACAAGTTCTTCAGGAGAAGCAACAGGCATTAAGCTGCCTTACATTGTAACGATTGAAGAAGGCACAAGAAAAGTTTTATCTATTCGAAGAAATTTCGAACCAGGTGATCAAAATAAGAAAAAAATTCAATACTTTGTTCATTTCAAATTTCTACCAGGACTAGGCTTTTATGGCTTTGGTCTAATACATATGATTGGTGGATTAAGCAGAACGGCAACGTCTGCTCTTCGTCAATTGTTAGATGCGGGTACACTCTCCAATCTACCCGCAGGATTTAAAATGCGTGGCATTAAAATGAGAGATGAAGCTCAAGCTATTCAACCAGGTGAATTTAGAGATGTAGATGCGCCGGGTGGTAACTTAAGAGATGCTTTTATGATGCTTCCGTTTAAGGAACCTTCAGCAACCTTATTACAACTTTTAACAATTGTAGTGTCTTCTGGACAACGATTCGCATCGATTGCTGATATGCAAGTTGGTGATGGTAATCAGCAGGCAGCGGTTGGAACAACCGTGGCTTTACTCGAAAGAGGATCAAGAGTGATGTCGTCTATTCATAAAAGATTATATGCAGCCTTAAAAGTTGAGTTTAACTTACTTTCAAAAGTATTTAAAACATATTTACCACCTGTTTATCCTTACGATGTCGTAGGAGGACAAAAACAAATTAAACAAGCAGATTTTGATGATCGTGTGGATATTATTCCCGTGGCAGATCCAAATATTTTTTCACAAACGCAAAGAATTTCTATTGCACAAACAGAATTACAACTTGCTCAATCTAATCCAGGGCTTCACAATTTATACAAAGCCTATCGAGATATGTATCAAGCTTTAGGAGTTAAAAATATTGATTCAATTTTACCTCCACCTCCTCCACCACAACCTAAAGACCCCGCATTAGAACATATTGATGCTTTATCAGGAAAACCTTATCGTGCTTTTAAAGGACAAGACCACAGAGCTCATATTACTTCGCATTTAAGTTTTATGTCGACAAATATGGCAAAAAATAACCCTATGATCATAGGAAGTTTGGAAAAAAACATTTTTGAACACATTTCTTTAATGGCAAATGAACAAATTGAAATAGAATTTCCAGAACAAATACAACAAATGCAAATGATGCAACAAAATCCTCAAATGATGCAGAATCCACAAGCTCAACAACAAATGCAACAGATGATGATACAAATTGAGGCTAGAAAAGCTAAACTTATTGCTGAAATGATGGAAGAATTTATGATTGAAGAGAAAAAAATCATCTCTCAATTTGATAATGACCCAATTGCTAGACTTCGAGCAAGAGAATTAGACCTTAAAGCGATGGATGACCATAGAAAAGTTCAAGAAGGTCAAGATCGTATCAATTTAGATCGTATGAAAGCGATGATGAATCAAAGTACACAACAAGAAAAGATAGGACAGAACGAACAATTGGCTGAATTAAGAGCAGAAACGTCTTTAGAAAAACAAGAAATGGCAAATCAAGCTAGAAAAGAACTTGCCGGAATGAAACCAAGAGGTAAATAATCTATGCTACCGTATCGACTACTATTTAATCTTGGTTCTAAAGCCGTAGGTGGTTTTATGCAAAAAAGAGCAGAAAAAAAGGCAGTAAAACACCAAATTGCTTTAAAAGAAATTGAAACAGGTGCCATAAGAGCTAAAAGAAATGGTTCTTTAATATTAGATCTTATTTTAGGAGCTTTTATTCTAGCACCCTTAGGTGTACTAGCTTATGGTGCTTATTTTGGAGATTCAGAAATTTTAGAACGTACTGATTTTTATTTTGCTAGACTTAAAGAAATACCTGAAGTATATTTATACTTAGTTTTCATCGTTGTAGGTGGAAATTACGGAATATCTGTTACTAATTTATTAACAGGAAAAAAATTTAAATAAATATGGCTAAAAAAAGTAAAACAGAGATGTACAGAGAATTAGGTAGAAAAGGTGGTAGCACCGCAGATTTTAAAGCTCTTTATTTTAAATTAAAAAGTAAAGAGGGAATTAAAGATATTAAACCTACAGGACCTAGTCTTGAAGATGTTTTAAAAAGATATGGAAATAAAAATGGTGGTTTAATTAAAGTAGGATTACCTAAATTAGCAACAAAAGGATGGAAATAATGCCAGGAATAGAAATAAAAGGAAGAAGTAAAATAGCAACATACCGTCATGGTGGTAGAGTTAAGTATGCAACAGGAACAAGTGATACTCATGTAACTAAAGATGGACGTACAGTAAAAAAAGGTCTTTACTATTATATGAATAAAGCAAAAAAAGAAGGTAGAAGTAAACCAGGTAAAGGAACTGTTACTGATAAAGCTTTAAAACAATCAGCAAAAACAGCAAAGGCATAATGTTTTCTGCTATTGGAGTTAAAGGTGGAAGAACTGTCGGCATTGGCCGTGGTGGTAAAAATTTAATCGAAAATAAGAAAAAAAATAGAGTCAATCTTAATGCAGGTGGTTACATAGGAAGTTCTATTAAAAGTGAATATGATGGAAAAATTTTATCAAACAAATCCCATGAAAAATACTATAAAGGAATGATTTAATGCCAGGTATAGCTTTAAGAGGACATGGAAGAGCCTATTATAAAAATGGAGGATCTCCTGCTTGGACAAGAAAAGAAGGTAAATCAGAATCAGGTGGATTGAACAAAAAAGGCAGAGCAAGTTATAAAGCTCAAACAGGTGGTACATTAAAAGCACCAACAAAATCAAAAACAAGCGGAAGACGTAAATCATTTTGTGCAAGAATGACTGGTATGAAGAAAAGATTAACGTCTGCTAAAACAGCACGAGATCCAAATTCAAGAATTAATAAAGCATTAAGAAAGTGGGATTGCTAGTGGATCCATTAGTTATTGTTGCTAAATTACAAAAAATTTTAAGAGAAAATCTTCAAAGAATTGGTGACACTATGATTAGTGGTGGTGTTGACAATATGGAAAAATATCAGTATATGTTAGGACAAGCACGTACCTATCAGTACATGTTACAGGAAATCTCTAACCTGCTAAAGCAAAAGGAGCAAAAAGATGAACAAGGAAACATTATCAACATCACAGGAAAACCCAAAGCATAAACTAGCTTTGGAAGAAAAATACAAAGAAGAATCATTAAAATTACCAAAGCCAACAGGTTGGCGTATTTTAGTTTTACCCTTTAAAATGAAGGAAAAGACAAAGGGTGGAATTTATATGGGGCAAGATACTTTAGAGAGACAACAACTTGCAGCTCAATGCGCTAATGTTTTGGCGGTAGGACCCGATGCTTATAAGGATAAGGAAAGATATCCTGAAGGTCCGTGGTGCAAGGTGGGAGATTGGGTAATCTTTGCACGTTACGCAGGGTCAAGAATAAAAATAGAAGGTGGGGAAGTTCGTTTGCTAAATGACGATGAAATTTTAGCGACCATCAGGAATCCAGAGGATCTCCTGCATGAATTTTAACAACCATAGGAGGAACTATGCCAGATAAAGAATCTGAAACAAAGGAAAAAGTAAAAAAAGAAGAACCAATGGTAGATTTAGATACTTCGGGTCCAGGAGCCGAAATTGATCTACCCGAAGAAAAAACCAAAGAAGAAAAATCAGAAATAGAGGTAAAAAATGAAAAAACTATTGAAGACAATTCTAAGTCCGATGACACAGTTGAGAAATCTGATGAGCAGTTGGATGTTCGAGATAGTAAGGACAGCGAAGAACCAGTACAAGAGAAAAAAGAGGAAGTAAAAAAAGAAAAAGAGCTCGATGAGTATAGTGACGGTGTTAAAAGACGTATTGCTAAACTTACGAAAAAAATGCGTGAAGCGGAAAGACAAAAAGATGCCGCTTTAACGTATGCTAAAAAAGTTCAAGAAGAACAAACTTTTTTGAAAGATCGATTAACTAAATTAGATACAGGATTTGTGTCTGAAATGGAAAATCGAATTAACTCTAGTTTAGAAGCAGCACAAACGAAACTTCGTAGTGCTAGAGAAGCTGGAGATATTGAGTCTGAAGTTAAGGCTCAAAAAGACATTGCACGTTTAGGTTACGAAGAAGCTAGATTAGCTGAAATTAAATCTAAACAAACAATAAAAGGTAAGGAAGATAGCGGGGAAGTAATCAAACAACCAACAATTACTCAACAAGAACAACCTTTACCCCCTCCAGATCCACAAGCAGAAGAATGGGCAAGTAAAAATACTTGGTTTGGCACAGATAATGCCATGACCTATACTGCTTTTGATCTACATAAGAGATTGGTAGAGGAAGAAGGTTATGATCCAAAAAGTGAGGAATATTACTCTGAAATTGATAAGAGAATAAGAGTTGCATTTCCACAGAAATTTGGTAATAATAGTGCACAAGAAACGATCAAGCCTGTACAGAACGTAGCTTCGGCTAAAAGAAGTAACAGGGGAACTGGTCGCAAAACTGTGAAACTCACATCATCACAAGTAGCAATTGCTAAAAAACTAGGTGTGCCACTTGAAGAGTATGCGAAACATTTAAACGTGAAGGAATAAGCATATGAAAAAAGAAGATAAAAAAACTCCACACGCGTCCAAAACTAGAGAAAAAACCTCTAGACCAAAAGTTTGGACTCCACCATCATCTTTGGATGCACCCCCTGCACCTGACGGGTACAGACATAAGTGGATAAGAGCAGAGAGTATGGGCTTTGACGATACGAAGAACATGGCTGCTAAACTTAGATCGGGATACGAGCTTGTAAGAGCTGATGAATATCCAGGAACTGAATATCCAACTATAACTGAAGGAAAATACAAGGGGAACATCGGAGTTGGCGGCCTATTGCTGGCTAGGATACCAGAAGAGATCGCAAAATCTCGTGCTGAATATTTTAATAGAATGACTCAGGACGCAGATGAAGCAGTACAAAACGATCTTCTGAAGGAACAGCACCCCAGTATGCCGATCAGCAGTGATCGACAGACTCGTGTAACCTTCGGTGGCGATAAGAAGAACTAGTTTTTAGTAATTCCTAATCCAACGAAATTAAAGTAAACCGTAAACCACGAATAGTGGTTTACAAAGGAGAAAAAACTATGGCGAATCAAGACGCAGCTTTTGGTTTTAGACCAACAAGATCACTTGTAGGTGGACAAATCAGAACTGAAGAATATGCAATCGCAGCAAACTACGGATCAGATATTTTTACTGGTCAAGTAGTTGAAGCAGTTGCAGCCGGTGGTATCGAAGCAGCCGCAGCTGGAGACACTCAACAATTAGGTGTTTTCGGAGGCGTGTTTTATACTGATCCGACAACAAGTAAACCGACATGGAAAGCTTACTACGCAGCAAGCACTAACGCTTCTGACTTGAAAGCTACCGTATATGCAGACCCTTATATCGTGTTTGAAGCACAGCATGATGGTACAGGCACAGCAGCTATGAACAATTCAGCATTGGATTTCGTAGGTGTAGCTGGAAGTACATCATCTGGTCAATCAACTTCAGAATTAGATACATCTACTTCTGGAACTGGTGCAGGCTTTAAACAAATCGGAATCTCAACAGATCCTGATAACAGCGATACAGATACAGCAAATGCTAACGCATATTGTGTATTTAGTACTGGCGAGCATGTATTTAAATTAATCACAGCCGTATAATAGGAGATATATAATCATGGCAATATCACGATCACAACTAGTCAAAGAACTAGAGCCAGGTTTGAATGCACTATTCGGCTTGGAATACAAAAACTATGCTAATGAGCATGAAGAAATCTTCAGCAAAGAAAATTCAGACAGAGCTTTTGAAGAAGAAGTTATGTTATCTGGATTTGGAAATGCTGGGGTTAAGCCTGAAGGTCAAAGTATAAACTATGACTCAGCGACAGAAACCTTCACAGCTCGTTATACGCATGAAACACTTGCTTTAGCTTTTTCAATTACTGAAGAAGCAATTGAAGACAACTTGTATGACAGACTTGCGTCTAGATATACAAAAGCATTAGCTAG
>Ga0209992_10004692_pt1 | contig 10533 bp, 5 predicted proteins | sample 2SBtaG_2_FD_182564 | JGI IMG/M metagenome (GOLD analysis project Ga0209992, IMG submission 182564) | Deep subsurface microbial communities from Kolumbo volcano to uncover new lineages of life (NeLLi) - 2SBTROV12_ACTIVE470 metaG (SPAdes)... | ecosystem: Environmental > Aquatic > Marine > Volcanic... | reverse complement strand
CTCGTCCGCATAGGCCGCCGCCAGGGCTGCATGCACCGCGCCGGCGTCGCCGCGCAGGTGGCACGAGGCAAGGATGCCGCGATTGGCCGGGATCAGGTGAGGCGTGAATTGAATGTCGACCGGTCTGCCCGCAAGGCGCTGAAATTCCTGATCAAACTCTCCCAGATGCCGGTGCGTCCCACCGGCGGCATAGGCGTGATACCCCTCGCTCAGCTCGGCGTGCAGCAGGTTTTCCTTTACCGCGCGCCCGGCCCCGGACACCGCCGCCTTGAGGTCGACAACGATATGGTCAAGGTCGATCACCCCGGCGGCAATCAGCGGGTTCAGCGCGAACTGCACCGTGGCCGCGTTACAACCGGTGCCGGCGACGCGCCGGGCGCCGCGAATGTCGTCGCGGTAGAACTCGGTCAGGCCATAGACGAAATCGGCCTGCAACTCAGGCGCCAGATGCGGCTGGCCATACCATTTCTGGTAATCAGCCGGGTCGCGCAGCCGAAAATCGGCCGACAGGTCGACCACGGCCATATCGCGGGGAAGGTTGCGCACAACCTCTTGACTGGTGCGGTGGGGCAGCGCGCAGAACACCAGGTCGATCCCGGAGAAATCGACCTGATCGATGGTCACCAGCCCGGGCAAGTCCAGATGCCGCAGGTGCGGATAGACCTGCGCCAGCGTTTGCCCGGCCTTCGCGTTGGCCGACAGGGCCGCGATGTCGATCGCGGGGTGCCCGGCGATCAGCCGGACCAGTTCGGCGCCGGTGTAACCCGAGGCGCCCAGAATTGCGGTCTTGTGGGACATGTCTTCCGTCACAATCGTGAATGTAGGGGTCTTGCGCACACGGCAAGGCGCGCGGGATCAGGCGGCTTGAAAAACGATCTGTCGTCGCAGGAACTGGGTTGCCTTGTCGGACACGCGGCGCGGTTCGGCGGTGGTCAGGAAATCGGCGGCACCGGTGCCCAGCATGTCGGGATGCCGGCCAAGATAGTCGGCCAGGCTTTCGGCCACCAGCCCGGCCTGCGAATACACGGTCACCCCCGGCCCAAGCGCATCCTGAAACGCCTGCTCCATCAACGGGTAATGCGTGCAGCCCAGTATGGCGGCATCGGGGTTGGGCATCTTGCGCTTCAGCGCCTCCACATGGCTGCGCACCAGGGCTTGGGCCAGTATCTCGTCGCCTTCCTCGATGGCGTCGACGACACCGCCGCAGCTTTGCGCCTCGATATCCACGCCGATGGCGCGGAAGGCCAGTTCGCGTTGAAAGGCGCGGCTGGCCACCGTCGCGGGGGTCGCGAACAGCGCGACATGCTTGACCGCCACCTCGCGCGGGGGCGAATTGTCGCCCCAGCGACGCTCGGTCAGCGCCTCGATCAGTGGCACGAACACACCCAGCACCCGCTTGTCGCGCGGCACCCAGCTTTCCTGCATCCGCCGCAGCGCCGCCGCGCTGGCGGTGTTGCAGGCCAGGATGACCAGATTGCAGCCGGCGTCGAACAGCCGCGACACGGCGCGGGTCGTCAGGTCGTAGACATCATCGGCATCGCGCACACCATAGGGCGCGTGGGCGTTGTCGCCGAAATAGACAAAGTCGACATCCGGCAACCGCCGCGTCACCGCGTCAAGAACCGTCAGCCCCCCAAGACCACTGTCAAAGATTCCGACGGCCATCGCTTGCCCTCAAGACTTGTATTTTTCTTCGTATTCATAGCCGTAGTCGGTCGACTTCAGCGGCTTTGGTGACAGCGCATACGTCTGCTCGCGCAGAAAGTCCATCATCGCCCGCGAATCCGACCCGAAAGCGTCCAGCGTTTCGCGGGGAACCGGCTGGCCCACGGCGATTTCAACCGGCGTATCCACGCGGGTCCGAAACTCGTTGATATAAAGCGCCACGCGCAGGGTGTAATGCAGGTGACTGGCCAACTGGAACAGGCGTGAGTTCGAGCCGCTGAAGAATATCGGCACAACCTGCGCGTTGGACCGCGCGATCATCTTGGCGGTAAACGACCGCCACAGCGGGTCGATGGGCTGGCCAAAGGGTTTTGGCGCCGTCGACACGGTTCCGCCGGGAAAGATGCCGATCGACCCGCCCTCGGCCAGATATTCCAGCGCCACCTTGCGGGTCTGCAGGTTCTGGCGCGCCGCCTCCTTGTTCTCGTCAAACGAGATCGGCAGGATCACCCGGTTCAGGTCTTCGGCCTTGCGGAACACCCGGTGCGCGATGATGCGGAAATCGCCGCGCAACATGCTGAGCAGATAGCCCATCATCAGCCCGTCGGTGATGCCATAGGGGTGGTTGGATACCAGAATCAGCGGCCCCGTCCGCGGGATATAGTCCAGCGAACCGCCGACCACCTTCAGCGACAGGCCGTAGCGGTCGACCATCACCTCCCAGAAATCGCGGCCGCCCGACACCTCGTCTTCATAGCCTTCGGCCCGGCGGATCAGCCGCAAACGCCCGGTCGCGTTTTCCAGAACCCGAATCAGCGTCTGGCCGCCGCGTGATCGCGCCGCCTTGGCATAGCTTATATCGCGCACAACCTGATTGCGCTGGGACATGCCCCAACCTTTCGCTGCGGAAGCCGATTGCCTCTTAATGTGAGCTTTCTGCGGTCTTGCACAAGGGCAAGGATCGCGAAACCCTATTCTGCGGCATGCATCGTGACTTCAGGGCTGCGGATCGCGGCCAGAAGGGCCTCGCGCCGCTTGGCGGCCCGCGCCTCGGACGTGCGCTTGACCGGGCCAAAGCCACGAATACCGCGCGGCAGCGCCAGAAGCTCCAGCACCTCGGCGTGCGCCTTTCCGGCCGCCGGCAGCACCTCGGCAAGGTCGGTCTCGTACTGGCGGATCAAGGCGCGCTCCATCTTGCGGTCGGCCTGCCAGCCAAAGGGGTCGACAGGCGTGCCGCGCAGGAATTTCAGCTTCGCCAGCAACCGGAACAGACGCATCACCCACGGGCCAAAGGCGCGCTTGCCCGGGCGCCCGCCGGTTCCCTTGGTCGCCAACAGCGGCGGGGCAAGGTGGAAGGTCAGCGAAAAGTCGCCCTCGAATTCTTCGGCCACCTGAGCCGCGGTATCCAGATGCAGGCGCGCCACTTCGTATTCGTCCTTGTAGGCCAACAGCTTGTGATAGGAAATCGCCGCCGCCTCGCGCAGTTCGGTATCCTCGATCCGGTCCAGAAGCCGGCGATAACGCCGGGCAAGGCCTTGGCCCTGATAGGCGGTCAGATGCGCGGCGCGCCGGTCAATCACCGCGTCCAGCGTGTGCCCGGCCGGAACATCGGCGGTTTCGGTCATCTCGGCCACCGCCGCGGGGTTGAGCGTGGCCCAGCGGCCAATGTCGAACGCCCGCGCGTTGCGCCGCACGTTGGCGCCGTTGACCTCGATCGCCTTGCTGATCGCGTCCAGGCTCAGCGGGACCAGCCCGGCCTGCCAGGCCGCACCCAGAAGGATCATGTTGGAATAGATCGTGTCGCCAAGCGCGTTCTTGCTCAGCAGGCTGCTGTCGAACATCGCCAGCTGTTTGCGGATCCGGGCTTCGAGCGACAGTTTCAGGCGCCACATGGGCAGCCGGAACTCGGTATCGCGGGTAAAATCGCCGGTCACGATCTCGTGGCTGTTCACCACGGCGCCGGTGCGGTCTTCGGCGCACAGAGCCAGCGTCTTGGTGCCGGCGCTGACCACGATGTCACCGCCGATCAGGGCGTCAACCTCGCCGGTGGCCACGCGAATGGCGCTGATGTCTTCGGGGCGCTCGCTAAGGCGGCAATGGATATGCACCGCACCGCCCTTTTGCGCCAGCCCGGCCATTTCCATCATGCCCGCGCCCTTGCCGTCGATATGGGCCGCGGCGGCCAGCACGGCGCCGATGGTCACGACGCCGGTGCCGCCGACGCCGGTGACCACGATATTCCAGGTCCCGTCGATGACCGGCAGTTCGGGCAACGGCAATTCGCCGGTGTCGATCTCGGCCGTTGGCGCCTTGCGCAGCGTGCCGCCGTTCACGGTGACAAAGGACGGGCAAAAGCCGTTCAGGCAGCTGAAATCCTTGTTGCAGGACGACTGGTCGATGGCGCGCTTGCGGCCAAGGTCGGTTTCGGCCGGCACGATCGACACGCAGTTCGACTGCACCCCGCAATCGCCGCAGCCTTCGCAGACATCGCGGTTGATGAACACGCGCTTGTCGGGGTCGGGAAAGCCTCCGCGCTTGCGGCGCCGGCGCTTTTGCGCCGCGCAGGTCTGGATATACAGGATGACCGACGTGCCCTTGTAGCCCTCGAAGCGTTGTTGCACCGCGTCAAGCTGGCCGCGCTCGTGCCATTCCACGCCCTTGGGAAAATCGTCGCGCTGCGGCTCTTCCTTTTCGTCGTAGACCACGGCGAGGTTGCGCACCCCCATGCTTACCAGTTCGGCCGCGATGCGGTCGGCTGTCAGACCGCCGTCGTTCGTCTGTCCGCCGGTCATGGCCACTGCGTCGTTGTAAAGCAGCTTGAAGGTTACGGTGGTTCCCGCCGCCAGCGCCGCGCGGATCGCCTGAATGCCCGAGTGGTTGTAGGTGCCATCGCCAAGGTTCTGGAACACATGCGGCCGGGTCGAAAACGGCGCCTCGCCGATCCAGTTCGCGCCCTCGCCGCCCATCTGGGTGAAACCCACGGTGTCGCGGTCCATCCATTGCACCATGTAATGGCAGCCGATGCCGGCATAGGCGCGCGCGCCTGCGGGCAACCGGGTCGAGCTGTTGTGCGGGCAGCCCGAACAGAAATACGGCAGCCGCGCCGCCAGTTCCGGCGTGTTGGCACCACGGGCGGCGGTGCGGACACGCTCGAGCCGCGCGACGATCTCGTCTGACGTGCGCTCTTCCTCGATCAGGATGTCGCCCAGCTTCTGGGCGATCCACACCGGGTCAAGCGCCTGGCGGGTCGGAAACAGCTCGACCCGGCGTCCATGCTCCCACGTGTCGCCCTTGTGCCAGCCATAGACCCGCCGTCCGCGCCGGTCGTCGAAGATCGCTTCCTTGACCTGCACCTCGATCAGCTTGCGCTTTTCCTCGACCACCACGATCAGATCCAGCCCTTCGGCCCATTCGTGGAAACTGTTCACGTCCAGCGGCCATGTCTGGCCGACCTTGTAGGTGGTCAGCCCCAGCCGCTCGGCCTTGGCCGCGTCGATCCCCAGCAGGTCCAGCGCATGCACAAGGTCCAGCCAGTTCTTGCCCGCCGCCACCAGCCCGATCGTCGCGCCCGGCTTGCCCCACATCCGCCGATCCATGCGGTTGGCGCGGGAAAACGCCTCGGCCGCGAAGCGCTTGTAGTCGATCATGCGCGTTTCCTGCGCCACCGGTGTATCGACCAGCCGGATATTCAGCCCGCCCTCGGGCATCGCGAATTCCTGCGGGGTCACGAAAGACATGCGGTCGACCCGGCCATCGGCGACGGCCGTGGTCTCGATCGTGTCCTTCATGGTCTTCAGACCCACCCAGACCCCGGCGAAACGCGACAGGGCCCAGCCGTAAAGGCCGAAGTCGAGGATTTCCTGCACCCCGGCCGGCGACAGCACCGGCATATAGGCATCGACCATCGCCCAGTCGGACTGGTGCAGCGTGGTCGAGCTTTCGCCGGTATGGTCGTCGCCCATCGCCATCACGACACCGCCGCGGGGCGCCGTGCCCGCCATGTTGGCATGGCGCATGACATCGCCCGACCGGTCCACGCCCGGCCCCTTGCCATACCACAGGCCGAACACCCCGTCGAAACGGCCTTCGCCCCGCAGTTCGGCCTGTTGCGTCCCCCAAAGCGCGGTCGCCGCCAGATCCTCGTTCAGACCGGGCTGGAACAGGATGTCTGCCGCGCCCAAAAGGCCGCCGGCCGCGCCCATCTGCATGTCGACCGCGCCCAGCGGCGACCCACGGTAACCGGAAACATACCCGGCCGTGTTCCAACCGGCCGCAACGTCGCGGGCCTTCTGCATCAGCATCAGCCGCACCAGCGCCTGCGTGCCGTTCAGAAGAATCTGTTCTTTCTCAAGGTCGTACCGGTCGTGAAGTGTAAAATCCTGCCGCATGTCACACCTTCCACCGCAAAGCCGCCTCTATTAGGTCGCAAGTATTGACCTAAATTCGGGCATCGGTAAAGCCTTCGCTTGGACTAAACGCTATGCAATAGATATGCACTTGGCGACCCGGCTGGCAAACCGGCACGCCGTAACGTGAAGGCAGAGGAATGGATTGGGACAAGCTGAGGATATTTCATGCGGTCGCGGATGCCGGCAGCCTGACCCATGCCGGCGACACGCTGCATCTGTCGCAATCGGCGGTGTCACGCCAGATCCGCGCGCTTGAGGAATCGCTGAACGCCACCCTGTTTCACCGCCACGCCCGTGGGCTGATTCTGACGGAACAGGGCGAATTGCTGCATGATGCCACCTCGGCCATGGCCCGCAGGCTCGACGCCGCGGCGGCGCGCATCCGCGACAGCGAGCAAGAGGTTTTCGGCGAGCTGCGCGTCACCACGACCACCGGCTTTGGCTCGTTGTGGCTGTGCCCGCGCCTGCCCAAGCTTTATGCGAAATACCCCGACCTGAAGATTGACCTGATGCTGGAAGAGCATGTGCTGGACCTGCCCATGCGCGAGGCCGATGTCGCGATTCGCATGAAAGAGCCCAGCCAGGCCGACCTGATCCGCCGGCGGCTGATGACCGTGCGCATGCGTCTGTACGCGGCGCCGGGCTATCTGAAAGAACGTGGTGTCCCGGGTTCGATCGGTGAATTGTCGCAGCATCGCCTGATCTGCCAGAACCCCAACACGCCGCAGGTGCGGGCCGGCGCCGATCTGGTTCAGCAACTGCTGGCCAACGACGTGCCGTCACTTTTGACGGTGAACAACTATTTCGGGGTGCTTCAGGGCGTTATCGCCGGGCTGGGCATCGGTGTTCTGCCAGACTATGTAATCCACGACACCCCTGAAATCGTTAGGGTTTTGCCCGAGATCGAATCCGGCGACGTGCCAACTTTCCTTGCGTATCCCGAAGAATTGCGCCACTCTAAGCGTATCGCAGCGTTTCGTGATTTCGTGACCGAGGAAATCATCGCGCAGCGTCGGCAGCTTCGCGCTGACGAACCGGGATAACTGCGGGTATGCACGATACGCATAGCAGCTTTGCCGCGGACGACGGTGCTCTGTTCTTGATAGCTTAACCTTTAGAGCCTAATTCAATAATCGAAGCGCTGGTTGAGAAATCTCTTGGCGCTTCAACCTCCCTGTTGGACTTGGCCGAGCCTTGTGCTCGGCCTTTTTTTTGGCCAATCGCCGCATGACCGCCGTCGCCCCTTTTACCCGGGCGCCCCATGGCCTAAGACCCGCCGCTATCCGGAGGACTGTCGATGGCCGAGCCTGAAATCACCGAGGATCTGATCGCGGCACATGGGCTGAAGCCCGATGAATACGCCGCAATCCTGCGTCTGCTGGACCGGACCCCGACCTATACGGAACTGGGCATCTTCTCGGCCATGTGGAACGAACATTGTTCCTACAAGTCGTCGAAAAAGTGGCTGCGGACCCTGCCGACCAGCGGTCAACAGGTGATTTGCGGCCCCGGCGAGAACGCCGGCGTCGTCGATATCGGCGATGGGCTGGCGGTGGTTTTCAAGATGGAAAGCCACAACCACCCCTCGTATATCGAACCCTATCAGGGCGCGGCCACGGGCGTCGGCGGCATCCTGCGCGACGTGTTCACCATGGGCGCGCGGCCGGTGGCAGCCATGAATTCGCTGAGCTTTGGCAGCCCCGCCCATCCCAGGACCAGCCATCTGGTGTCCGGTGTGGTCGAAGGCGTCGGCGGCTATGGCAATGCCTTCGGGGTGCCGACCGTGGGCGGCGAGGTCCGGTTCGACCCGGCCTATGACGGCAATTGTCTGGTCAATGCCTTCGCCGCCGGCATCGCGCGGGCCGATTCCATCTTCTACTCGGCCGCCTCGGGCGTCGGCATGCCGGTGGTCTATCTGGGCGCCAAGACCGGCCGCGACGGAGTTGGCGGCGCCACCATGGCCTCGGCCGAATTCGACGACACCATCGAGGAAAAGCGCCCCACGGTGCAGGTTGGCGACCCCTTCACCGAAAAGCGCCTGCTCGAAGCCTGTCTGGAACTGATGCAGACCGGCGCCGTGATCTCGATCCAGGACATGGGCGCGGCCGGGCTGACCTGTTCGGCGGTGGAAATGGGCGACAAGGGCAACCTTGGCATCCGGCTGAACCTTGACGCGGTTCCCTGCCGCGAAGCCGGCATGACCGCCTACGAGATGATGCTGTCGGAAAGCCAGGAGCGTATGCTGATGGTGCTGCGCCCCGACAAAGAGGCCGCCGCCAAGGCGGTTTTCGACAAATGGGACCTCGACTTTGCCATCGTCGGCGAAACCATCGCCGAAGACCGCTTTGTGATCGTGCAGAACGGCGAAACCCGGGGCGACCTGCCGCTGAAGGCGCTGGCGGGCTCGGCGCCCGAATATGATCGCCCCTGGGTGATGCCACAGCCGCCTGCCCCGGTAACGGATATACCCGACATCGACCCGATCGAGGCCTTGCGCGCGCTGATCACCGCGCCCAACCATGCCGCGAAAACATGGGTTTACGAACAGTATGACAGCCAGGTCATGGCCGACACCGTGCGCGCGCCGGGCCTTGGCGCCGGGGTGATCCGGGTGCATGGCAGCGAAAAGATGCTGGCGTTCACGTCGGATGTGACACCACGCTATGTCGCCGCCGACCCGTTCGAAGGCGGCAAGCAGGCGGTGGCCGAGGCTTTCCGCAACCTTGTCGCGGTCGGCGCGACGCCGCTGGCAAGCACCGACAACCTGAATTTCGGCAACCCCGAAAAGCCCGAGATCATGGGCCAGTTCGTGCAGGCGGTCCGCGGTATTGCCGAGGCATGCACGGCCTTGGACATGCCCATCGTGTCGGGCAACGTGTCGCTTTACAACGAAACCGACGGTGCCGCGATCCTGCCGACCCCGACCATCGGCGCCGTCGGGTTGATCGCAGATGCCGATCAGATGATCGCCGGCCTGCCCGACAACGGGTCGCTGGCGCTGGTCATCGGCGCCACGGCCGGGCACCTTGGCCGGTCGGCGCTGCTGGCCGAGGCGTTTGATCGCCACGACGGCACCGCCCCGCCGGTCGATCTGGCCGCGGAACGCGCCGCCGCCGCGTTTCTGCATGACAACCGCGGCTGGATCACCGCCGCCACCGATCTTTCCGACGGCGGGCTGGCCCTTGCCGCGTTCGAGATGGCCGAGGCCGCCGGGCTGGGCCTGACGCTGGACGACGGCAACATCGCGCAACTGTTCGGCGAAGACCAGGGGCGCTATCTTGTCGCCTGCTCGTTCGATGCGGCCGAGGCGCTGATGGTCGCCGGCGCCTCTGCCGGCGTGCCCGTGGCCCATGTGGGCCGGTTCGGCGGCGCCGACGTGTCCATTGGCGCCTCGTCAACCGCGATGAAAGTGCTGTCCGAGCTGTTTCGCACCAGTTTTGAAAAGGCGGTGGGTCTGGGCGCGTCGGGCTGACACCGGCTCACGCAATCGCGGGGCCAGATCGCTGCACCCCGTTCACGGGCGCGGCCCACCCGCCTACCAGCGGTCGACGCCCAACAGCTTGCGTCCCAGCGCGCTCAGTTTCGCCGGGCCGCCGTTATGGGCATGTTCCCACCTGCGCGGATCACCGGGAAAGTCGGGCCGGTTCGGCGGCTCGATCTCGCGCCACAGGCGCACACGCCCGGCGCGCTCGGCGTCATTGTCCGGATCCGCGGGCTGCATCGACACATATTGCGCCATCCGAAAACTGCGTTCTGACAGGTTCGGGCGCACGCCATGGGCCAGCAGCGAGTTAAAGATCATCAGGTCCCCCGCCTCAAGCGAGATGTTCTCGCGCGCCAGCCCGGTCATGTCGGGCAGCAGCGGATTGCGGTCTTCGGGCTGGGTTTTGACCCATTCGTCGAAATGCTCGAACAGATAGGGCACGCACTGAAAGCCGCCGGTTTCCCCGGTCTGGGGCAGCAGGCTCAGCACGCCCTGCACACCGATGGGCGGCGGGTTAAGCGCGGTGTTCACGTCCCAATGCACAAATCCGTCCTTGCCGACGTTCTTGTCCTGTTTCGGCACGTTCAGGTTGGCGCGGTCGATGGTGACCCACAAATCCTCGCGATCCCAGATATCCACGAAGGCGTCGTAAATCCGGGGCGCCTGCCGGTTGTCCCACAGATACTGGTGGTTATAGATCTCGACCATACCGGCATTGTTCAGTTCGGCACGCACATGGCGCCGCCGCTCGGGCTGGTGCCAAGTATCGGGATCGTCGGGCGATTTTTCATCGAATTCCCACAACAGCGCCGCCAACCGGTCGCAGTTTTCGCGCGGCACTGCCCCGCGAACAATCACATAGCCCCTGGTGATCCAGTGCTGCCAGTCGGCGCGGCTCAGAACCCGCAGCGGCAGCGTCTTGCGGATGTCTTTCAGCTGCGTCGTCACACCTGCACCCAGAGGATGGCTGATTTC
>Ga0209992_10004691_pt1 | contig 10536 bp, 13 predicted proteins | sample 2SBtaG_2_FD_182564 | JGI IMG/M metagenome (GOLD analysis project Ga0209992, IMG submission 182564) | Deep subsurface microbial communities from Kolumbo volcano to uncover new lineages of life (NeLLi) - 2SBTROV12_ACTIVE470 metaG (SPAdes)... | ecosystem: Environmental > Aquatic > Marine >... | reverse complement strand
TAGTGATTCGCCTTTTAGTATAGTCATAGCGTTAGTTTTCATCTCCTGGTATGCTGTCATTTGCTCATCAGTTAATTCTACTTCACGTTTAACAAACGTTTTTTCTGGTAAATCAAGACAATCTTTCTTTAAAATACGGTAAGAATGAGGCGATACTAATTGTCCTAGTTGTGCTAGATTTTTAAATTTAACTATCTTTTGATATTTATGCGTGCCACCTGCAGCATTTGCTGTTATAACAACTGCATAGCGAGTTCTAAATGCGTAAAAACTTTGTTGACCAAGTATCTCAGGATCTAGGAAATCCATCTGTGCCCATAAATCCATTGGTGACTGGGTTACTGGAGATCCTGTTAATATTCTTCGGTATTTGGCTTCTTTGGCTAATGATAAAATATTTTTAGTTCTTTTTGCTTGTGGATTTTTTATTGTAGTGCTTTCGTCTACTATCATCATAGATTTACCTATCAAAAATATTCTAGCAAATTCTACACCTTTCTTTGTTGACAAAGATTCTACATTCATGACCATAATTTTAAATCTAAAATCATTCATGTCTTTTATGTTTTTTAATTGTTGTCTGTATTCTGAACTTGTTGATTGTTTCCATGCCACTACATTTTTTTCTATGTAGTCTGGAACGTGAACTGGTATTTCTTGATCTACCCAATTCATGTATGTACCTTTTGGTGCGATAATTAAGGCTCTATCTATTTTACCTTTGTTATATAATATGCATGCGTTGTCTAATGCTATTTTAGTTTTGCCAGTGCCCATCTCTGCAAAGATAGCAAAAGCCTCTTTATTCCAGCATTTTTTTAACGCATCTTTCTGATGCTGATACGGTTCAGTTTTAAATTTGTACATTCTTAATTCTAATGTTGACTTTATATATAACATGATCTATATGAGAATCAAGAAATAAAATTATGACAGTTTACGTACTACAAGAAATGGGTAGAAACATTAGGTCAGCCGAAAAGTTTGGTGATCTAAAAGTATTACTACCAGATAATAAACAGATAGTTTTATCTTCTGGACCATTAACTCATAAGTTAAAAAAAGAGTTATCCACATTTAGTGATGATGACTATTTGCTTTTGATTGGTGATCCTGCTATTATTGCATTAGCTGGCGCAATTGTCAGCGAAATGAATAGAGGTAAATTTAAAGTGTTAAAGTGGGATCGTGATGAGAAACGATACTACGACATAGAAATAGATTTGAGAGGTTAATATGACAAGTTTAGATCCAAAAGATTTACTTACCCAAATGCAACAAGATTCGGGCTCCACGGCCCAGGACAACATGGGTAAGATAGGTGCTGTTGCAAATGATGTAGCAGACACTGACGAAGAGATTGCTAAATTAGAAGAGCAACTTAAAACAAAAAAAGATTATAAAAAACATTTAGCAGAGAATGTTTTGCCTAACCTATTTGCAGAAGTAGGTTTGTCAGAATTAAAATTAGCTGATGGTAGACACTTAAAAGTTTCCAACTATTATGGTGCTTCAATCAAAGATACTAAGAAAGAAGCAGCTTTTAGTTGGCTAAGAGACAATGGATTTGGTGATTTAATAAAGAACCAAGTCAGTTGTAGCTTTGGAAGGAATGAAGATGAGAAAGCTAAGTCATTGATAGATACTTTGAATGATCGAGGTTATCAATCAATGCAACGTGAATGGGTCGAACCTTCCACCCTTCGCGCATTCATACGAGAGCAACATGAAGCAGGTAAGGAATTACCTATGGATTTGTTAGGCGCTTTCGTAGGACAAAAAACAACGATAAAAGACTAATAGGAGAACGGCCAATGGCAAAAGCACAGGCAGTCGCTACTAAAGCGGCAAAACTAGATCTAGCAGTTCTTGCTAGTGATTCAAAAGATGCAAGTGGTTTCGGTAATCTTGACATGTCAAGAGATATTGCAATTCCTTACATCAACATACTACAATCCAATAGTCCTCAACTCAATCCGTCAAAAGCGGAATACGTTGATGGGGCTAAAGTTGGACAGTTTTATAATACTGTCTCGCAAGAAGTCAGTGATTCACTAAACGTGATTCCTGTTCTTTATCAACTACGATACGTAGAATGGAAACCACGTGAGCAAGGTGGAGGATTCGTAGAATCACATCACGCTGATAGTGGTATCTTAAGTAAAACTAAACGTGATCAGATGACGTTTAAGGATACATTACCTAATGGTAATTACATCGCTACAACTGCATATCACTATGTCTTAGTACAAGACAAAGGTGGCGTGTGGTCTCAAGCTGTTATCAGCATGACATCTACTCAATTAAAAAAGAGCAGACGTTGGAACAGTTTGATGTTAACTCAAAAAGTTAATGGTCCATCGGGAAGTTTTACTCCACCAACATACGCTATGATTTATAAACTTACTACTGTTAGTGAGTCTAATGATCGTGGTAGTTGGTTTGGGTATCAAGTTGAGAAAGCAGGTCAAGTTGAGGACGCTGGTATTTATAATGAGGCAAAATCATTTTCAACCGCAGCATCAAGAGGAGATGTCGAAGCTAAACCTACTGTAGAGGGGGAGCCTGTAAAAGAGGCACCTAAATCTAACAATACAGAAAGCCAAGAAGACGTACCGTTTTAGGTAAGTCTTCTACTTTAAACTGGAGGTTTAGTGGAGAGATTCAAATCTATATTTGAAGGCTTAGACGTGGCTTATGGTCAGCACCAATCCCAAGGGAAACGTGCTGACGGTAAGCAAGAGGGTAAATCCTATATCGTTAAGCAAGAAGTTAAAGATGGATTATGGTTAGAACACCTTAATGGTAATGGTCCTTCGTTAGGAATCATTCCTATTATGGCAGACAATACAGTTCGTTGGGGTTGTATTGATATTGATACATATCCAATTGATTACAAAAAAATAATAAACAGTATTAGAAATTTACAATTACCCTTAGTGCCTTGTAGGTCTAAAAGTGGTGGGATGCATATATTTTTATTTCTTAAAAACCCAGTATCCGCCAGATTAGTACGAGAGAAATTACGAGAGGTTGCATCTGGTCTCGGATATTCTTCTGTAGAAGTATTCCCCAAGCAATCAACCATACTAATAGAAAAAGGAGACTTAGGTAATTTCCTAAATCTTCCATATTATAATTCCAAAAGTACAACGAGATACGCCTATAAAGATGATGGAACAGCGGCGACATTGCCAGAGTTCTACACCTTATACGATAAATACGTTGTAGAAGAAATAGACAAAGTTGCAATCCAAGTATCTAATGAAGTCATAAAGGATGGTCCACCTTGTTTACAACAATTATGCACACAAGGATTTCCAGAAGGCACTCGCAATAATGGATTGTTTAACATAGGTGTATACTTACGTAAGTTTGATCCAGATAATTGGAAAACATTATTAGAAAAATACAACCAGGATTATATGACACCACCATTGTCAGCATCAGAAGTTGTTACAGTTCAAAAACAATTAGAAAAAAAAGATTATAGTTATAGATGTAAAGAGCCACCAATAAATTCTTACTGCAACGCTAAAGTATGTAGTGGTAGAAAACATGGCATAGGTGGTAATGGATCATCATTAGAGTTTAGTGCATTAACAAAATTAGAAACAGATCCACCAGTATGGTTCTTAGATGTTGGTGATGCACGTATGGAATTACAAACAGAGGAGCTACAGATACAAACTAAGTTTCAAAAGAAATGTATGAATAGTTTGAATCACATGCCTCCTTTAGTAAAACAGTCAGTATGGCAGGAGAATATTGAAAGACTTATGGTCAATCTAAATACTATTCCTGTTTCTGATGACGGGTCGTTGGCCGGTCAGTTTGAAGCTCACCTCCAGGAGTTTTGCACTGATCGTGCCCAGGCTCTAAATCGAGATGAATTATTATTACGTAAACCTTGGACAGAAGATGGTGTTACTTGGTTTAGATTAAAAGATTTACAAGACTATCTCACACGTAACAAGTTTACTTATTTTAACACAGGTCAATTAGTACAAGCGTTAAGACATTTAAAAGGCAAGAGTGAGAAATATAATTTAAAAGGTAGAACAGTAAGAGTGTGGGGTGTGCCTGCATATCAACAACAAGATTCTGCGTTTGATATAAAGGAGGTTGATGGTGCGCCGTTCTAAATTACCAAAGATAAAGAAAGGAATGTGGGCAGAACAATTAGCCGTGTTACATCTTTTAAATCAAGGATATTTTGTATTTAAAAATTTATATGGTGTTGGTCCTGCTGATCTTATAGCAATAAATGAAAAGGGTGCTGTAGAGATATACGATGTAAAAAGTGAAAGCTATCGTAAAACTTGGAAACCTGGCACACGCATATGTAGAAAATTAACACAAGAACAAAAGAAACTAAAAATGAAGTTTATTTTTGTAGAAAGGGACGGAACATGCAAAGTAAGACTAAGATAATATTAGGACCACCTGGCACAGGTAAGACACATAATTTATTAAATTTGGTAGAAGAAGAATTAACCAAAGGCACCCCACCTGATCGTATAGCTTTTGTAGCATTTACCAAGAAGGCGGCAACCGAGGCTCGTGACCGGGCAATGAAGAAGTTTAATTTAGAAGAGCAACATCTTCCATACTTTAGAACGTTACATTCATTTGCTTTTAATCAATTAGGATTAACAAAGTCAGAGGTAATGTCACGTGATAATTATAAAGAGTTTGCACAAACATTTGGCATGGATTTAGGATCTGTTGCTGATGGTGCAGAATCTGGTGGCGTAGTAACAACAGACAATATTTTAATTAATGAAATAAATTTAGCACGTATGAAGTGTATGGATTTAGAACATCATTACAATGAATCTAATTTACAAGATATGTCTTGGCATTCATTATTACGTGCACAAAGATCATTAGAAGAGTTTAAGAAGAAAAAAGAAATATTTGATTTTACAGATATGATTGAACTGTATTTAGATTCTGGTCCTGTCCCAAAATTAGAAGTTGTATTTGTAGATGAAGCGCAAGATTTGTGTAAATTACAGTGGCGCATGATAAACAAGATAACAGAGAATGCAAGACAGGTTTACATAAGTGGTGATGACGACCAAGCTATATACAATTGGGCCGGTGCAGATGTTAGATATTTTATACAGTTACCAGGTGAAGTAGAAACACTAAAACAGTCTTTTAGGTGTTCTCGTGTTATTCAAAATTTATCAGGTAGAATAATAAATAGAGTTAAATTAAGAAGAAACAAACAATGGAGAGGCACAGAAAGAGCTGGATTTGTACAATACCATTCTTATCCAGATAGTGTTAATTTAAAAGATCCAGGTAGTTGGCTTGTAATGGCTAGGACTAATTATATGCTTGATGAGATAGAACGTGACATACGATTACAAGGTATGTTGTACAAAAGAAATAATAAATTACCTGTATCTACAAAATTATTAAATGCAGTAGAAGCATGGAAAAAATTAAATGGTGGTGAAATTGTACCACTTGTAGATATAAAAGACATATACTCATACATGTCAAGCCAAATAGGTATAGAAAGAGGTCATAAGACTCTTAAAATGGCTGACAAAGAACAATATGAGTTAGAAGAATTAGTAATGCATCACGGTTTGCTTATGGGTGGTAGACCATGGGATGTTGCATTTGATAAAGTTGGTAACAGAGATAAAGAATATTTAAGAGCCATAGAGGTAAGAGGGACAATATCAAAAACACCAAAAATAAACATTAGCACTATACATGGTGCTAAGGGTGGTGAGGCAGATAATGTAATGCTTCTTACAGACTTATCTAGAAAGTCACAAGAAGCTATGGAAAGAGATTCGGATGACGAATGCCGTGTGTTTTATGTAGGAGCAACACGTGCTAGAGAAACCCTACATGTAGTACAACCACAAAGAGACGGAGGATTTATAATATGACCTTTACTACGGGATTACCCCTAAAAACAAAAATAAAAACTAACGTGACAAAAAAAGAAATACTAGCAAAGGCTAGTGACCTTATTTCCAATGATAGAAACAAATCACATGGCGATGCATTTAATAATCATGCTGAGATAGCAGAGTTTTGGAATATATTTCTTGATAAGAAATTAAATCCAATGGCTAGTATCACAGCTGATGATGTGGCTATCATGATGATATTGTTAAAAATATCTAGACATACACAAGGTGATAAAAATAACATGGATAACTTTGTTGATATGGCAGGTTATGCAGCAATAGCAGGAGAAATTAGTGACGCAGGATCTTTTTAAGACAGTTACATCACAATGGGTTGCGCCTACGGAGTTCCCTCGTATAGAGGGACGCGTGGCGATTGATTTAGAAACATGTGATCCAGAATTAATTAAACATGGCCCAGGGTGGCCAACAAAGAAAGGTAAGGTGATTGGTATAGCCATGGCTACTGCATCATTTAAGGCTTATTATCCTATTGCACACGATGGTGGTGGCAACATGGATCAAGATAAAGTTGTAAAATATATAAAATCTATTTGTGAAGATAATTCAATAGAAAAAATATTTCACAATGCGCAGTATGACATAGGTTGGTTATGGGCACTTGGCATAGAAGTCAAAGGTAGAATACATGATACTATGGTAGCAGCAGCTCTAATAGATGAGAATAGATATTCATATACTCTTAATAGTATAGTGCATGAATATTTAGGTGAGTTTAAAAACGAACAAAAATTAAGAGAAGCAGCAGAAGCATTTGGTGTAGATCCAAAATCAGAGATGTATAAATTACCGGCAATGTTTGTTGGTGAATACGCAGAAGCTGATGCAGATCTTACGTACAAGTTACATGAGAAATTGTCTTGGGAAATTGTAAAAGATAATCTTTCAACCGTATATGACGTAGAGTGTAAACTAATTAACGTTATATTTCATATGACACGTCGTGGTGTTCGATTTGATGATGAGAAGTGTATGCTTTTAGAAAAAAAATTCTACAATAAAGAAAAGAAGTTAATGAAACGTGTTAAAGATTTAACTGGTCTTGACATAGAAATATGGGCAGCAGCTTCTATTGCAAAAGCATTTGATGCAATGAATTTACCTTACGAAAGGACAGAAAAAACAGATTCACCATCGTTTACAAAAATGTTTTTAACAGATCATCCGCACGAATTACCACGATTAATTATGCAAGCACGTGAATTAAATAAATTAAGAGGCACATTCTTGCAAGGATTGATGAATTATACAGAGGAGGGTAGAATACATGCTCACATTAATCAAATTAGGTCTGACACTGGTGGCACTGTGTCTGGTCGTTTTTCTTATAATCATCCTAATTTACAGCAGGTACCAAGCCGTGGTCAATTTGCGAAAGATGTTAGGAAGTTATTCATTCCTGAAATGGGTGAATATTGGCTCAAGGCAGATTACTCACAACAAGAACCAAGACTCTTGACACATTGGGCATGCCTCGTGGACCAACCAGGTGCACATGATGTAAAAGAAGCTTATCAAAAGAAAGATTTAGACTTTCACCAACAAACAGCAGACATGGCAGGAGTGGATAGAAGATTAGCAAAAACAATTGGTCTAGGTGTTATGTATGGCATGGGTTACAATAAACTTGCACGTGAGTTAGATCTTGAACCACAGGAAGCAAAAGAAATGTTAAAAGACTTCCGTGGCAAAGTTCCTTTTATGCAAGGCATGCTTGAGGCTGTCATGAATCGTGCTAATTCTAAAGGTGTAATTAGAACTTTACTTGGTCGTAAGTGTAGATTTGATCTATGGGAACCTACATCCTGGGGTGTTCATAAACCATTACCTTTAAATCAAGCTAAAGTGGAGTATGGCGATGCTATCAAAAGATATGGCACATACAAAGCATTAAACAGATTGATACAAGGTTCTGCTGCTGATCAAACAAAGAAAGCTATGGTTAATGTGTATGATGAATTAGGTGTAATACCTCTTATACAGGTTCACGATGAGCTTGATTGTTCTGTTAAGGATGAGAGACAAGCTAATCAAATAAAAGAAGTCATGGAAACATGTGTGGATTTACAAGTACCATCAAAGGTAGATGTGGATCTTGGAGAAAGTTGGGGTGATAAATGACCTATGCTAGAGCTAGGCAAGAAAAATATGTTAATACAGAGAAGGGCAGAGAAGCTGCAACTAGATCTAAATTAAAACATCAAAGCAAACTTAGGTCTACAGAGGAAGGTAGGATTAAATTAAAATATAGAAAAGTTAAATGCGAACACGGTAAAGATGTAGCAGACTGGTGGTTAAAGCAAAAACCAGTGTGCTATATTTGTGGTAAAAATGTGTTATATGAAAAAGCACCATCAAGAAAGAAAATTAGAAGCAATCTTGATGAGTTAGTCATTGATCACAACCATAATATAAAAAAATTTATACCTAGACATTTGCTGTGTCAACGGCACAATCTTGGCTATGGTATGTTTCAAGAAAGTATAGAACAATTGAGAAGAGCAATAGAATACAAAAGGAGATACGGATGAAGTGGTTATGTGTTACTTTATTGGTTTGTTTAGATTTTACTCCAGAAGTAGATTATACAGACAACTCAGAGTTTATTGAATATGTTAGGTCATGCGCTGTGCATCATAATTCTTTGTATGAAGAATATGAAAGGGTACCAGTGTCTATTGTAATATCACAAGCAATACATGAATCAAACTGGGGCACATCTAGGTTTGCCATGGAAGGTAATAACCTCCTTGGGATCCGCACCTTTGATTCTTCTGATGATCAACTGAAGCCACTTAATAAACCTAATGTGAGCTGGGGGCTTAGGATCTTTGAAACTAAGTGCGAATCCATTGCATATTATATTGAATTATTAAATAATAACCATCACTATCAAGAATTTAGAGAGGAAAGAGGTAAACAATATTTTAATGATGCTGTTGACCTAGAAAAACTAATTATGACACTTGCAATATATGCTGAAGATGTGTATTATTCGCAAAAAATCATCATAACATTGAGGGAACTACAAGCCTATGACAGAGACTAAAAAACCCGGGTACCGAGAACAAGGGAAAGCAAGAGCAGGTAATGTTAAAAACAATTTTGCAATCAATCCAGAACAAATGGAATTTGAAAGACGTAAACTTCTTGAACAAATGTCAAGTAAGATGTCTCCTAATAAAAAACAACTTAATACTATGGCTGCAGTTGCGGCTACCAAAGAACCAGAATACTTTGATGAAGAAGGAAACAAAAAAGAGCCAACCATGCGCATTTTATCGCTCGGAGCAGGGGTTCAGTCATCCTGTCTGGCGCTCATGGCACAAGAAGGATTAACAAAACATAAACCAGACTACATGATATTTGCTGACACTGGGTGGGAACCTAAGTTTGTATACGAGCATGTAGAATATTTAAAGAAAGCTATAACGATCTGTCCTATTATCACTGTAGAAAGAGGTAATCTTCGTGAAGACCTTATCAATGCAGCGAACCCAGTACCAGGGTCTAGAGAAGAGGAAAAGTCGTTTGCTGGACGTGTACCAAACCCACCGTTGTTTGCTGCACGTGAAGGTGGACGTGTAGGGATGCTATATCGTCAGTGTACACATGATTATAAAGTTATCCCTATACAAAAAAAGATTAGAGAATTACTTGGAGTAAAACCAAGACACAGGGTAAAGAAAGGAACGGAAGTAGAACAGTGGATAGGTATATCTACAGATGAGGCCATGCGTATGAAGAATGCAAGACTACCATGGTTGACATCACGTTGGCCTTTAATTGAAATGAGAATGTCACGTATGGATTGTTTACAATGGTACCGTGATATAAAGAAACATCCTATGCCAGGCAAATCTTCTTGTATTGGTTGTCCATATCATCACAATGATCAATGGAAAAACATGCAGAAAAATTATCCAGAAGACTTTGCAGATGCTGTAGAAGTAGATGATAAAATTAGAAACGGATTAAAAAATTCTGAAGCTAAATTATATTTACATAAATCAGCAAAACCGTTAGGAGAAATAAATTTCTTAGAACCAAAGAAACAAGCGTCATTGTTTGGTGAAACATTTGATGAAGAATTTGCAGATGAATGCGAAGGTCTTTGTGGAGTATGATCCGAGCTGCGCGCGCCCAGGACCTGAATTTAAATGTTCTGTGTGTGGTAATTGGTTTCAAGAATTATTGTATTGGATAGATAAAAAATTTTATCCAAAACAAAAACATAAAGTAACATTTTTGTGTAGTGCAAAATGTTCATCGAAAGGAAAATATGAAAGATAAAATATTAGCTAGAAAAAAAGAATTAGAAGATCAAGCAAAAGATCTTATTAATAAAATTAACCAAGGCAGAGACGCAATTAGAAACATGGAGTCAAGTGTTGGACAAATACAAGGTGCAATACAGCAATGTAATTGGACAATTGACGAGTTGGAGCTTAAAGATGACGCACCAGTGGCGAAAAAATGAAGAAATGGGGGTTTGGGACCCCGGCAAAGAAATGGCGGTTTTCTGGGAAATAAAAACCTTCATAATGACCCGGTATCGGGCTTTAAGGAAGTG
>Ga0209992_10004689_pt1 | contig 10539 bp, 9 predicted proteins | sample 2SBtaG_2_FD_182564 | JGI IMG/M metagenome (GOLD analysis project Ga0209992, IMG submission 182564) | Deep subsurface microbial communities from Kolumbo volcano to uncover new lineages of life (NeLLi) - 2SBTROV12_ACTIVE470 metaG (SPAdes)... | ecosystem: Environmental > Aquatic > Marine > Volcanic... | reverse complement strand
TACCGATAATCCAAGCGGATCCATCGGATCCAACTCCGATATCCGTTGCAGCCCCAGGGATTTGATCCCATTCGATTGCGAATGCTGGAACAACAACCATTTGGAGGAAAAAAATAAAAGAAATCGTAGCACCAACCTTTAATAAACCCTTAGCCATAATCCACCTCCTATTAACAACGATATACCCCTTAAAAGGATCGCGAAAATACCTCGCGCCTCCCCTAAATTTGGATTCTGATAGGATTAGAGGGTTCCATTTTTGAAAAGGGCTAATCAATCCATGTTAAATTCGGAGCTTAATCCTGTAGGCATTGGTAAGTAGTAGCGAGGAAGCACAGAAGACCGGACAATACACCTATTCCGTGTGCGATCCAGCAAAACCACGACATCGCCGTTCCCCAGCAAATATCCACTTGGGAACCAGACACAGAAGCCTGCCGATAATAAATTGTTAACGCTCAGCGTTAGTAGGCTGTTGAGAAATAGGGACTAACCAAAAGTTAAACCAGATACATTGGTTAAAAGCACCGATTACATGTAAGCATACGCTTTTATTTCTTCCCGCTCAGCTTCTATATCTCCAAGTGAATCGATCAAATCGTCGAGCCCCATCCCAAACCGATCCGATACTGCTCCTGGCAGTTCATCGATAACATTGTGGCCACTATGACCTAGGGCTAGCTTCTTACTCACTTGGTTTGCGGCGACAACGCAATCGCGCATTCCGTTGTTCAAACCGTCGTCATCGTGGTGTGCCCCGATACATTCAATCAATGAGGGTGTAAATTGCCATTTCTCCCCCAATATGGAACCCACGGTACCATGGTCCGCACCAATAATTTCAAGTTCTGCTTCATGCAGTGAGATTTGCTCTGCTTTCGATTTTTGTAAAGATTGGCTAAATTTATCGGGTTTGTATTGCGCAAACACGATTTTCCCAAAATCATGAATTAACCCCCCCACGAAACAATCTGTTTTATCAATTTCAGGTTCGTTAATTCGTCCCCCCAATTTTTTTGCAATGGCGGCAGTTGACAGTGAATGGAGTAAAAATTGGCCTGAGTCAAATCCGGCACCATTCTTCTTCGGTAACATTCCGACAGAGGCAATACTCAGCGCCAAATTTTTAATGGTATTAAAGCCGATATAAACTACCGAACGTTTAATAGACGTAATTTTGTGGGGAAGATTGTAATAAGCCGAATTCAATAATTTAAGTATCTTGACTGTAATCACAGGATCGTGTTCTATTATTTGCACGAGCTCTTTATGAGGACAATTCAAATCAGCCGTCAGTTGGAGGATTCTTTGCACGCTTTGGGGAAAAGCAGGCATTTTATCAACCATGGTTTCGAGCTGAATCCTTAATTCATCTGACGTTAATTCTACACAGCCTGTATTCATAATAAATTCTGCTTGTCAATCAAGCAAATAATAGATGAATTGTAGAATTTATGTTTCCCAACCGCCTTCGGAGAGCGAATACTTCCAATAGTTTGGGATTTGGTTCACGAAATGCGGTCAAATTTTAACTACAAAGAATATGCCAAGACCAACAACGCCACTTATTGCCGCAGATACGATTATAGAATTAAAGGATCGACCAGATTACCCGATAGTTCTGATAGAAAGGAAAAATACTCCATTTGGATGGGCGATTCCGGGTGGTTTTGTTGATATCGGCGAAAGACTGGAGCAGGCAGCAGTCCGTGAAGCAAAGGAAGAAACACGGCTCGATGTACAACTCACCACCCTGCTTGGCATTTATTCGGACCCATCACGCGATTCACGTGGGCATACAGTAACTGCAGTATATGTCGGGCACGCAGTCGGCACCCCAGAAGCTGCAGACGATGCAAAAAATATAATGTTAGTTGCGTCCGAACAATCACCCAACCCACTCGCCTTTGATCACGCACTAATCCTCAAGGATTATTGGCGATATCGCAAAACTGGAGATATCACACCACTTCGATTAGATCGCTTCTAACCCCGATTCCGGACGAGAAACAAGTTGCAACGCGAAAAAAAAGCGGGGTAGCTTTAAATGCTACCCCGCTTTTGCTAATTTAAATTTTTCCCGAACTTATTTGTAAGGAAGAGTCGTTAGCTGGACCCTGCGATTTTTAGCTCGATTTTCCGCCGTATCGTTCGAATATAACGGATTCTCTTTCCCAAAACCCCGCGCGACCAACTGATCAGGATCAGCACCATGCGCCACCAAATAATCAACCACAGCTTGGGCACGGCGTCGCGACAAGTCCATATTATATTCAGCATTACCAATGCTATCAGTGTATCCATCAACCTCAAGCCTCGCATCTGGAATCACTGTTTTCGCCTTTACAATGAGTGGGGCAATTTCATCCAGAAAATGGTAAGCCTCTGGTTTAATTTCGGCCTTATCAAAGTCAAACAATACCCGGCCACCTACCCAACAACCTATTTCATTAACACGGATCCCTTTATACGTTTTTGGGCATAAATCACGATCATCCAGCACTCCATCACCATCACCATCACCAATGACTTTTGGCTTAGGTCTTCCGGGCCCTTTCTGTAAAAAAGCGCTTTCTACAAAATTGCCCATATTTTGGGCTGAGGCAATATTTGTAGCACTCACAAAAGAACCGCAACCGCCGATGTTCGCAATTTCCTCCATCAACTGTTTGCCTTGTTCTCCATCACCAACCCAAATCGAATAAATACAGAGACGATCCCCGTATTGCTCCTTAAGATATTGCGCATATGGAAGGGTCCGCGCTGCGCCCGTTTTCCCGTCACTCACTACGAAAACCGCAATATTACCCTTGGCAGATGCCAAATCGTCAACCGCATGATCCAAGGCCATATTCATCGCACTACCACCACTCGCACAGGACTGGCTATCTAGACCGTTTTGGAAGCCTGATTGGGTGTATTGAGTCATGCGAGAATTAAGCACCGTATCATTCCACGAAAGACAGCTATTAAAACCGAACGATCTCAAACCCCCATTGATTGGCAGCTTTGGAATGGTTTGATTCATTCGCTTCAATATTTCTTTCCCAGCCTCAAATTTATTGAGACCCGAAGAACCTGCCAAAGCAGCGCCACTGGACTGAGAGTCCATAGAACCCGAGGCATCCAGAATAACCAAAAAGTTATCAACTTTCCGGGTATAGTCCCCAGATCGTATTTTACCATTCAAATCCACGGCACGAAATGCAGCGGCTGCCTGACCTGCAAAAGAAATCAGCAAAAAAACAGCTAGCAAAACTTTGAGCCCACGATTAATACCCACAAAATTAAATTGTTTTTCCACGATTGATCCTCCCCATTTCTTGTTGATCTATCATTATCCCAGTCAAGCCCTCATCAATCCCAAACCTAACCAAATACCATTGGGTCCATAACTCCCCCCGTCAAAACTAAACTCAAATCGAACCCATAAATTGGGATGCTAACAGTTCACTGAAAACTGTTCAAGTTCATATGCTTTAAGTAGCAATGATAATAATGAGGATCGATTTCAACACTTGCGCAGACTTAGTAAGTTTTAGTATGGTTTCGTCGTCTTAGCTTCTTCTCTAACAGTACCCGCTATCACGGAATTAAGAATCTCGACTAACCATCACATCTTGGTTAATTTGAATTCTGTATATCCCCTTTTTTAGTAGATCTAGGTGTGAATTATTCAGAATAACCTTTTGACAGTGTATTTTTGTAAATCTTGCCATCTTTCATAATCACTTTTATTGTTTCAATAGGCTTGTAATCTGGATCAGCATCGAACCACTTGTCCGTACCCCCAATAACAGAGATGTCTTCCAGAGGATTGCCATCGATAACAAGGATATCAGCATAGGCTCCTTTTTCTATCACACCCAATTTACCTGCCTGATAAGGATTACGAGGGCCAGAAAGCGCTAACATTTCACCCGCAGTTGAGGTCAATTGTTTTAGCACTTCAAAATTACTGTCAAAAGTCTGGGTGCGCCACCAGATCTCGTAACGACGGGCTCGTTCAGCATCTGCAAACTCACCGACATAATCAGAGGCAAAAACCACTTTGACTTTATTCTTGATAAGTTTTCGACCGAAATCCTTGAACTTTTTACCCAACTCAAGAACCATCGGAATCTTCGCCTCAGGCATTAAGGGATTCTTGGCCAAATCAGGTGAAATCCCCCACATCTGAGGGACTACATAGCCACCTTCCTTGGCGATGCGCCGCATGGTTTTCTCAGACAAAAAGAAGCCATGCTCAAATGTCTTAACACCAGCATCAAGCAAACGGTTAGCAGCCCGGTCAGTAAATACGTGGGCAGCAACGTAGGTACCCCAGTCTTTAGCAGCCTCAACTATTGCTTTGGTTTCTTCAGGAGAAAACTGAGTTGTATCAATCGGATCAAAACGGGATGAACCACCACCGCCGGCCATGATTTTAATCTGTGACGCGCCATTTCGCAGGTTCAGTCGGGTTGCCTTGAGAACTTCAGGCACTCCGTCAGCCACTGTTCCAAATCCAAAACGTTGAAAATTTGAAACATCGCCCGGAGTGGCCGCAGAGAATCCACCATCCGCACGATCACGGAAATCACCATGTCCCGAAGTTTGCGAGATGAAAGCGCCAGACGGGTACATGCGGGGACCGACGATCACACCCTTATCAATATTACGTTGCAGGGCGAAGGCCGGCCCTCCCATATCACGAACAGATGTGAAACCATCTAGGAGGGTACGTTTCATTACAACAGTAGACCTGACGCCCAGGTCAATAATATCCATATTTTTTTCCATAGCACTGTAATCACCATTCATCATAAAATGTCCATGACCATCGATCATACCAGGCATCAGCGTTCGTCCCCCACCCCCAATCACGGTCGTCTTATCGCCAGCTGTCAATCCCTTACCAATCGCCTTGATCAGGTTACCCTCAACCAGCACATTCATACCTTTATTGAGCTTGTTGCTTTTGCCATCAAAAATATTCACGCCTTTAAACAAGATCTGTTCAGGTACTTCCTCTTTCACACCCATAGCAAAAGTCGACGAAGTAAATGCAATGAATAGCAATTGCAAAGCGTACCTTTTATAAAACTTCAATTTCTTATCTCCATTTGTTAGTGAGGGTTTAAAATCAATCATTCAAAAAAGTATTCACGAATTTCTTCGATAAAAACAAGCATCGCAAGCCGTTTCAGTACCGTATTATAATCAGGTTGGTAAGTGTGACCGAAACAAAGCAATGTTCCTTGGTAACAACCAATCCGTCCAGGTGAACCCCGATGAATCTCGAGGGTTGGATCAATGGCCGCAACCGCCTTCATTGCTTCGGGTCGGTCAGGGATACAATATTCGTAATGCAAAGCACGTAAACCGTCAGATTCCCCCTGAAGTCCATCTGCATTCACTCGATGGAGATCAAAACGAATCTTTTCCCTCCATAAAAGATCGGCCTTGAATACGGCAATTTTTACTTTGCATTTGTCATAAAGGACTAAGTGATCGTCCTTTATGACAAACGAATTGACACGTTCCAAAGCTTTTATATACGCGTTGACCCTGCTCGCCAATGGCCCTTTGCAAACCTTGCGAGTAGTTACTATATTCCCATTTATATGAACAGTAGAACCACTAAAGGAGATACCACCACGATAGTAATTGCAGCCATCAGAGCCATTCATCACATTTTGCTCATCGAATCGGAGTGATATTGAGGTTTCTGTGGCTGAACCCCGCCCTATTAAAGATTTGAACATCCAGTTCGCGCGAGTCAATTGATTCCCGTTTTTGCTCCCTACTTTACTCGCGCTAAAGCAACCCTCGAGCGCAGCTCCTGCAACCAAGATAGTTGCTAACATAAAGCCATAAAATCCGGACCTTTCCATAATTCCACCACAATTGTGATTTCCAATTCAGTTAAGTACACACCCACATCCCTCGGTTTTCTTGAATTTTGCGAAAAGTATACCCTTTCACACCCACCCGCTTGAAATAGAGTTTTTTACTGCATGATCAATAACATCCCTACTCAGGTAACAACCACGTAGTCTCCTAGTTTTTTAGAAATAAACAATGTATCCTGCTGCCCATCATCGCACGTAGTGATAGGAGTTAGCCTTTTCGAGTAAGCTCCAGCATTACAACAACAGAAATTATCCTTGCTCTGTGTTGGGGTAGGATAATGTCTGGTTTAGCAACGTATAACAATGTAAAAAAGGGGTAAACGCATGAAAACCAATATAACCACCATCATTTTATTAATTGCCTTATTAGCCCTTACGGGTTGTCAATCACGTGGTGGCAAACCTGATTGGGCGGCGGCGGCCGAACTAGACCGCGATGTCGATTTTGCTCTAAAAAAGCTCTTCGATGATAGCGCAGAAGCGAGAACGTTAGCTGCGGGCGCAAGAGGAATTTTGGTTTTCCCAAGCATCGTCAAGGGTGGGTTTCTTGTTGGAGCTCACTATGGGGAGGGGGCTTTGCGGGTAAATGGTAGAACCGTCGGATACTATAGTAATGTCGCGGCTTCATATGGCCTTCAGGCTGGCATCCAATCCTTCGGCTATGCGCTCTTTTTCAATAGCGATTCCACTCTTGCTTACCTCGATAACAGCGACGGCTGGGAAATTGGTTTTGGCCCAAGTATCGTTGTTGTTAACGCAGGCACTAGCGGATCTTTGACGACAACGACGGGTAAAGATAATGTCTATGCATTTTTCTTTGACCAGAAAGGATTGATGGCGGGTCTGGGCCTGCAGGGCTCTAAAATCACCAAAATCAATCCCTAGTAGGCGACTGTCCGAAAATAGAAACTTGAGAGAGGACACACTTGATCAAGAAGGAAATATTGATTATTGAAGATGGGGGAGTTGAATTTCCTCCCCTTCAATTGGAATTGATGAAAACATGTTGTTAGGCCATTTATAGCCACGCTACTGCTTAAAGATTTATATCGGCAGGTTTTACACAAATGTTTCATACTCAATTGAAATAGATTTGTAACTTGTATGTTTCTGATTCGTTCCTAATGATTTTCGTAACCCGTGGATTCGCTGCCAGATTCCCAATGGTGGCGTTGTATACTGATGGTATCGTAAGTGGCCTCCGCTCCACACCTTAACCATTATCCGCAAGCGAAGGGTGCGAACGACTCAAGGAAATCAGGTACTACGCCAGAAAGCGACGTAAATGCCATGATGCTACTAAAAGCTTGAATACCTTATCAACCAGGGAATATCATTTAACGAGGCTTATCAAATCCCGATTTTGCGTAGTTTATACGAGGAGGCTAATGGTATGAACAACCGAAGGTTTGTCGTGTCTTTTTTCGTGGTATTTGTTTTTATTTTCGTTTATGAGTGGGTTTTGCACGGGATGTTGCTCGACCCTATCTATCAGAAAACCGCTGAATTATGGCGACCCGAGGCTGAAATAATAAATTATTTCCATTGGATGCTCGTCGGGCAATTTTGTATCGCGGTGTTTTTCTGTTTGCTAATGCATCGGATGTATCAGCATAGCGGTATTCAGGAAGCAATGGGTATTGGACTGTTATTGGGTTTGTTTTTGTCCGCACCCAATTTGATCATGTACGCTGTGACACCGTACCCAATCACATTGGTTATTTTTTGGGTTCTTGGGGGTTGCATAGAACTCGTCGGTGCCGCCGTTCTTTTTGCCCTAATATATAGACGACCATAGGTATTTTCTTTCAAGCAAAATAGAGGCAATAGTAGCTTCGAGAAAAAATATGTTAATGTATAATTCCCTCCCAATTACTTCCATTTTCGGACAGCCTCCTATGTTAGTCAAACGAGTATAAATTCCGCCTTAACCAAACCGTGTTTAGACCAAAGATAGGCTTTCCCTCTGCTGTTCATGTTTGGCAAAAATGTACCCATGAACATTTCCAAGAAGCGTTGGAGTAATCCCAAGAAACCATCGCAGTCAGGATTGAGCCAAGCATATCGTCATAATATGAAAGGTTTAAAACCGCCGGCAGACATTCTTTTTTTCTTATCTTTAAATCTGTTTGTTCGATCGCTAGCAACCGCTTAAACACTGAAAATCAAATAAAATTTGCTGTGACCACCTAAGGCGGCAACTACAAGTGCGGGGTAGAATTACGTTCAAACCCTTCTATACTTGGATCGAGGAAAGAATCTAAAGAAGTGCGAAAGTTCGCTCAGAAAACAATAATCGCACCGCTGATTCGTTAATTTTGTGTTTCAGTATTCCCGAAATTAGTACCAAGGCAGGCCTGCCTGTTAAGCGCTTAGGCTATAGATTTTAAACACTATTAGAAAAAAACCGGTCTCAGAAAAATGTAATATTTCTAAGTATTCGTCATTGGCGAATACTGACGAGCTACCATCAAAAACTTGACCAGGTTAGTAGACACAACGCTTAGAGGGTTAACTCCATTTGTCACCTGAAATATTGAATTCACCCAATTGTGCAGCCGAGGTGCTATCTAGGTCCAGCAATCCATTGTTTTATTCATCCAACATACCTAGGAAATAATAGGTGATCCAAAAACTTGCATTATGACCTCACAGTATTACTCATTTTTTGGTCTTGACAATGCCACATTCGCTCCGACGTCGGACGCAAATTATGTTTTCGCGGAAACCTCGTTTCGATCTGTACTATTGCAAATTGTTGACGGATTCCAGAGAGGCAAGCCAATCGCTATTGTCACTGGACAAATCGGTACCGGAAAAACAACACTTTGCCATTTTCTCGCCGAAAAGCTGACTTCTTGTAATCTTGTATCGGTAAATGTAAATCCACTTTATACGACCAGTGAGCTACTCGCTACAATTTGTGATGGTTTGAATATCGATTATCCAAGCCCGTGCCGAGATGAAACTATAATTTTTAACCGATTACGTGAATTTTTCGCAACCTCCGATGCAAAGGGCGAACGAACTATTGTCATCTTAGATGAAGCCCAAAATATTGGATACGATTTTTATCAGCATTTAGCTGGTTTGACAAATTCTAAAACCCCGAAAACGAAAAAACATCATATTATCCTTACAGGACGTCCCGAATTGATCGAGTACCTGGAAACAATCGGCTTTCACTGGCGCTCACACAAGGATACGATTCTGTGCGAATTGGACCATATGGACAAGCAAGATACGATCGATTACATCAGACATCGGTTGGCAACCGGCGGCGCTACTGAACCCATTTTCACCTCGGATGCGGAATCTAAAATATATTCATATGCCAATGGCGTATCGAGATCGGTAAACATGATTTGCGATCATTCATTGCGGATTGCCCAGAAATATTCGGAACAGGTTGTGACGCCTCAAATTGTCAAACTCGCCTCCGAACTTCTTTCGCCTTCCGCAGCAGAGGGGAATTTTTTAAAACGTAGATATGCGGCTCTGACAAACAGTGCTGTCATGCGGGCTCATATTATCTCAAATAAAATTGAGAAAATTTGCCAACCGTTTCATACAAAACCAGCATCAACACCTTACAACTTGCAGCAAAAGCACTCTTTAAAAGTAGATTCGATTTCGAATAACGAAGTGAATTATACGGAAATTATAGAGCAGAGACTTTTAGAATTAAATAAGTCTACTGAGCAGTCACTCAAGCTCAGTTCGGTAGAATACGAATCGCCAGCACCGGTAGAAACCGAACCGCCAATGCTGGTAGAGCCCGAACCACCTTCACCAATAGAGTCCGAATCACCCCCAAAAATACCCGAAGACGAAAAAAAATCGAACACATGCATCTATACACACGGTGTCATTGTACCGGAGGGGATGGTTGCTGTACCGCATATCACATTAACCTCCGCATATGGTGCAACCGATATCAGTGTCACCGGTTTTATGTTAGACCAAACACCTGTGACCAATAAAATGTATGCCCAATATATAAAAGAAACCGGCAGTCTACCTCCTGATCATTGGTGGCAGAAAAAGCCTCCTGAAAATCTGTTAAATCATCCAGTTGTCGGTGTATCGTTTAAAGATGCAAGTGGCTTCGCAGATTGGTGTGGCAAACGATTGCCCACAGCCAATGAATGGGAAGCCGCCGCCAGATGCCCTGACAGTCGAAAGTTTCCATGGGGAGAGAAGTGGGAACCTTGGCGCTGTAATTGTCCAGAATTAGAATTGAATAAGACCGCTTCAGTAGACTTACACCATGCTGGTGGTTCCACAGACGGTTGTTTGGACCTCGTTGGCAATGTTTGGGAATGGACCGATAGCACAAAAGAAGACACCGCTCTAGAATCTGGATACAGTTGGGTTTTTGGCGGTTCATTCCGTCATAAGTGTGTGGTTGATGGTGCGATTGCCAGAAGCATGCTTCTTCAGATGAATCGTTACCACTATGTCGGGTTCAGATGCGCCAGGGATTTGCCATGAACCAGCCGTACGTTTTGGACCACGATGGTTTGGACGGTGTATCCAATCGAGAGCGTCCTGATGTTGTGGCCGCCGAAGTCGAGCAATTATATCTGCCTGTAGAATTAGCCGATTTGGAAAAAATCGAGACCTCAAGTAATTCTCTAGCTAC
>Ga0209992_10004688_pt1 | contig 10539 bp, 16 predicted proteins | sample 2SBtaG_2_FD_182564 | JGI IMG/M metagenome (GOLD analysis project Ga0209992, IMG submission 182564) | Deep subsurface microbial communities from Kolumbo volcano to uncover new lineages of life (NeLLi) - 2SBTROV12_ACTIVE470 metaG (SPAdes)... | ecosystem: Environmental > Aquatic > Marine >... | reverse complement strand
TATACTTTAACGATTGTAAGATGAATTTATTTAGGTCACCTTTTTCTAAGTAATATAGAAGAAGGGCCAGTGTTTCAACAGAACCATCACTAAGATCATCTATGAGAAAGTCAACTTCGAAATCTCCTGTCGATGCTTCCCAACTTAATTTCATAGCCCCTGAAGAGAACTCTGAGCTCTCATCTTCTTGGGGTTCTTCAGGCTCTTGTTTCTTAACAACGCTTTTAATATATCTTATAAGGTCTCTCATATAATATTATACCCCTTTTATACAACAAAAAAAGCTGCCGTTTGAGGCAGCTACTGCGATTTTTGCTTATTAATTTCATACCATAATAAAGCTGAATTTGCCAACGCATAAGCAAACCACATTAAAGCATGTGGAAAATCCCTATCTTTCATACAACTGAAAGAAGCCACAAGATAGCAGATACTAGTAATAAATATAGCTCCAACTGCATACATTACATCTTAGCCTGATCAAAAAAGAACCATCTTTTATAGTGCTTTATGTCTCTTCCAGTATCAACATTAAGAAGATACTCCAATAAGCCATCTAATGAGCCGAAAATATGCTGATGAGGAAGCATGAAAAATAACCAATTAGGAGCCTTCTGCTTTCCTTGTTGGCACCATATAAGAACAGGCTTCTTCTGACTATTTGCCACAGCTATCTCTTCATAGGTACCACAGGCGTGAACATCTGTGTCTATAGAAGCTATGATAAAGTCGGAAATATCGACGCATCTTAGATCTAAAGTTCGTATAACACCGTAATCATTCCTGATTTTGTCGTACTGTTTAGTAAGCTTGAGGTGTTCTATTTCTGACCTTGTCCCTTCGTCCTCAAGTCCTACTTTGACAGGCTTATCACAGGGGTTCAGGACTGTTATCCCCATACTTTTTAACATAGGGCTTATTCTATTTCTCCAACCTACTCCTCCATCGGCTACTCTATCCATTGCTCCTGCTAGGTAGGTTCTCATTCCTGTTAGTTTCATTTTCCCGTACTCCCAAAGCCTCCCTCTTTTCTTTCTGAGTCAGATAAATCGCTGATCTCTTCAAGTTCAAAGGTCGGTATTTCTTGAAATAAAATTTGAGCTATTCTGTCGTCCTTTTTAATTTCAACCCCTTCACTACTAGAATTATACAAGCAAACCTTAATAATGCCTCTATATCCTGAGTCAATGACTCCAGCAAAAACATCTATACCTTCGTTAACAGCTAGTCCGGAGCGAGGCCAAATCAATCCCACATAACCTTCTGGAATTTCTAATCTTACACCAACACCTACGAGCTTTCTTGAATTTGGAGCGATATAGCACTCTTCACTGGAGTATAGATCCCAGCCAGCATCCGAAGCATGACCTCTAGTAGGAATCGTAATCTCTTCACTCTCTTTTTTTACTCTAATTTTCATCCAAAACCTCTTTAATCCTATTAGCACAAGCTGTCCATGTATATTTTTCAGCCGTTTCTATACCATCTATGTTTTCAACTAGTGAGCCGTCTTTCCATTTAGCATACGCATCTCTCATGTATCCTACCAACAACTCCTCAATGCCCTCTAGAGAAGCCCACTGAGCCTCGCCTTTAAACCATATACCATCAACAGCGGGCTCATTTTTATACGGAGTAGCTAACATACTATTATCATCTGTGCAGTATTCTGTATGCGCAGAATAGTCTGTCGCAATAATATGTTTACCCATGCTCATAAGCTCTAAAATCTCTAGGTTCCATCCTTCAGCTCTACTGGGAAAAACTCCACAGTCAACATTCTGTAGAATAGGAACCATATCCTGCTGGGTGTTCACTCTAGGGATTAGCCTAACTCTTGGATCGCTAGCATATGCAGATGTCCATTTTGCCGCTTCTTGAGGTGGTAGAAACGGATTCTCACACATCATCCATAGCTCTACATCGTTTTCATTTTTAAATGCTTCTTGAAAAAGCAATAACAGAATGTCATGGCCTTTTCTTTTTTCCCACTTTCCACAGTTAAAGAATACAAACTTATCTTTATTCAATTTTTTCTCTGCGGACTTGAACAAGTTAGTGTCTACCCCTAAAGGGACAACATGTGTTTTTGCACTTGGGACTTCATTGTTGACTATCTCTTGAGCCCATTTAGATGCAACCAATACATCATCACAGCTAGACAGATGATGCTTTCTTTGGCTGTCAAATTTATTAATTTCAAAGAATGGAAAGCCTAGCATCCTTCCTTTCCCTATTCTTTCTGCCATGCTAAATTCGTGCCATACCTTTAAGCATGGGGCGTTTTTATCGAATGTCTGTGATTGCCGCAGCATTGGCCCAAAAGTGTCCGCCTCTTCCTGCGATGAGAAATTTGGTTGAGAGATTGGAAACAAAGATACTTTGTAGCCAATGGAACTCATTGCTTTACAAATATTTTTTCCGGCAACTCCATATCCTAAATCATTAATAGGAGTCATAATATTTAAGTTTTTCATAAAGTTTTCCTTTAGATGCAAAAATAAAGGGGCAGACAAAAGCCTACCCCTTTTATGTATCTCAACATATCCTTAAAAAGGAGTGTCTTCATCACTTGATGTAGCCGCCCCCACTGGCTGCTGAGACTGCATTTGAGCTCCACCCTGTGGATTAGGATTATTAGGAGTCAAGTTAATATTTTCAGCAACCAAAGTTAGCTTACTTCTCTTTACTCCCTCATCTGTTTCCCAGCTGTTAAGCTTCATTCTTCCTTCGACCATAACATGTCTACCTTTGGTTAGCATCGGAGACAATGTCTCGGCTTGCTTGCCCCAGATAGTAACATCTACAAAGGTCGCTTCTTCTTGACGTTCACCATTTTTAGTCCAGATTCGATTAGAAACTACACTAACATCTGTAACTGACGTTCCGTTCGGCGTTTGACGTAACTCGCTATTTCTAGTGACACGGCCAGTAACAATAACCTTGTTGATATCGCTCATAATAAGCTCCTTAAAAAAAGTTGTTAAGCTAAGAGACCACGATAACGAAGTGCTTTGCGCGTCAGGCGACGAGCATAAAGTGCTCCGTGGGTCCTTACTAGTTTACGAAATTCTCCAGAATATTTTGTTCCAGAAAATGCACTTGTTGCGTCCTTTACTGTATACCGTTCAGTAGCAAAGTTATACATAACCTTTGCAGACTTCTTGGTAGCAAGGAGGGTTGACCAGTCGGTCGTTTCAGCAGTTCTCATGAATTGCTCCTTTAAAAAATCCTTAATACAATGTTATTAGTTGAGATATAATATTATACCTCGCAAGTGGCGAATGGTAGGCAAAAAATGAGAATAATATTATTTTTTAGAGTTTTGTCTCATGTAAGATAAGAGACTAGCTGATTCCATCATGGAATAACCTTCTTGGTGCATTGCTTCAGCCGCAGCCTTTACTTCTTCTTCTGAAAAAGATTCTTCTATCATAGAAGCCTTCTCTCTAAACTTTTTTGGGCCTTCTATAACAATGCCTTGTTTTATAGCCTTCTTCTTTCCATCTGGGCCAGTATAGCATTTGCCCTGATCTCCCCATTTCCATCCGTTGTTATTATTGTCGGAACATCTTTTAAGAGGCATGGTTTTCCTTTCAAAATTAAATCTACCTTCGAGAGACTCCCAAATAAAATCGACTAGGATTTTTGAGGCCTCATTATCAGATCTATAGTGTACACCTTGAAGCATTCTTGCGAAGCCTGAGTTTCCAGCTATCTTAAAGAACTCTTCTTTATGCTCTGGATAAAAATACGCTAGGTTATATGCCGCTAGGTGTGCGTATGCGGCGTGGCCTGAAGGGTAGGCTGGCGTTTGGTGCGTGCTTGTATTAATTACATTTATTGAAGTATCAAAATGACCTGCCAGCTGAAACGGTCTAGGTCTTTTATATGTCCACTTTAGCTTAAGAACTATAGGGTCTACCACTTCATTCCATATTTTTCTAAACATTTTCTCTGGAAATTCTAAATCATGCTTTTCCAAATACTCTTTGAATAAATCATTTGGCTCTTCGTCCACAAGAAATACTAGGTCTCTTTGCTCTTGTGTCAGATTTTTTGTGAGATTATGAAGCTCTATAATTTCACGCTTGGTTTTTCTACTAGAGTTCTTAGGAGGCTCCGGAAGGACACTTTCCCACCCTTTAATATTAAAGAGTGGTTCTTTCTCCATTATTTTTAAATACTTTTCGACCGGGCGATCTTGGAAGATTATATCATCCATTATTTTTCTTCTTTTTTTACCTTTGGTTTAACTACCTTCTTAGGTGCAGGTGCTGCCTTTGCAGCTTTAGGATCATGAGGCATTATGTATCTCCTTATTAAGTAAAGTTTGCCTTAAAACCATATATACACCGAAAAAGCCCCACTCCCGAAGGAGCAGGGCAATCTTATAGCTAATTTTTATAGTCTAAATTATTTAACTTTATTTAGAATTTTTATAGAAATTATTTTTACTTTTTTCTTAGGGAAATCCCATTCAGCTTGCATTTCGATTGATTCTTTTACTGCCTTTTCGTTATCAGCAAAGATCTCTTCCTCGAAATTTTTATTGCCTACTCGGTATCTTACTAAAAAACTATTCATCTTTATTCCTTTTGGGTTTAATTCTTTCTCTAGAGTCATATCTAATTTTTTGCAAAAGTCTTTCAACAGTTGCTTCTTCACGAAGGCTCTTGCGTCTCTTTGCCACTTTAGCGGCTTTTTCACGCTGTTTCTTTTTTGTTTTTTTAAACTTCTTTTTGTTTTGGTAATCCATAACTGTTCCTTTTAGTGGAGGTGGCGGGATTCGAACCCGCGTTCTGTAACACCATTCCAATACGTTCTACATGGTTATTTTATTGTAATCACACAACAAACAAAGTTATCCGATTATCGGAGTCAGGTAAATTATTACCATCACGCACGATGATTCAAGCGTGCAGTCTCTATCAGATTTATCTGAGTCATCACTATTTGGTTTACAGGGCTGTGATACCCCTGCCGCCTAAGCAGCTAGTGAGAAGTTCTTTTCTGCACTTAAAAAATTTAGTCAAGTTTTCAAGTGGCCTCTTGACCAACCACCCCATGCTCATACTGTTCAGTATGTCCAGTCGATTCCGTTTCACCCCCTGATGATTCACAAGATCCCTTTGAACAGGACTTAGAATTTTTCAAAGATTCTTTGCATTCGTCTAAGTGAGCAAAAGCAGCATTAAGATTCGATTGTAGAGATTCAATTTGTTCTGAAATTTTTTGAATATCTAGCTCTACGCTTTTAATATATGCTTGTGCCATTTCATTTATATTTACCATATTATACTCCTCTTATTTTGCTTTTATGTAATAAATTGCTGGACGATTCTACTTTTTCTCCCCCAGTTCCATAGACATGTTTTATTCCAAGCCTTTCGCATACTTCGACCTCTGGCACATTCCCTTCTTTTCTGTCTCCGCCGTTAGCAAAAGTCATTCCTTCAAAATCTGTAATATCCTTGAACAAATAATAAACATTTAACAGCGAGTCAGCTACACTAGAATCTTCGTCTGTTGATAAATATGTATAGTCAACATCCTTAAGACTGGAGATGATTCTAAATCTATCTTCTTCTTTCATAAAAGGAATAGATCCTTTTATTTCAACTTGCTTATCATTATTCACAATAACAACTAGCTTATGCCCGAGGGCTTTAGCTGAAGATATATAATCTAAGTGCCCTACATGCAAAGGATTAAAATAACCAGATATTACTACAAATTTCATACTTCTACCTCTCCTAGACCTGCATCTCTATCTACATTGATAGCAAATGCTGTATCATCTCCGGTTGGCCTTCTGTCGTTAATCACAACTCTCTGACCCTTGCTTATTCCCATTATCAAACAATCATAGGGTATGCCTAGTCTTTGCAGCTCTGATTGTGTCTTATCTCTGAGACTTTCTCTTCTTGCAGTAGTCAATATTATTCTATACTCTTTAGAGCACCATTCGTTCATTTTTTCTCTAGCATCAGGAAGTAATGTAGACTCTGACATTGCTATATTGCTAAAAGTTCCTTTGTGTTTGAACAGTGTGCCGTCTATATCAATAAATAATGTTTTCATTTCTTTCCTCTAGTATGCTTTCCGCTCCACTTAATTGTACCTTCAAATCCAGAACATCGTATTTTTTTCCTATGGATTTCATTAGTCTATTCTTATTACTTCTATTACACAGAACAGCCATGAACCCGCTCCCTCCGCTTCCCAGCAATTTCATACCATAGATTTTTTTGGAGAGTAGAAACTTCTCTAGCTTGTTTATCTCCGGATTGCATATTGTGGAAGATATTTTCTTTTTCTGTTCCCAACTTTCCATCATTATAGAGCCTATATCTTTAAGTTTCTCAGTGCAGAATGCTTTGTATGCCTGAAGTGCCAACCTTTTTATATTCTTTTTTATAGTTATAGAACTTTCATGGCTCGCAGCAACGTCACTAGTAGATCTTTGTGTATTTGTATAAACTAAAAATATAGAAGCCTCAAAATCCTCAATAAACTCTTGAGTTACGGGAAGTGGCTTTACATGAAAGATACTATCTTTCTTTATCTCTATAGAATTTAACCCACCATATGCTGCCCATATCTGATCCTGTATTCCTCCGGGCTCAGAAAGAACATTCCTTTCAATATCTATAGCATCTAATGCCAATAAATATTTATCAACAGGAAGGCCTAATAGTTTCCTTATCGAATAGCAAAGACCAACACAGCAGGCCGAGGAGCCACCTAGTCCAGTTCGACTAGGTATATCAGCAAACAGATGCAAGTCTACCGCATTTTCAACCTTAAATTTTCTTAGGGATTCTCTTATGAGAGGATTCTCAACCAAAGAGTGGTCAGATACTCTTTCTAGCTTTGAGTAGGCAATCACGCTCTCATGATTCACAACTTTTGGTCTAAATCTGATTGAAGTATATACATACTTATCTATAGTGGCTCCGATACAGAACGAACCATACTTGCTATAAAAAGATTCATAGTCTGTAGATCCACCGAATAACGAAACTCTGAAGGGTACTCTGCTAATAATCATTAGTAATTAAACATACTCATTGTTTGGTGTTTTCTTAATTTGACATCTGTCGATAAAGTGTTTAGGAAACCTGCAACTTCCTTTATACCTTCGTCTAAATTTACAGCTGGGGAAAATCCCAGACCATAAAGTTTTTCACTGCTAACTATATAGTCTCTTTTGTCTGGGTCTGTTTTAGTTTCTACATTACAGTAAGTAGAGCCCACTCTGTTACAGACTAATTCAACTAGCCCTTCTTTTGTGGTGTTCGCTGAATCGTTTCCTAGATTATATATATTGCCAATCATTTTACTGTAATTTTGAATAGCAAAAGCGAACGCTCTGCATATGTCTTTTACATGAATATAGTTTCTCCTAAAATGTCCGTCAAAGACTTCTATGTGTCCGCCAAATAAACCCTCATAGGTAAGGTTGTTAACAAGCAAGTCAAGTCTAGGTCGATAAGACCAACCAAAGACAGTGGCTAATCTGAAGCAAATAGATTTTTCATAGTCTGATAAAAGGTAATCTTCCGTGTTTTGCTTTGTTATCGCATACATTGAAAGCGGATTAGATGGAGTTTCCTCCGTACATATTTCGTCGCCTGTAGATCCATATCCAGAATTCGTATTAGGATAAAGTAATAAAGCTCTATTTCCATAGCTTTCTAAATACTTGAGAAGTTCATAATACCAATCTTGGTTTATAGCCTTAGAATACTCGGGGATCTTATCACAAGCAGGAGCTCCTACGATAGCCGCCAGAGGAATGATTACATCGGCTTTTCCAATACAATCAACTAGTTCTTCTTTAAACTCAAGAACATCTTGCCTATAAAATAAGGAATGATCTTTCAACACTTTGTATACATGTTGACCTTGGTTATAAAGCAAGTTGTCAAATGCGTATATTTCGCTAGCAATTCCAGACGTTTTTAGATACTCAACGAGAGACGAGCCTATATATCCTGCTGCCCCTGTAATTAAAACTTTCATTATAGTAACCTATGCAAAAGGGTTAATAAATTGGACACCACGTTCGGTTAGGTCTGAGCATTTAGAAATTATCTCATCGGCAAAATTCCAGCTTAGAAGTAGTGCATAACTGTCATCTTCAACAATCGAGTGATCTTCTTTAACGATTGGAATATGTGTGTATGGAGTATACAGGTCAACCTTCATATCATTAACTTCAAATATACATTCTATTACATTATTATCAAATCCACAGTAAGTTAAAAGTGTGTTGCCTTTTGCTGGGGCTCCAAAGCCGTAGATCTTTTTGCCCTGATCTTTGATACTATTTATCTTTTCAATAAAGTCTTTTCTGAAAGACCTTACATTTTCTGAAAACAACTTAAGAGATTCATAGTTGACTAAATCCCTATCTTCTTTCTTTAGCGTCTTAAATCTTTCCGTCTCATCTTTTTTGTTATCAGAATGGCAGACCTTGGCAACAATGCTGCCTCCATGAATTTCTGAATGGTAGCCATCAAAAATTTCAAGACCGTATGGCTCTAGTAAATTTGATAAAGATTCTATTGAGTAGTAGCATAAGTGTTCGTGGTATATACCATCGAAGGAAAGCTTCCTAACCATGTCCCCCAAATACATGAACTGCACTATGAATACGCCGTCTTCCTTGAGGCATTTCTTTATTCCTCTTATGACTGAATGTAATTCCTCCAAATGAAAGAAAACACCGCTAGCATTTATTAGTTTGACCTTGTTTTCAATACCTAAAAGATCAACACATTCTTCATTAAAAAACTTGGGAACAGTAGGAATACCAGAATCTTTTGATAGCTTAGCAATATTAGATGCTGACTCTATATTTAAGACATTCCCGCAGCCTACTTTAAGGTACTGAAGAAGTTGTGTGCCATCATTACCTCCAATGTCGATAATCATGTCGTCTTCTTGTAGGTCGAACTGTTCTTTATTCTCCTTTGCAACTTCAAAAAAGTGCTGACGAAGAGTATTTGTCGTGCCACTTACATATGAATGATCAGAGAACATGACCTCCTTGTCAACAGTATAATCTAATTGAGCTAGTTCGCAATCTTTGCAATATACCATATGCAAAGGATATATAGGCTCCCTGCCCACTTGTGATTTTTTTATGAAGTCATTGCACCAAGCGTGCTTGCCTAAATCTAAAATGCTTTCTAGGTTCTCGCTTCCACAAGATCTACAACCCATATTTAATTCCCCTGTAATAATCTATTGTTTCTTTAATTGCATCTTCCAAAGGTGTCTTACCACAAGATCCAACAATCTTATTCGGTGGTAGATATTTAGATTTGACCCCTTCAAAAGCAGAAGTATCAAACTCTATCTCTTCATAATTATACTCTACATAATCGCAAATCATCTTAGCATATTCTTTAATAGAACGTTCTTTTCCCGTACCTAGATTGATTATTTCATTGTCAAGGTGCAAGGAGTTTATAATCAAGTCAATCGCATCTTTTACATATATAAGTTCTCTGCACTGATTGCCACTACCCCATAATGTAACTGGCTTCTTATCTTCATGCTTTGCGGCACATATCTTTTTTATAAGATCAAATATAAAATGAGAGTCATCTATATCGAAATCAGTGCCAAACAAAGTGTTAGGAATAAAGTATAAGAACTTCATATCGTACTGCTTAGCAAAGGCTTGCATACCAGTTAGAAGCATTCTTTTAGTCATTGCGTAGGTAAATAAATCCTTGTCTGCAACACCGTCAAAATAATTATCTTCTGTCTTTGCTTTCTCTGGAGGGTACGCACAGCTAGTGCCAAAGGCAACCATCTTAGCTTGAGGCTGATACTCTTTCCAGTAACAAAGTATATTTGTGTTTATCTTTTGATTGTTTATCCATTGCTCTCCGGGATGATGCAGACAGAAGTCCCCAGCCTTAGTCCAAGCAGCAAGATGAAAAATGTAATCAAGCTCGCAGTTTATTATAGAATGATCTAGAGGCTCTAATAAATTTAAACGAGAGCTGTCTGAAACAAAAATCTTTTTGAGAGAAAGATTATCAAGAAGACCTTTCTTCAAATGCCTTCCTACAAAGCCTCTATGTCCTGTTATTAAGATATTCATTTTTTTCCCATAAAATATTGACGAACGAAAGTGCAATCTGTATCCTCATTAATTGCTTTCCATATTGAGTTCCATATTTCTGCATTGACTCTAAAGATTGCTGGATACTGAGCTTCGTATGATTGCTCTTCATTAAATGGCAACCCATTATTCTTTCTCACATAGAAGTCTGCGCCTTCCCAAACTTTGTTTTCAAATCCTCTTATTGCACAGCAGTGATGATATATTAAATCTCCATATACCCCGAAACATACTCTGTGAGCATTAAAAGCATTTGTTCTATTTAGTTCTTTCACTTTTAGCGAAGCATTTTCAATCCTTTCTTTCATCCCAACCTGCGGATTCTCAAACTTTGGGATATAACGCTTATGCTTTTTACCATCAATATCGAATTCTTTTTCTTTAAAGCCCAA
>Ga0209992_10004687_pt1 | contig 10540 bp, 8 predicted proteins | sample 2SBtaG_2_FD_182564 | JGI IMG/M metagenome (GOLD analysis project Ga0209992, IMG submission 182564) | Deep subsurface microbial communities from Kolumbo volcano to uncover new lineages of life (NeLLi) - 2SBTROV12_ACTIVE470 metaG (SPAdes)... | ecosystem: Environmental > Aquatic > Marine > Volcanic... | reverse complement strand
TGCGAGCCGATGACAACAAGACCTGCATCGGTTTCGTGGGTGACAGCGGCGAGTTCGTGGAGGGTCGGGCCGTCTCGGACCTCGGTGGAGATGCCGATGGTTCGGTGTTGATGGCGGAGGGTGGCGACGAGCGCGTCCAGCTGCTCACGCATCTCGTGGTGGATGTCGGCCATGTCGCGTGAGTAGTTGGCGTCAACGTAGGCCATCGGTTCGACAAGGCAAACGACGTGGAGTTGGGCCTTGTGGTGCTCGGCGACATTGATGGCCCATTGGAGCTCGGGGTTGTCGGGATTGGCCGGCCGGCTCAGGCCGACGACGATGCTGCCGGCAAGCGGCTGGGGTTCGGTGGTGTCGTTGGTGACGATGAGTGGGGTGTCGCAGTGGTGAAGCAGCCGGCCTGCGGTTTCGCCGACGTGGTGAGCGTTCCAGCGGTGGTGGCCCTGGTGGCCGATGACGATGGCATCTGCACTGCGGGTTTGCGCGACGTGGGCTAGAGCGGTGGCGGGGTCGTCGTCGATGAGCACCGTGTCGACGGGGACGCCGAGGGCGCGGGCCGGTGCCGACCACCTTGTGTCGAGAAGGTTCTGGTGTTCGGCCCGGACGGGGTCGAGGTTGATCTGCACGCTGGCTGCCAGCAGCTCGAGGCCGGGCGAGAAGGCGTGCACGGCGGTGATGAGCTGGGGGGTCTGGGCTGCGGCCCAGCGCAGCGCCCGCGCAGAATCGTTGGAGTCGTCGAGTCCGACGACGAGGTGGTCGAGGTTGGTCATGGTTGTCCTCTCGTGGTCATGGATTTGGGGTCACAGGTCGATGTGTTGGCCGACTTCACAGGTCCGTTCCGGCGGCAGGGAGAAGTACTGGTCGGCGGCTGCGGCGTTGCGGGCCAGACGGGCGAACAGGCGCTCTCGCCAGAGGGCCATGCCGGGCCGATCGGTGGCTTCGATGGTCTCGCGGCCCACGAAGAAGTCGGTGTCGGTGGGGTCGTAGCCGACCGATGGGTGCACGATGTTGGCTAGCGCCTCGGGTACGTCGGGGCGCTCGAGAAACCCGTAGTGGAGGATCACCTGGGCGAAGCCCTCGTCCATCTCGAGGATCTTGTCGCGCGCTGCGGGCAGCACCCGGGGAGCGTGCTCGGTGACGACGGTGACGACGATGACGCGCTCGTGGACGACGTGGTTGTGGCGGAGCGTGTTGAGTAGCGGCGAGGGAGTGATGCCGGGCGTCTTGGCCATGTAGACCGCAGTGCCCGGCACCCGCTGGGGTTTGGTCTCGGCGAGGCTGTCGACGAAGGTGTCGAGCGGGAGCCCTTGGCGGATCTGGTCGGCGACGAGCTCACGGCCCCGGCGCCATGTCGTCATCACGATCAACAGTGCCAACCCGATCAGCAACGGGAACCAGCCGCCATCGGGAATCTTGGTGAGGTTGGCGGCGAAGAAGGCGCCATCGATCACGAGGAAGCCCACCACCAGCGCCACCGTGGCACCGCGGCCCCATCCCCATCGCCGCCGGCACACGACCCCGAACAACACGGTGGTGATGACCATTGTGGTGGCCACCGCGACGCCGTAGGCGCCGGCCAACGCGGTGGAGGAGCCGAAGCCGACGACGAGTCCGACCGTGGCCACCATCAGCGCCCAATTGACGGTGGGCACATACACCTGGCCCTCGACATGCTCGGAGGTGTGCAGCACCCGCACCCGGGGCAGGAAGTCCAGGTGTAGCGCCTGCGTGGTGAGCGAGAAGGCCCCCGAAATGAGTGCCTGCGAAGCGATCACTGTGGCCACCGCGGCCAGGGCCACGCTCGGGTACAGCGCCCACCGCGGGATCATCTCGTAGAAGGGGTTCTCGATCGCTGAGGGATCGCCCAGCAACAATGCGCCCTGACCGAAGTAGTTCAGCGTGAGCGCCGGCAGCACGACTGCGAACCATCCCGAGGTGATCTGGCGCCGGTCGAAGTGCCCCATGTCCGCGTAGAGCGCTTCGGCTCCGGTGACGACGAGGAATATCGAGCCGAGCGAGAGGAACCCGGTCAGTGGCTGCGATGTGAGGTAGTCGAGGCCGTGGAGCGGATTGAGTGCCGCGAGCGCGCGGGGTTCCTGCGCGAGCTCCTCGATGCCGAGGATGGCCAGGAACCCGAACCACACGGCCATGGCCGGGCCGAAGATCCGGCCCACCGCTGCTGTGCCGTGCCGCTGGATCGAGAACAGCCCGACAAGGATGCCGATGCTGATCGGCACCACGTAGCCGGCGAAGCGCGGGGTGGCGACCTCGAGACCTTCGACGGCACTGAGGACTGAGATCGCCGGGGTAATCATGCCGTCCCCGTACAGCAGCGCGGTGCCGAACAGACCCAGCAGGACGAGCACTGCTGCGGCGCCGCGGCGGCTGTGCATCGGGACCGCGAGGGACGCCAATGCCAGGATGCCGCCTTCGCCGCCGTTGTCCGCGTGCATGATGAAGCGCGCGTACTTGACGCTGATCACGAGCATCAGCGACCAGAACACGAGCGAGAGAATCCCGAGCACGTTGTCGTCGGTCACCGCGATGTCCTGGCTGAGAAACGACTCGCGCAGGGCGTACAGCGGGCTCGTGCCAATGTCGCCGTACACAACACCGAGCACCGCAATCGGCAACGCCGACTTGGCGGTGGTCGCGATGGTGGCTTCGTCCCGGCCTGTCATATGAGGAGTGCCTCCGCGTGGCCCGAGTGGTGAACGGTCATCCTCATGAGATCTCTTATCTCGCGATATCACAATATTATCAGATCACGGTTTCTCTCGGCGCTGGTCGCGGTGATCGTGGTCTTCGGAAGAGACGGAGGCCCCGTGGGTGCCAGATACTGCATGGCCGGTACTTGGGAAGATGATCGTGTGGTGCATTCGCGCCGTGAGGCCGGGTCAGCGCAGGGGTTCTCGGCTGCGGTCGGTCATTCCTAGGAGTGCAAGCGCTGCGACGAGTCCGGCGACGGCGGTGAGGACGGCGGGGACGGTGGGGGTGTCGGTGACATCGATCAGCCAGGTCGCGATCGCGGGCGTCGCGCCGCCGAGGACACCGATGCCGAGATTGAATGAGATCGAGTAGCCGGTCAGCCGGTCGTTGCTGGGGAACAGTTCGACGAAGATGGCGGGTGCCGACCCCAGTGGCACGGCGAGGAGCGCGAACAGGATCAACTGGCTGGCGATGGTCGCGGCCAGGTGCCCGGTCTTCATCCAGCCGGCCAGTGGCCAGGCGAGCAACGCGAGGGCGGCGAACGCGGCGGCGCCGATCGGTCGCATGACGAAGCCCGCCGCGAAGACGCCATAGCTCGCGAGCAGCGATGTGGACGGATTGTTGCTCGGGAAGAACAACTGTCCGATGGTTGCCGCGAGGAACCCGTAGAGCGCGAAGTCGTACCACTCCACGACGTTGCCGATCGTTCCGGCAATCCTGACCCGCCGTCGTTGCGCCGGGGTCAGCGCCGGCCCGACGTCGGTGCCCGGTCTGGGGACGGTGTCGTCCAGCGAGGAACCCTAGCGGCGGCAAAGGAGCCGAGAGCCGTGGTTGATTGGCGCGTTTGACCGAGAAATAGCCTTGGGGTCGAGACGAGCGGCAAGGCGCGGGAGTAAGACTGAGCGGGAGAGGAACGGGCCGGCGCCGGCCTCTCATTCCTCGTGTGGGGTGGCGGGCACGATCACGAGTGGGCATCGGGCGTGGTGGGCTAGGTACGTGCTGGTGGACCCCAAGAGGAGGCCGGTGAAGCCGCCGTGGCCGCGGGTGCCCACTACGAGCAGGTCTGCATCCTTGGCGGCTTCGAGGAGCGCTTGGCCGGGGTGGCCTTGGATCGGGCGCATGTTGAGCGGGGGAAGGTCCCGATGGGTGCCCTGAAGTAGGTGGAGCTCGCGTTCGAGCACGGCGGCCGCGGACTCAGACAGTGCGGAGGGGTCGATGGCCATCCCGGCCTCGGCCGCGATGACCGGTTGCTCCCAGGTGTGGACGAGGTCGATCGAGTCGGTTGGTCTGGCGTGGTTGATTGCCCATTGGATGGCTCGTCGGGCGTCGGGAGACCCGTCGACGCCGACGACGATGCGTTCTCCGCTGCGTTCGGTGTTGTCTGTCTGGCCCGTCATGCGGGGCTCCGGTCGAGTGTGGCGGGGAGGTTGTCGATGGCGGCAAGAAGTTTGGCGGTGGCGTAGTCGGCCAGTCCTGCGAGGGCGAGGTTGGTGATGGGGTTCATGGTCGGCTCCCTTGATCGTTCAGTGGTGGGCGTGTCTTGTTGGGCCTGCGGTGTAGGTGTCCGGTTCGGCGGTGAATGTGTCGTGGCAGGTCGTCGAGCAGAAGTGGTAGGTGTGCCCGGCGTGTTCGGTGTGGGCGGCTGCGCTGGCGGGGTCGATGTTCATACCGCAGACCGGGTCGGTGACCGTTTCTGGCTCGTCGGTGGTGGGTTCGTCGGCGCCGACTTCGATGGTGGGTTCATCGACCGCCAGGAGGGAGCTGGTGTCGATGGGGCGTGGGTGCCAGCGGCGGAGGCGGCTGGCGTTGGTGACGACTGAGAGGCTTGAGGCGGCCATTGCTCCGGCGGCGATCATGGGGCTGAGTTGGACGCCGATGAAGGGGTAGAGGACGCCGGCGGCGACGGGGATACCGATGCCGTTGTAGATGAAGGCCAGGACCAGGTTCTGGCGGATGTTGCGCATGGTGGAGCGGCTGAGGGTGATGGCGGTGACGACACCGTCGAGGGCTCCGGAGATGAGGGTGATGTCGGACGATTCGATGGCGACGTCGGTGCCGGTGCCGATGGCGAATCCGACGTCGGCTTGGGCGAGGGCGGGGGCGTCGTTGATGCCGTCGCCGACCATGGCGACCACGCCGCCTTCGTCTTGGAGTCGGCGCACTTCGAGGGCTTTGTGTTCGGGAAGGACTTCGGCGAGGACCCGTTCGACGCCGACTTGGCGGGCGATCGCAGCGGCGGTGCGGGCGTTGTCACCGGTGATCATCGCCACTTTGATGCCGAGGGCCCGGAGTTGCGCGATGGCCGCGGCCGACTCTTCTTTGACGGTGTCGGCCACGGCGATGACGCCGCCGGGTTCGCCATCGAGGGCGACGAGCATGGGTGTACGGCCCGCTTCGGCGAGCTCGTCCATCCGGGTCGAGAGGTGGGTGGTGTCGATGTCGGCGTCGTCGAGGAGTCGCTGATTTCCGATGAGGACTTCGTGGCCGTCGACGATGGCACGGATGCCTTTGCCGGTGATCGAGTCGAACTCGGCTGGGTCGGCCAGGGTGAGGTCGCGATCGCGGGCGCCGGTGACGATGGCTTGGGCCAGTGGGTGCTCGGAGGATTGTTCGGCCGAGGCGACCAGTCGTAGGAGTTCGTCCTCGTCGATGCCGTCGGCGGTGACGACGTCGGTGAGGGCGGGTTCGCCGCGGGTGATGGTGCCGGTCTTGTCCAACACGATGGTGTCGATCTTGTGGGCGGTTTCGAGCGCTTCAGCCGAGCGGATCAATATGCCCTGTTCGGCGCCCTTGCCGGTCGAGACCATGATCGACAGTGGGGTCGCCAACCCGAGTGCGCAGGGGCAGGCGATGATCAGCACCGCGACAGCGGCAACCAAGGCGAGGGTCAGGGCGGGGGTGGGGCCCACGACGAACCAGGTGGCGAATGTCGCGGTGGCGATGAACATGACCGCCGGAACGAAGTACGAAGACACCAGATCGGCGAGGCGTTGGATCGGGGCTTTGGAGCCCTGAGCCTGCTCGACGAGCTTGATGATCTGGGACAGCATGGTGTCGGCGCCGACGTTGGTGGCTTCGAATCGGAAGGCGCCGGTCTGGTTGATGGTTGCACCGATGACCGTGTCGCCTGGTTCCTTGGTGACGGGGATCGATTCGCCGGTCACCATCGACTCGTCCAGGGTGGAGCGTCCGTCCACGATCACGCCGTCGACGGGGACCTTCTCGCCCGGCCGCACCAGCACGACGTCGCCCGGAACGACTTCCTCGATGGGCACTTCGACCTCGGCGCCGTCGCGGACCACGGTGGCGGTCTTGGCTTGGAGGCCGATGAGTTTGCGGATCGCTTCGCCGGTGCCGGCCTTGGCCCGCACCTCGAGCAGGCGACCCAACAGGATCAGGGTGATGATGACCCCGACAGCCTCGAAGTACACCTCTCGAACATCTTCTGGCACCAGCGATGGAGCGATGGTGACGAGGAGGCTGTAGCCGTAGGCGGCGATCGTGCCGATCGTGATCAAGCTGTTCATGTCGGCGGTGCGATGCCATAACGTCAGCCAGCCGGTCCGGTGGATGGGCCTACCGGTGTAGAGCATCACGGGGGTGATCAGCGCGAGCTGGAACCAGCGGTTCAGCAGGAAGTCGGGTACCCATGTGGCACCGAAGAGGTCGACAGCCATGACCGCGAACACCACCGGTGCCGCAAGGATTGTGCCGATCAACACCCGGATCGAGAGGTCGCGGATCTCGGCCTGGCGCTCGGCTGCCTCGTGGTCCCCAGCCGCACCAGAGCCGGGCGCGTCGCGGCGGACGAGTTTGTAGCCGGCGTCGGCCACGGCGGCTTGGAGTTGGGTAGGGGTCACCTGGTTGGGGTCGAAGTCGACGGTGGCTCGTTCGGTCCCAAAGCTCACGTCCACCCGGTCGACGCCAGCCATGTCGCTCAGTACGGATTCGATGTTGACCACACATGAGGCACACGACATGCCGCTCACGCGGAACTCGACCTGATCGGTTGGCAGGGTCTCGTCAGTGGAAGGGCCGACGCCGACAGCTCGTGCGACGGGCTGCTCATCCTGGCTCTCCGACGTCTGCGGTGCGCCGGCTGGTTCGACGACGAGCTTGCCGTGGATCATGTTCATCCCGCACGCGAAGTCGAACTCACCCACCTTGTCGGGTGTGAATTCCAGGGAGGCGGTCCCGAACGCCGGCAGCGACTTGGAGGCGGCGAAATCGGCGAACACGACCCGTGACGTGCAATCACCCGATTCCTGACGATCGAAGTTGAGGCGAAGCGGAACGCCCTCGGTGACACGGATCAGATCAGGTGAGTAGCCACCCTTCACCGTGATGTCCACCTCCTGTACGCCGCCACGCACAGCGGCGCTTCTGGCTTTCTTCGGTCCGAAGAAGAACCACCACAAGAACCCTGCCAGCGCAAGACTCGCCACGGTCACGAACAACTCTGCGGCACCCATCGTTCGACCTCCGTACTCCATACGCAATGGGGGTATGGGTATGACCCTTGTGCCATGGATCGTGTTCCTGAAGGATGCGTCGGATCCAGGCAACGTTGTAAGGGTCCAAGGTCCCTACCCCTATCGGGTATTCGAACGAAGTGGGATAGGCGCGCCCTGGGACTGGGCGCCGCCCGCGAGGTGCAGGAAGCAGCGAACTCGACGCGAGTGGACATCGTCGTGTCGCACGAAGACCATTGGCTTACCTTGACGGTGAAAGACAACGGTGTCGGCCTTCAGCCGAGCGTGGAGCACGGCGACGGACTCGACAACATGGCTCGGCGAGCCGCCGATCTGGGCGGACAGTTCAGGACCGAGGCGCCCTCGTCGGGTGGCACTCGGATCAGGTGGACAGTTCCAGTGGGCGAGTGACGCCAGCCCCCACCGTTGAGGGCCACGGCGCTGTCATCCGGGGCTATGCGCGAACCCCGGACCTTCGTCAACTTGGGAATGCCGAGAGCTTGGCACGATGACGCTTCACGAGGAAACCAGCGGCCGCCCGGTTGCTGACTTCGTTCCTGATGCTGGCGCCGAAAGCTTTCGACGATGGTTCGCCCGGGGGTGCCGGCGCCATGCCACGACCGCGGTCCTAGCTGCGCCAGGCCCGCCGGTCACGACGACCAAGCGAGGGTCGTGACGGTCTTGTGTTCACGCGCAGGGGCCGGAGCGGACGCCGCGGATGGCCGTAGGTCTCAGGTGGTAGGGGATAGGGGTAGGGACCTTGGGCCCTACCCTGTGGAGCGCCAGGGCGCAACGATTCGCTCAGGGCCTCGAGCCTGGGAGGCCACATCGATCTACCGAAAGGGAGTTCAGCGTGATGTCCGTGGCAGCAGCAGTGTTGGCCGACGCCAATGGCTTCGACCACATGAACGGCTGGGGTGGCGGGTGGATGTGGTTGTGGGGCGTCGCCATGATGGTTCTGTTCGTCGTGCTCATCGTGTGGCTCGTGCGCGCCGCCGATCGCCCCACCGGACCAACTCGAGGCCCAGCACCGGAGCCGGGCGCTCGGGCCCGCGAGATACTCGCCGAGCGCTACGCCAGCGGCGAGATCTCGACTGAGGAGTACCGCGAACGAGTCAGCGAACTCCGGTGACTGACACGGCCTCGCCGATGTCGGCCCAGAATGCGGTCACCGCCCGCTATGACCGAATCGCGCGTTTCTACGATCTGATCGACAAACCCATGGACCTGATGGGTGTCCGGCGACGGCGCAAACGGCTCCTGCGACAGGCCCGAGACACGACCCTCGAAGTGGGGGTCGGCACCGGCCGTAACCTCGGTCTCTACTCCGAGAACGTCGAGCTCACCGGCACCGACGTATCGACGAACATGCTGGCCAAGGCACAGCAGGTCGCGGCCACCGACAGGATCCACGCGACATTCGAGCTCGCCGGCGTACAGCAGCTGCCCCTTGGCGACGGATCTCTCGACAGCGTCACCGCCGCCTGCGTGTTCTGTTCGGTCGCCGACCCGGTCGCCGACCCGGTCGCCGGACTTGCCGAGGTAGCTCGAAACGTGACCGCGGCCGGCCTCGACATTATCGAGGTGCGGCGCTGGGGCGTGTGGCGAGAAATCGTCGCCCGCCCACTGGAATCCACACAGGACCCGACATGACCGCCCTATCGCCGGCGACGGCAGCGGCGCAACCCTCGCCCGGTGCCCCGACCGGGCTGCTGGCCTGGGAACACGAACGCTTCGAGCGCGTCACCGCCGAACTCGATCTCGACCCGACCACGATCTGTGCATTGCATTGTGCTAGCCGGTCACTCATCGTCGAGCTGCCTCTGCAGCGCGACGATGGCTCCATGACGGTGCTGACCGGCTATCGAGTTCAGCACTCCAACGCGCTCGGCCCCGCGAAGGGCGGGACCCGATTCCGCGCCGGTGTCGAGCTCGACGATGTGACCGCGCTCGCCCGGTTGATGACCTGGAAGACCGCCCTGCACGGTCTACCTTTCGGCGGCGCAAAAGGCGGTGTCGACTGCGACCCAGCCGATCTCAGCGCCCGCGAACTCCACGAGGTGACCCGGCTCTACACCCTCGCGATCCTGCCCAACATCGGTGCCGACGTCGATGTGCCAGCACCCGATATCGGCACCAACGAACAGACCATGGCCTGGATGTTGCACGCCGCTGCGGAGGCAGGCCGCTCCGACCCCGCGATCGTCACCGGCAAACCCGTGATCCTCGGGGGCAGCCTGTTTCGTGCTGCCTCGACAGGTGTCGGCGTCGCGCATGTCGCCCAACGCGCATGGGACCACCTCGGCCACCAGATCACTGATTCGGCCGTGGCCGTCGAAGGGTTCGGCGCCGTCGGCTATTGGGCGGCAACCGAACTCCAACAGCGAGGGGCCCGCATCGTCGCGCTCAGCGACATCACCGGCGGCGTGACCGCCAGCGATGGCCTCGATCCTGCCGCGGTCCAGGCGTGGATCCAAGCAGGCAACGCACTGGTCGACTATCCCGACGGCGACGCCGTCCAAGGCTCGATCCTGGCCGTCGACTGCGACATCGCAATCCCGGCAGCACTCGAAGGCACCCTCACCGACCCGATCGCCCGCACCATGGCGGCCGAGTTGGTGGTCGAGGGCGCCAACGGCCCCACGACCCCTTCCGCCGAGGCGATTCTGAACGATCGAGGGATCGCGGTGGTTCCCGATCTGATGGCGAACGGCGGTGGAGTCATCTCGTCCTATTTCGAATGGGCCCAGAACCACCAACGCGTTGCCTGGACCGAAGCCGAAGAACGTCGCCTCGTTCTCGACCGCCTCGACCGCTCCTGGGACCTCCTCGCCCCACAGCCATTCGAGCGCTGGCGCACCGAGTCCCTCGCCACCGCGATCAGCCGTGTCACCGCCGCCATGGCGCTCGCCGGTCAAGTATCCTCCGCCAATTCGCGTCGGATGTCGGATGAACGCTTGGCACAATTCAGGTTTGCACCGAGCGAGCGAGGCGGCGCGAGCAACGGTCGCGAGCAATGACCGCTCCCCCTTGCTGTCAGCTTCGTCAACACAGATCCCCCCGGGAAACGAGGACCAGATCATGCCGGGCTACTCGATCAACCGCGAGGACTACCTGAAGCGACTCCGACTCATCGAAGGACAGGTACGTGGCCTGGCCCGCATGATCGATGAGGACGAGTACTGCATCGACGTCCTGACTCAGCTCTCGTCGGTGACCAGCGCCCTGCGCAGCCTCGGACTCGGTCTGCTCGACGAACATCTCCACAACTGCGTCAACGACGCCAACGAGACCGACGAGGCCCTCCGCGACCACAAGATCGCCGAAGCCGTCGGCGCGATCGAACGCCTACTGAGGGTATG
>Ga0209992_10004685_pt1 | contig 10546 bp, 4 predicted proteins | sample 2SBtaG_2_FD_182564 | JGI IMG/M metagenome (GOLD analysis project Ga0209992, IMG submission 182564) | Deep subsurface microbial communities from Kolumbo volcano to uncover new lineages of life (NeLLi) - 2SBTROV12_ACTIVE470 metaG (SPAdes)... | ecosystem: Environmental > Aquatic > Marine > Volcanic... | reverse complement strand
GAAAGACGCCAAGACGGTGATCATCGTTCCGGGCTACGGCCTGGCGGTGGCCCGGGCTCAGCACGCGGTGCGGGAGCTGACCGAGATCATGCGCAAGCGTGGCGCCAAGGTGCGCTTCGCCGTGCACCCGGTGGCGGGCCGGCTGCCGGGGCACATGAACGTGCTCCTCGCAGAGGCCAACCTGCCCTACGACATCGTGCTGGAGATGGATGAGATCAACGATGACTTCCCCCGCACGGACATCGTGCTGGTCATCGGCGCCAACGACATCGTCAACCCGGGCGCTCAGGACGACGCCACCAGCCCCATCTACGGCATGCCCGTGCTCGAGGTCTGGAAGGCGGGTCAGGTGGTGGTCAGCAAGCGTTCCCGTGCCGCGGGATACGCTGGCGTGGACAACCCCCTGTTCTACCGGGACAACACCGCGATGCTCTTCGGCGACGCCCGGGACAGCATGGAGGCGGTGGTCTCCCAGTTACGGTAGGGGGGCGCTGCAGATCGCCTGCTCTGCGATGGTCCGGGCAGCCCTGTTTTTGACCAGGGGGGCCGTTCCGCTCAGACAGGGTCGGCTGCGCCTCCACACTCGCTCCAGACCCCCCTGGTCAAAAACAGGGCTGCCCTCGTCGGTGGAGAGCCGGGAGATCGTGTACTTCGGGGGCTCTTTTCTTGCCAGGCAAACGCGCTGTGGTCTGCCTTGCGATGATGGTGCGGCCACGGTCTCGGGGCAGTCAACGCCGACTGTGAGCTGATGGCTGTGGCGCCAGACCAACCCGGATTATCATGAGCTGCGAACCTATGGCAGAGACTCCTGGCGCCGACCCGTCGTTGCCCAGCAAGGAACCGTGATGACATCTGCACCGCGTACCATTGTCCTCACCGGGGTGACTCGCGGGGGTGGTCGGGCCCTGGTCGATCGCTTCGTCGAGGCCGGCCACACGGTGCATGGCTGCGGACGTTCGGCCGATGCCCTCGCCGCGCTGGCTCAGCAGCACCCGGCGCCCCACAGCTTCACGGCTGTGGACGTGGCTGACGCCAGCGCCGTCTCGGCCTGGGCACGTACGCTGCTGGCCAGCGGCGCCGTGCCCGATCTGCTGATCAACAACGCCTCGGTGATGAATCGTCAGGCGCCCTTGTGGGAGCAGTCTGCCGTCGAGTTCGAGCGCCTGATGGCCATCAACGTGAGCGGTACGGCCCACATGATCCGGGCGTTCGTACCCGCCATGATCGAGCGGGGCAGCGGCGTCGTGGTGAACTTCAGCTCGGGCTGGGGACAGTCCACGTCGCCTCAGGTCGGCCCCTACTGCGCGAGCAAGTACGCCATCGAAGGCCTGTCGGGAAGCTTGTCTCAAGAGCTGCCGGGTGGCCTGGGCTGCGTGGCCTTCTCGCCCGGCCTGATCGCCACGGACATGCTGCGAGCTTGCCAACCTGAGGCCGCGAAGACAGCGGAGGACCCGGCGGGCTGGTCGCGACGAGCAGCGCCGTACTTGCTGGGCTTGTCTGCTGACGACAACGGCCGCTCGCTGAGGCTCGGCTGAGCAGGCTGCCACAGCGCGCGTCGCCCCCGTGAGATCCGCGCGCGTTCGCCAGGGGTCAGCCCCGAGCGCTGGTGCAGAGCAGGCACTGTGAAGCTCACGGGTCGTGGAGTCCACCGATGCACTGCCTCAAGAAGCCCTCGCCTTTGACGAGGATTCAGGGCAGGGGCAGGGTGCCGGCGGCCGGGGCGAGCCCGGGACGTGGGTCTCGGAGTGGCCGGTTATTGCCGGTTCTTCCGCCCAGGGGGTTGGGAGTCGAGGCAGCAACCGCGTTCCAGCTGATGAACGCGACGTGGGCTCTTGTCGGCCCCGGCACCTCGCACCCCCTGGCACCCGTCGAGCGGAGCAAGCCCGTGACCCATTCCATCCTGCAGAACCTGACCCGCCTGAGCGCCGCCTTGGCCATGGCGGCGTTGCTGTCCCACCACGCCTCGGCCCAGCAACCCAGTGAGCGTGAGCGCGCCGCTGCGGCCCTGGGTGTGTTGCCCTCCTCACTGATGGAAGGTCACGTCGACTCCCTGGTGTTACCGACCTTGGGGCTGGAGGTCAGCCGTATCAAGGCGGTCGAAGTCGGCAGCGGGCGCATTCTGAGGCTCGACCTCGACCCATCGGGCCGCTCGGTGGATGTGGCTGCTTTGATGCAGGCCGAACAGGAGGCCATCGCCGCCGATCCACTGGCCAAGATGGATCAGCGCTTGCGCAGCAGCCTGTCCGTCCTCTCGTCCGGTGAGCAGCTGTCTGTGGTGGCCTGGGTCGCCATGGACGGCAGGGCGCTCGATGACTTTGCGGCCGACCGCTTGGGTCACCTCGATGGCCGCACCACTCCACGGGCCGAACTGGCCCAGGCTGAAGCGGAGGTGCGTGAGCATGTCATGGCTCGCGTGTCGAGCGTCGTCGATGGCTTTCGTCTGTCGGCAGCGATCGACGGCCTGGCTGTGAGGTCGTCTTCTCGCGTCGCTCCCATGGTCTTCCTGGATGTGAATGGCGAGCAGCTGTTGCGGCTCGCCGCCAGATCAGATGTGCGCGCGGTGTTTCTCGTCACCGGCGAGTACCAGGACCTGAACGACGAAGCCAACAGCAGCCACCGCACGAACTCGGTCAAGTCGGCTGGCGTCAAGGGTGCTGGCATTCGCGTGGCCGTGCTGGAGAACAACGGTGTGCTGCCAGCCTGCCCCTATCTGGATGTCGAGGATTGGTTCAACTCATCGACCTACAACCCAGACGATCACATCCATGGCACGTCTGGCTGCATCGCCTCCAGCAAGGGTGACCGGGAGGGCGCGGCACCAGACGTCGACCTCTTCTGCGCCAACGCCAGCAGCTACGGCGATGACGACGTCACGGACGCGGCCGACTGGATCGGTACGAAGGACATCGACATTACCAACCTGAGCTGGGGCAACACCGTGCCCTCGCCGAGCCTGAACAGCTTCGACCACTACTTCAACTACGCCTCCCGCTACCTTCGCGACAGCTACGTGGCGGCGGCGGGCAACGACGGCACGACCCTCGCGGTGAGCAGCCCGGCGAAGGCCTACAACGTGATCGGCGTGGGCAGCTTCAACGAGCAGGGCAACGGCTCCTGGACGGACGACACCATGAGCAGCTTCTCGAACGCAGGCAACCCGGCCAACGGTTGCGAGAAGCCGAACCTCGTGGCCAACGGCAGCGACATCGACACCATCGGCTTCCCTTCGCCCTGGGAGTACAACGCCTCGGGCACGAGCTTCTCCTCGCCGCACGTCGTGGGCAACCTGGCCGACGCCATGAGCGTGAACGCCGAGCCCATCGTCTCCCCTGAGGCGGCCATGGCCTTGATGATGGCTACGGCCTGGCACAATGTAGAAGGTGAGGCGATCGTGTCTCACGAGGACGGCGCCGGCGGGCTTCATGGCTGGGCCGCCTATCAATGCGCGAAGGACGATCGGGTCGACGGCGACTGGCTGACGGCCGCCGACTTCGACGCCTCCGACCAGTACGTCTACCAGATCTATCTGGACGCCGGAAAGAAGACCCGGGTCTGCGTGGCCTGGTCAGCAGAGGACGCTGGTTTTGGTGGACCCGACTTTCTCACCTCGCTGATCGTGGACCTGGACGCGGTGATCATCAGCAACCCCTCGGGCAGCGAGCACACCATCCTGGCCAGCTCGGCGTCGTCGACGGACAACTTCGAGATGCTCGAGTTCACCCCCACCATCACGGGTTGGTACGGCGTGCGCCTGGACCACGGTGGCTCGATCACGGGCACCGGCAGCCACCCCTGGGGCATCGCCTGGAGCCAATCCTGCGACATGAACGCCTACGGCATGTTCGAGATCGCGGGGCTCATCCCCTTCGGTGCGCTGTACCTCGACGGCCCGACCATCGGGACGCCCTACGAGCTCGTGGTCAACTTCCCCGGGGACAACCTGCCCTACGTCGTGGTTCCCAGCGGCGATGACCAGCAGGGTCTGCCGTTGAGCCCCGATGGTGGTCTGTGGCTGCCGGCTGGGTTCGACATCTGGACGAGCTTCTGGCTGGCCACTGTAGGTGGCGGCGGCGGCCCGTGGATCAACAGCATCGGTTCGTCGGGGCAGGACGGCTTCAGTCCAGACATCCAGCTGCTGCTGCCCAACAAGCCGTCGCTGGTGGGCAAGGAGGTGCACCACATGGCCCTGGAACTCGATTCCAATCTGATGGTGGCAGAGGTGGGACAGAAGCTGAGCGCGGTGGTCATGCCCCTCCCGTTGGCCGTGCCTCCGGGGGACAGCGTGGCCATGCAGCTGCCCATGCCCTTCCCGTTCTACGGCACGAGCTACACCGATCTGTACGTGAGCGAGGACGGTTACGTCAGCTTCGGGCAGCCCATCGTCGACCCGACCGAGACCGCGGCCGAGTTTCTCTCTGGTCCACCGCGCATTGCCTACGCTTATGACGACATGAACAGGGCCACGCCCGGCGCCGCTCTGCAGGTGCGGGTGATCAGCCAGGGGGCCAAGCGGTTCGTGGTCGAGATGATGCGGGTCCCCGAGCAGGGCGTTCTGCCCGGCCAGAACAACACGGTCAGGCTCACGCTCCATGAGGACGGCACCATCGAGATGAGCTACGCGGCTTGCGCCCTCATGGATGGGTTGGTGGGGATCTCCCCGGGCAACGACCTCTCTCAGATGGTGTCGGTCGACCTGACCTCGAGCGGCGAGAGGACCTCAGGCATTCTGGGTGCGCTGTATGAGGTCTTCGACGGCCAGCAGAGCTCGTTCGACCTGGGTGCCAAGCTCATCCCCGGCGGCAAGCTGGCTCGCAACGTGCTGACCTTCATCCCGGTGGATGGCCAGGCGGTCGACTACCGGCTGGAGATGTCGGTGCGCTGACAAGCTGTGCTTGGATTGTCCGTGGCGGCCGGTGGGGATTGCCCTGCCGGCCGCCGCTGTGTGGCAGCAGTCGGTAGACTGAGCGGCCCGACCTTGTGGTCGCTTCTTTTCGCCGTCCCTCCTCTTCAGAGAGATCGATGTCCCGCGCTGATCGCATGAGCCTCGTGAGCGCTGCTCTTCGCAGTGGCCTTTGCGCCGCCGCCCTGGCAGCCTGCACCGAGGGCCCGGGCGAGGTCGCCGAGGCACCGCCCGCGCCCCACGGCGTCGTGCTGCTGACCATCGACACCCTGCGTGCGGACCACTTGCCCTGGCACGGCTACCCCCGCAACACGGCGCCGTTTCTCGCTGATCTGGCAGAGCGCAGCACGGTGTTTCTCGACGCGGTGTCGACGGCCTCGCACACCGCGCCCAGCCATGGCTCCATGCTCACCGGCTTGTATCCCTCGCAGCACGGCGTCACTCGCAACGGCGGCGATCTGCACGAGTCGATCACCACCCTGCCAGAGATCCTGGGCGCCGAGGGCTACGACACCGCGGCCTTCACCAGCGTGATCTTCCTGGACGGACTGTCGAAGGGCTTTGACGCCTTCTTCGACGCGGGGGTGACCGAGTACGAGCTGCGCCACGGGCTGGCCACCAAGAGCCATCGCTCAGCGGTCGACACCGTGGGAGCGGCCATGCAATGGCTGGAGAAGCGTTCGCCCGACAAGCCCTTCTGCCTCTGGGTGCACCTGTTCGACGTCCACGAATGGAAGGACCAGCCCGCGCCAGACGAGGTGCTCGATCGGCTGCATGGCGAGGACGCCGCCGCGGGCCTGTCGGGCGGGGCCTTGGTCCAGCGACTGGTGGACGACCAGGCTTTGAACCCCGACTGGTTTGAATCCGAGAAGGGGCTGGGCGAGGCTCTGCCCAACATCGATCGCTACGACGGCGCCATCTCGGTGGTCGACAGTGCCGTGGCCGACCTGTTCGAGGCGGTGAGCGCCGCGCCCGGGGGCGACGACGTGATCTGGATCATCGCTGCCGATCATGGCGAGGGCTTCACCAACCACGACCTGCTGGGACACAGCCGGCACGTCTACAACGAGCAGCTCGCTGTGCCCCTGCTGGTGCACGGCAGCCACGGCCGCTGGCCCGCTTCGCGCGTGCAGGGATTGGTACAGCCCATCGACATGGTGCCGACGGTGGTCGAACTCACCGGCGCGTCGATGTCGCCCACGACCTTGCCCGTGGGCAGCGAGATGCTGCAGCGGCGCTCATGGGTGCCCCTGCTCCGGGGCGAAGGGCGCCTGGCCAGTGAAGCCAGTGAAGCGAGCGAAGCTCATGACGCTGGCAGCACGGGAAGCGACAGCAGCGCCAGTGCGCAGGGCGCGTCGCCGGGCCTGCTCCTCGATGCCGCCTCTCTCGGCGAGCGCATGGCCTTCTCCGAGCGGCGCCCCATGGACGACCATCAGCGGGAGAACGGCTGGGTCGGCGGCGAGACCCGGGTGCTGCAGGACGACCGCTACAAGTTGATCCTCTCGGCAGAGGCGCCCGCCGAGTTCTACGACATGCAGGCCGATCCCCTCGAGCTGCACGACCTGGCGGACGCGCCGCCCTTTGAGCTCCTGCGCTACATCGAGATGCTGGGCGATCACGGCCTGCTCATGAGCGATCAGGCTGCGGCGATCGGTGCGGGCGTGGTGAACCCTGAGCATCTCGACGAGCTGAGGCGCCTGGGCTACGTGAAGTAGGGCGGCGAGGTCAGGCCGGCGTTCATAGCTCGGCGCTCTGCAGCACCTCCAGCTGGACGTGCCCTTGCTCCCAGCCCTTGGCCTCGGCGGTGACCCGCAGACGGCGGCCACGTGGGGCTGGCCAGCTCGTCCCGATCTTGCCGCCGCCACTGCAGGCCCAGCTTCGCGCTGGCGGTGGGACCGGGGTAGCGGGTGTGCAGAAAGTGGTAGGCCGCATCGACCTCAAGGGACACGAAGTCGCCTGGTTGCAGGTCTTGCGCGCCCTCGCCGTGGCGCTTGTAGAAAGCCCGGGCGTCGAAGCGCAGCCGCGCGATGTCGAGGGTCGCCGAGACGGCTGCGAAGGGATTCCATGCGCCGCTGCCGGGCTGCATCCCGGGTGCCAGGCGCAGCCCGGCGTCCCAAGGGGGCGAAGACCGTGTGCGAACCGTTGTAGAGATCGGACCGGCGCTCATCGAAGTGGGTGAACGACACTCGCGGGCCCTGGGCGAAGAGAGTCTCGGCCGCGGAGACCTCGATGCCCCCGGCCTGGGCGGCGGCGCGATCGGAGAACACGGGCAGCAAGAGCAGCGCAGCGAGGAGCAGACTCTGCGTCGAGGGACCCGGAGATCGTCGTGCGAAGCGTCGCGTGCATTCGACAGGAGCGCTCATGGGCTCAGCAACCCGCGGGTGCTCCCGGGTCGTGGGAGCTTGCGCGGCGACCTCGTCCGTGCTGCGTCTAATGATCGAGGGCGATGATCTGGTCGGCCATCTCTTGCAGGAGCACCTGTCCCGCGCCGGGCTGCAGGTGGCAGTGGTCCATCATCACCTCGAAGCCGAGCAGGCCGTGGGGGCTGGCCGCGCGGAAGACCTGGTCGGCGTCGAGCAGGGTGGCGGCGCTGTCGTCGGCGACCTGGCGCACGATGGCGTTGACCGTCCCGTTGGCGGCGAGGGGCAGGCGATCGGCGGCGGCGGCGGCCCGGAGCAGGTCGGCGGCCCGCTCGTCGTCGGTCCCGGTGAGCAGCAGGCAGATGCCCAGGTCGTAGAGGGCGTCCGGGTCGTCCGGGGCGATGGTGAGGGCCTCTTCGCAGCGCTGGATGTGCAGCAGGGCCAGGCCCATCCAGCCGCGGTCGACATCTCGCTGCAGCAGGCGATCGTAGGCAGCGATGGCTGCCATGGTCGAGCGGGACCAGCCTGCAGGGTCGGTCCAGTGGGCGCCTGCGATGGATGAGAGCGGGCCCGTGGTAGCGGGCGTCTCGGCCAGGCGTCCGGTGAGGGGGCGCAGCTGGGGCGGCTGGTAGTCGGCGGGGGCGTCGTGGTTGTCCGTCCATTCTGTCCAGCGCAAACGGCGGGTCAGGGCCAGGCCAGCGATGGGGCTGCCGTCCTCGGCCTCGATGGAGAACTCTCGCAGCTCGACCAGCTTGAGCGCCTCGGCCTCGCTGAGTGCGGGCGGCGGGTTGGTGAGCACGGGCGGCGCGAAGTCGTTGCTCACCAAGGTGCAGAGCAGCACCCGGGCGTCTGCCTCGTGGATCTGCTCGACCATGCGCGTCAGGTTGCGGCGGTACGCTTCCAGATAGCGCAGGGTGCCGTCCCAGGTGAGGTCGCGAAAACTCTGCACCTCCAGCTGAAACTTCTCGGGTGTCTGCGCGTCTTGTTCCGCGGCGTCTGCGCCGCTGGGCTCGGCCGCCCAGAGGCTCTTGAGCCAGCGAAACGTGCGCAGGCGCGAGAGGCCAAAGGGCCCGTCCCGCTGCCATGAACCCATGGACTCGTCGAGCTCGGTGGCGAAGCGTCGCTCGATGAACTCGTTGTGCCCCGAGTAGAGGACCACCACGTCGGGTTCGGTGACCAGGGCCTGCCGGGCGAGGATGGCCAGCCGCTCGCTGCCGTAGCCCTCGCGCCCCAGGTTGAAGACCTCCCAGCCAGGATGGCCGGGGGGAGAGAGCTCGGTCAGACGCTGCTCCAGGTAGTCCTCGGCCAGGCGGCGCACATTGCTGCCGCCCAGCAGCAGCACCCGCCGCCGGGCGCCCTTCGGAGGCAGGATCACTTCAGGGTGCAGGCCGTCGTAGAGGCGCGTGACCCAGCCGGCCTGGTCGGTTGAAGGGCCGCCGCCGGCTTGGGTCGGGGAGCTGGGGTCGGCATCGGTGCCCCAGCCGAGGTCAGTTTGGCGCACTGGCACCAGATAGCGGGCGTCAGCGTCAAAGCCCCGGCTGAAGTAGGCGTTGTCCTCGGCGCCGAGGCCGGCCCAGGACAGCACCAGCTCGCAGACCGCCAGCACCACGAACAGGGGCACCAGGGCGTACATCAGCCGTCGCAGGGGAGAGAGACGCCGGGGCTGGCGGGCCGATTCGGTGCTGGGAGCAGACAATGGCATGGGGCGGGAGGCGGATCCTGGCGCGAGGTCGATATCATAGCGGGCCAGCAGGGGGCGTCCGTGCCGCTCCCTCTCGAACTCGCCGATCTGCTCGCCGTCCAGGGTCGGCTCTTCCTCTGCCGCCGCTTGTCCGATTGTGCCCATGACCGCCCTCTCAGAATCGTCCCGCTCCGTGTGCCTGGTCTCCCTGGGCTGCGCCAAGAACCTGGTGGACAGCGAGGTCATGATGGGTCACCTCGACCGGGCTGGCATTGGCCTGGTCACCGAGCCCGAAGATGCGGACGTGGTCATCATCAACACCTGTGGCTTCATCGACGCGGCTCGGGAAGAGAGCGTCGACACGGTGCTTCAGTATGTCGCCATGAAGGAGCAGGGCGACGTGCGGGGCGTGGTGGTCACCGGCTGCCTGGTGCAGCTGCACGAGCAGCAGCTGGCGGAGGAGATCCCCGAGGTCGACGCGTTCTTGGGGCTCTCTGATTACTCGGGCGTGCCGTCCATCGTCGACGCCGTGTTGGGGCACAAGGGCGCCATGCCCGGCCCGGACGACCTGCTGCCCAACAGTGGCCTGGTGGGTGGGGGCGAGAAAGGTGGGGACGCAGACCTGGGCCGAGCCCTGCTCACCCCGGCGCACACCGCGTACCTGCGCCTGGGCGAGGGCTGCAATCACATCTGCGCCTTCTGCGCGATCCCCAAGATTCGAGGCAAGCTGTCCAGCAAGCCCATGGAGGTGCTGGTCGAAGAGGCCTCGGCGCTCGCACAGCTGGGCACTCGCGAGATCACCCTGGTGGCCGAAGACTCCACCGACTACGGCAAGGACCTGGGCCTGGGTTACGACCTGTCGGACCTGCTCATCGAGCTGGGCAAGATCGAGGGGCTGCGCTGGGTGCGGGTGATGTACGCCCACCCGGCGACCCTCGATGAGCGGCTCGTGCGTACCATGGCCGAGGTGCCGAACGTGCTGCCCTACCTGGACATGCCCGTGCAGCACGGGGACAGCGGGGTGCTGAAAGCCATGCGCCGGGGCACGAGCGCCGAGCGCATTCGTCAGGTGGTGGGTCAGCTGCGGGAGGGGATCCCGGAGATCACCCTGCGCACGACGATCCTGGTGGGTTTTCCCGGTGAGACCGAGGAGGGTTTTCAGAACCTCATGGCCCTGCTCGAAGAGCTGCGCTTCGATCGCGTGGGTTGTTTCGTCTTCTCTGTCGAAGAGACCACGGAGGCCGCCAGGTTGCCAGGGGCTGTGAGCCGAGAGGTCGCCGAGGAACGTCAGGCCCAGGTCATGGCCCTGCAGCGCAGGCTGCTCACGGACGCCAACCGGGCGCGCATCGGCAGCGAAGAAGAGATCTTGATCGACCTGGTCGAGGACCTCGAAGGGGTCCCTGGCCGCCTGGCCGTGGGCCGCACCATGCGCGATGCCCTGCAGGTCGACGGCCAGGTGTTGGTCTCCCTGCCCGACGCCCCCGCCGACGCCCCCGCCGACGCCGACCCCGACGCCGACCCCGACGTCAGCGACGAGGCGGGCGCGGCAGACGTACCCTGTGCTCCAGGTGCCGACTGGACCCCCGGCATGTTCGCCAGGGTCAA
>Ga0209992_10004684_pt1 | contig 10546 bp, 9 predicted proteins | sample 2SBtaG_2_FD_182564 | JGI IMG/M metagenome (GOLD analysis project Ga0209992, IMG submission 182564) | Deep subsurface microbial communities from Kolumbo volcano to uncover new lineages of life (NeLLi) - 2SBTROV12_ACTIVE470 metaG (SPAdes)... | ecosystem: Environmental > Aquatic > Marine > Volcanic... | reverse complement strand
GCGACACTCACGCCGCTCAATGAAGGCCGGGGCCGAAGCCCCGGCGACAGTGATCCCGGTCGCAGGGTCACCGCATGGCGTGCCCGGCGTCGCTCAACGAAGGCCGGGGCCGAAGCCCCGGCGACAGTGCCCGGATTTCTTGACGCTGCGAACGCTCAACGAAGGCCGGGGCCGAAGCCCCGGCGACAGTGCGCGGTCGTGACAGCACCACCAGTCGGGTCAACCGCTCAACGAAGGCCGGGGCCGAAGCCCCGGCGACAGCGGCAGTGTCCGGTGTGAACCCGCCGCCATGAAATCCGCTCAACGAAGGCCGGGGCCGAAGCCCCGGCGACAGGTGTCTGACACGATGCGTTGCGTTTTGGTGACTGCGCTCAACGAAGGCCGGGGCCGAAGCCCCGGCGACAGCTCGAGCGGCAACGAACCGCCGCCGCGCAACTCGACGCCGGCGCTCAACGAAGGCCGGGGCCGAAGCCCCGACGACAGCGCCGAGGGCCTGCCCACCATCGGCCCCGACGGCGACAACGCTCAACGAAGGCCGGGGCCGAAGCCCCGGCGACAGAATGGCCAGACTGCCATCTCTCCGCCATATCCGGTAGCTCGCTCAACGGGCCGGGGCCGAAGCCCCGGCGACAGAATGAACTTGCCGTCAAGCGTGTACGTGTCGAACCACGCTCAACGAAGGCCGGGGCCGAAGCCCCGGCGACAGCCGTCTACCGCGAAAAGGCGAACGGTGAGCAAGTTCTACCGCTCAACGAAGGCCGGGGCCGAAGCCCCGGCGACAGAACGATGGGTTGTTCAATGACGGGCTGCCGGGCGCCGCTCAACGAAGGCCGGGGCCGAAGCCCCGGCGACAGACCGGGTCGACCTCGTGTCGTTATCGGCGGTCGATGGCCGCTCAACGAAGGCCGGGGCCGAAGCCCCGGCGACAGCGACGGCGGCTCGGCCGAGGTCGATTTTGTCGTTGAACGCTCAACGAAGGCCGGGGCCGAAGCCCCGGCGACAGCGACGGCGGCTCGGCCGAGGTCGATTTTGTCGTTGAACGCTCAACGAAGGCCGGGGCCGAAGCCCCGGCGACAGTCGTTCAACCAGCTAGGCGGCCGAACGGAGCTTTCGCACCGCTCAACGAAGGCCGGGGCCGAAGCCCCGGCGACAGTCTCCTCCGCATGAAAGCTGGCACGGCTGTTGCACGCTCAACGAAGGCCGGGGCCGAAGCCCCGGCGACAGACGAGACCTCAGTGTCGGTAGCGGTAGTGGCCGCCGTCGCTCAACGAAGGCCGGGGCCGAAGCCCCGGCGACAGGACGAAGCCGGACATCGGCTCTGAGATGATGCGGTCAGCGCTCAACGAAGGCCGGGGCCGAAGCCCCGGCGACAGCTGCCACGGTCGGCGGCTATGAGATAGTGACTAAGCGCGCTCAACGAAGGCCGGGGCCGAAGCCCCGGCGACAGTTCTTTGGCGTGTCGCATGTCAGATGCCCCGGAAAACCGCTCAACGAAGGCCGGGGCCGAAGCCCCGGCGACAGCGACGTACACGAGATGGACCCGTGCCGCGCCGACCCCGCTCAACGAAGGCCGGGGCCGAAGCCCCGGCGACAGAACGCTGGCGTGCGGTCCTACGTAGGCGCTGGCGCCGCTCAACGAAGGCCGGGGCCGAAGCCCCGGCGACAGCGCCGGGCGAGATTTTGGCCCGGTAGTCCTTTTCTTTGCGCTCAACGAAGGCCGGGGCCGAAGCCCCGGCGACAGCCGAAGACATCTACTCGACCGAGGTTGTCGAAACCGCTCAACGAAGGCCGGGGCCGAAGCCCCGGCGACAGGTCTCTGGTCGAGCACTGGTGACCGACTATGCGGTACGCTCAACGAAGGCCGGGGCCGAAGCCCCGGCGACAGGGGTCGGGATGTTTCGCAACGCGCCGATGTCGTCGCGCTCAACGAAGGCCGGGGCCGAAGCCCCGGCGACAGAATGAACTTGCCGTCAAGCGTGTACGTGTCGAACCACGCTCAACGAAGGCCGGGGCCGAAGCCCCGGCGACAGTCCGGCACAGATCTTGCAGGCGTGTTACGCGACCGCACCGCTCAACGAAGGCCGGGGCCGAAGCCCCGGCGACAGCCGGATCGAAGCCGAAGGAGGCGAAGGGCTCATAAGCGGCTTCGCTCAACGAAGGCCGGGGCCGAAGCCCCGGCGACAGACAAGTTAACGAGCGTTAACATAAACAGGCTCGTCGAGACGCTCAACGAAGGCCGGGGCCGAAGCCCCGGCGACAGGTGTTCCGTGGACGTGCACGCGGCGTGACTCGTGGGCTGGCGCTCAACGAAGGCCGGGGCCGAAGCCCCGGCGACAGCAGGCACGGCTGGTGGTGGTGGTGGTGGTGGTGGTGGTGCTCATTTTGTCGCTCAACGAAGGCCGGGGCCGAAGCCCCGGCGACAGGTTCTTTCGTGTCCTCGGCCGCCTGCTCATTTGATGGCGCTCAACGAAGGCCGGGGCCGAAGCCCCGGCGACAGAACTGCACCAAGTCCAACACGGGTGCGGTGACCCCCGCGCTCAACGAAGGCCGGGGCCGAAGCCCCGGCGACAGCTGAGTCGCGTCGAACACGTCAACCCAATTCTGAACCGCTCAACGAAGGCCGGGGCCGAAGCCCCGGCGACAGCCGGTGCCCGGCGCACATCTATCATGCCCTTTGCAGCGCTCAACGAAGGCCGGGGCCGAAGCCCCGGCGACAGTGGCTTCGATCAGCCGGGCTGTGTTCGCTGTTGCGATCGCTCAACGAAGGCCGGGGCCGAAGCCCCGGCGACAGGCGGCCCGTTCGCACCGTAAGTGATCTCGGTCGATCGACGCTCAACGAAGGCCGGGGCCGAAGCCCCGGCGACAGTCAGCGAATGCGACGGACGCTTCGGGAGAGCCACCAACGCTCAACGAAGGCCGGGGCCGAAGCCCCGGCGACAGTCAGAAATGCCCAGCACGGCTCTGTGGACTCTACGGCGCTCAACGAAGGCCGGGGCCGAAGCCCCGGCGACAGCTGCCCTCTTTCACTCAGCATGCTCCCGTTCCTCTCTACGCTCAACGAAGGCCGGGGCCGAAGCCCCGGCGACAGTTGAGTCTCCGAGTGCTGATCCGCTTAAAGCAGCGGCCGCTCAACGAAGGCCGGGGCCGAAGCCCCGGCGACAGCCGTAGACCTGCCCGTAAGCCTGCCCGTAGACCTGCCCCGCTCAACGAAGGCCGGGGCCGAAGCCCCGGCGACAGTGGTCGGAACGATGCGATCAACTGGCCGAGTTCGACAGCGCTCAACGAAGGCCGGGGCCGAAGCCCCGGCGACAGGACCCAGAACCCAACGGATCTCCAGCGCTTGCGCAGAGCGCTCAACGAAGGCCGGGGCCGAAGCCCCGGCGACAGCTGAGGGTCAGGTCTCGGGCGAACGCTGCAATGTCAAACGCTCAACGAAGGCCGGGGCCGAAGCCCCGGCGACAGGACATCGGGAATGGTGACCGGCGACCTCTGGGTCGACATCGCTCAACGAAGGCCGGGGCCGAAGCCCCGGCGACAGCTTGCTCTGCTTCGGCGGTCATCGCAACGCCGCCCCACCGCTCAACGAAGGCCGGGGCCGAAGCCCCGGCGACAGGCGGTACACACCGAGGGGGTTAACCCAGGCGGAGCCGTTCGCTCAACGAAGGCCGGGGCCGAAGCCCCGGCGACAGCTCACCGTCATCACCCAGGACGGCCCGTTCACCGCCGTCGACGCTCAACGAAGGCCGGGGCCGAAGCCCCGGCGACAGCTCGTCCTCTCGGATGGTGAGCTCCTTGTCGGCAATGGCGGCCGCTCAACGAAGGCCGGGGCCGAAGCCCCGGCGACAGTTTCGGCGTCACCTCGCTTGTACCTGTACGAGGTTCGCGCTCAACGAAGGCCGGGGCCGAAGCCCCGGCGACAGCGCATTGATCCCACAGAAGGATCGGGATCCACCGGCGCTCAACGAAGGCCGGGGCCGAAGCCCCGGCGACAGACCTGCCCGCACTCGTTGACCGGGTCGCGCTCGAGCCGGCCCGCTCAACGAAGGCCGGGGCCGAAGCCCCGGCGACAGCCGCATCGCCCGCCATTTCGCTTCGCACGTCCGCAGGGGGCGCTCAACGAAGGCCGGGGCCGAAGCCCCGGCGACAGATAAACCGCGGCATACGTCGGGTCGTGTTGCAGCCGACCCGCTCAACGAAGGCCGGGGCCGAAGCCCCGGCGACAGGGCCGGCAGCATCCCACGATCGACCAACTGGTCAAGTTGCGCTCAACGAAGGCCGGGGCCGAAGCCCCGGCGACAGCTGCTACTGTGACGAACGCAAACCCGTCGGGCGTGATCCGCTCAACGAAGGCCGGGGCCGAAGCCCCGGCGACAGTCGCCGGGGCGGTCGTTGAAGACGGCCCAGAGCTCCAGACCGCTCAACGAAGGCCGGGGCCGAAGCCCCGGCGACAGCGGAGAATCCCAAGGAGATGGAAACATCACGTCGCGACGCTCAACGAAGGCCGGGGCCGAAGCCCCGGCGACAGATCCCGCGGGCTGCCCACCCGAAATGGATCGGACCGGCCGCTCAACGAAGGCCGGGGCCGAAGCCCCGGCGACAGGATCGGCGAGGTGGAGCAACCTCGCCGATCGGGCGTACCGCTCAACGAAGGCCGGGGCCGAAGCCCCGGCGACAGGCCAGCGGTGCACGGAGTACCTACGCCCTTCACGCTGGCGCTCAACGAAGGCCGGGGCCGAAGCCCCGGCGACAGTTCGCATCTCGATCTCGTCGACGGTGAACCCTTCGCTCGCTCAACGAAGGCCGGGGCCGAAGCCCCGGCGACAGCGGCCGTGAACTGAACCTTCACCGTGCCCGAAACCGTCCGCTCAACGAAGGCCGGGGCCGAAGCCCCGGCGACAGAAGGCCGCCTGCCCGACGCTGACTCGATCGCGTTAGCAGTCAACGCTCAACGAAGGCCGGGGCCGAAGCCCCGGCGACAGGGTTCAGTCACTATCACCGCCGAACATTCGAAGTTTCCGCTCAACGAAGGCCGGGGCCGAAGCCCCGGCGACAGGTCCACAACCGGCCCGACCCAGGTCGCCACGACCACCGCCGCTCAACGAAGGCCGGGGCCGAAGCCCCGGCGACAGTTCGCATCCGCCGCGGGTCCCACAGGTCGTCCCAACGCTCAACGAAGGCCGGGGCCGAAGCCCCGGCGACAGGCCTGCAAACCGGCGGCGTGTTCCCCAACGACGGCCCCGACGCTCAACGAAGGCCGGGGCCGAAGCCCCGGCGACAGCGCCCCGTGAGCGACTTCCTCGTCCCAGTCCGAAAACGCTCAACGAAGGCCGGGGCCGAAGCCCCGGCGACAGAGGGTTCTAGTCTGTCGTATTCACTCATCGCTGAGATCGCTCAACGAAGGCCGGGGCCGAAGCCCCGGCGACAGTGCTAACGCTACTCAAGGTAGCAAAATGGCCACCAGCGCACGGATCTTAGCCACCGCCGGTGGCACAGACTACAACCGACGCCACAGTCGCTCTCATGTTTTCAAGAATCACCGACGGTTCGCAGCATTCAGAGCATCCATGGCTCTCCTAGCTCTCGATTGGCTGGTCTACCGAGATCTACCCTTGACTCTCTGAGCACTCCTGGGAATCGGTAGATCACCACACTGTCCTGTTTCGGGTCTATCACGTCCTCGATTTCTCCCATGAATCGTTCGAAACGCTCGGCACTGACCCGGCACTCGAAGACCGAGAACTGGACTCTCTGACCATACGACGAGCAAACGTCAGCGATCCTGCGGAGGCGTCGGGCTCCCGATGTCTCCGTATTGGCGATGTCGTAAGTAACCAAGACGTCCATGTCACCACTCGAGAACGAACGGAGCGTATGTCGGCAGGTCACCCCGTAGATGCCTGGCCAGTAGTGTCGCCTGCACCCCCGGAAGGGCCCACCGTTCGACCGTTCGATCCAGGACCCGATGCGAAATCGTGGAGTTCTTGTGAGTCTCCCACAGCTTCAAGAGACGGGTTCGTCCATCATCGCTCATGTAGACACCGCCTCCGGGTGTAGTCACAAAATCATCCAGCCCCAATTGTCTTCTACGGACTGCGCCCACCACGAAACGGTCCACCAAAGGGCGAAACTCCTCCGCGAGATCCAGTGCGAGAGCCGGCCGACCGGATCGGGGCCTGTGAAAGAACCCCACTTGAGGGTCGAGTCCAACAGCATCAATGGCACCCACGAGCTCTGTCACCAAGAGCCCGTAGCAGAATCCAAGTAGGGCGTTGACAGGGTCGCGAGGTGGGCGTCTCGTGCGTTTGGAAAAGTGCAGCGGCGAATCAGCGAGCATTTGGCCGAGTGCCGCGAAGTACGCCCTCGCGGCGTCGCCCTCTATGCCGCGCACGTGGTCTGGATCAGGTGCTCCCGCGAGCCTTGCAATCCGCTCACCGATGAGTTGCGACCTGTCTCCGATCCGTTTGGCGCGTTCGCTGTCGTGAACATCACGCCGGAAGCGCGAAAGGACGCGAGCGCTGTTCTGCAGCTTTGCCGCGACGATGATCCGATCGAACTCAAGGCACTTCCTTTCATCCATCGCAGCCTGATACTGCGCCAGCCGAAGATGGACATTGCCGGATCGGGGGCCACCCACCACAAACTTGATCCGCCCACTGCGCTGCAAGGAAGCCACCCGAACTCCACGGCGGGTGCACTCAGCCAGTGCCTCGGCCGTGATTTGACCGCCCATCAGCACAACCGCATCAATGCCCTCCACCGGGACCCTGGCTGTGACATCCGGTTCCTTCACAATCAGCGATCCCTTGTGACAACTGACCCGGGCCCGGTATTCACGCACGTACACCGTGCTGAGGAGCCTCACCGAACACCTCCTCCTTCACATAGGTCACGAGCGAGGGCGCCTTGGAACAAACGGTTGGCACGCAGTAGTTGAGCAGCTGACACTCGGCGCAACGTGAGTCGTCGACTGCCGGCGGCAGATCGCCGGACTGCAGTCTCGCTCGGATGGCCTCCACGTCCGCGACGACATCAGATCTGAGTTGCGAATCGAACTCCACCCTGTGGCGGCGGCGAGTGGATCCATACCAAATCCACCCACGGTCAACCTTTACGTCAAACATCTCCTCGAGACAAATGGCCTGGGCACACACCTGAAGGTCGGCCGTGCGGCCATGTCTTGATCCAGACTTGTATTCAATCGGCTCAATAGAACCGTCAGCAGAGACCTCAACAACGTCGGCTCGCCCAGTCAGACCCAGGGACTCCGACCAGAGCGGGATGGACCTGAGGGCTGTTCGGCCCCGTTCGACCCTGGTCTCACCGCTGTCGGCACGCCGATGCGACCTGCGCCCGCGCACGGTGTGGGCATTGTCTGACCAGACGCCGTCGCCATGAATCAGCAAGCACTGCCGAGGGCAGTACTCCCAATGCTCTATCGCCGAGATCGGCACGAGAACTTCCTCATCGTTCACCAGAGATGCTCCGAACCAAATCCAACGGTTGTGTCAGCCGAGCCTCGTTCCTGGTAGTCGACCGACCTGAAGGCGCCGGTGACGCCGAGCTCCTTGGCAAACGCAATATCGCGCATCGTCCACACATCAAGGAGGGCATCCAAGCCATGCCGATCAAGAGGAACCGACCAGGACGGCCAGGTCATGAAATGATCACGCGACCAGCACCGCTGCCGCGCCGGGAGCGAACGCCGTCCGAGCCGTTGATCAACACCCGCGCCGCGCACAACAAACAAAGCGAGCCCGAAGAAAGCCATGGCCTCCAGGAACGGATCAACCAAGTTCTGGGTCTTGTCGGCAAGTGACGCCACCCGGGTGAGATCAAACCCGAGCCCGTTGTTGACGACCCGTTGACCAGCGCCGCGCAACGATTCGCGCAGACCATTTGCAGGATCTTCGGCAGAGTCGAGAAGTCGGCTCAGGCGATGGTGCAATGAACCGACCGTACCCGGCCCCTTCGGATCCAGCGGGGCATGAGCCACTTCGCCGGACTCGTAAACCACCAAATCGGTGACGGTGCTGCTCAATGTCCAGCTCAAGGGATGGGCCCGAGCAAGCTGGCATCGTTCGACAAAGGTCTCCACTGGGACCTTGCGCCCCATCTCCGAGCACTCTTGCCAGTCGGCAGCTATCGGCATGTCGGTGATCAGTTCTTTCGATGGCCATGATTCGACCAGCAAGTCGAGCGGGTCTTGTTGCCCAACTGCCGAAAGCACGGCCACCGGCGCGGCATCATCAGACCAATGCAGGCGAATTCTGTCGTCCAATACGGTTGCCCCAGCCGCCGCCAGCCAGCTGTCAAGCCAGCTCGCAGTCAAACCGCGGCACTCGAACTCGGCCATCAACTGACCTCCCCGCCGGCCCAACCGCCGGCCGAGACAGAATGATCCGACCTTCTGACAACTGCCTCGAGCAGAGCCAGACCCCACGGACCGAGCCTGCGGTCCAGCGCCGCGAATCGAACAGGCTGATCCCAGTCGACAACCGACAGGTCGGCGTTAGCAGTGATTTCAGTGTCATCGACCACCCACGCCACATCCTCACGTTCCTGGTCAGGCACAGGCAACACGAATGGCCTGCCCTTTCCGTGATGTGACACCACCAAGTGGATCAGCAGAGCACGATCGAGTTCCGAAAGCTCCGAGGTCAGCGTCCCAGCCTCCAGCCAGTCGCACACCAACCGCGCTGACAGGACTTCGTGCCGGCCGCCGGCTGGCCACCCCGCCGCTGCGCGGGCCCGAGCCCAGTGACGCCGAGGCGACTGAGACTTTGCGAGCGTCTTCGCGCTGAGCCCATCTGGATCGAGCCACCGCTGGAAGCGGGCATCGGCCTTGCCCAGATCGTGAAAGCGGCCAGCGAGATGCAACACGTCGGCCAAATCGGGCGCAATGCCGACAGCGCGAGCGATGGCTCTAGCACGCCTCCCAACCGCCTCCAAGTGAGGGTCCAGCTCAATCGCTGTCGTCGTGAGCGAAAGTTCATCGAGATCATCCGACAGGCCCTCGCCATCGGATGCCACTCGTTGCAACCGTGGGACTTCTCCAGGCGCCCACGTTGGCTCACCAGCGAGTTCAGCCACGAAGACCGACCACTCGTCAGCTTCGATTCCTGGTGGGGGATGCTCGGAAAGCGCCTGGCGCAATTCTTCGGCAGCGCCAGCGCGCTCATCTGGATCTTCGCTGCCCATCACTCGCTCGACCAGGCTCTTCGAGCCAAAGCCGCAGAGCCGCTCGATCGCGATCGCGTCGAGTGGCAGGCCCCACTCCAGCACGGAAACGTCGAGCACCCGCCCTTGATGATCAGGGGCCCAGCCCCACTCATCAATCCCACCAACATCGCACGGTAACACGACGATGTTCCCGGGAATGAGAGCCCCCACCTTGACCCACTCGACACTCAGTCGGTCATGGCCAAGGCGCGCCACGACCAACGCATCATCCTCGTCATCGGATAGCGACTGGATCAACGCACGTGCCTCACCGATCGGCACGTCGACGCTTTCGCGGTCGGTTACCCGCGGCCAGATGTTGGCCCCTTCCTCCGGAACGTGGGCACGCCAAACGACGCTCACCCTGCGGTTCGCGCTCTGTATGCCCGAAAAATACGGCTCCACGGGAGCTTCACCGTCGGGTGGGAAGGTCGTCTTCGTCCACTCCCACAGCAAGGCCGGCAACACCTCGGGGGCTCGGCCAGCAGCATCGCCGGGAGCGCCGAGCACAGTGGCGACCCTGCCGGGCGAAAGATCGACTACCGGGTCGGAGTCACCGGCCGGCGCCGCCGCTGTTAGCTGATCCAGGACTTGGCGAGGCTCAGCGCCGTAGACCGGCCACTCCTTCTTCGCACCCGGGTCAATGTGAATGTAGGCAGCCCGGGCCCACGTCCGCTCACCCAGGCGGTTCAAGCGGCCAAGACGCTGGATGAGGGCGCGTGTGCCACATGCTTCGGTGACCAAGTAATCGACGTCCAGATCCGCCCCAACCTCAAGTGTCTGAGTGGCTACCACCACCAGATGCTCTTCACGGTCTCCGATCGGACGACCTGCCGGGATACCAGCCTCTGGATCGAGAACGAGAGAACGAATCCGTTGCGCCTCCCGCTCCCTCGTGCGGCCAGTGAGTAGCGCCACATTGGCTGCGACACCGCCCGGTTCGCTTCCCTTCAACCCTTCGAATACTCGACGCGCCGTGGCAGGAGTGTTGGCGAAGGCAATACAGCTTGAAGGCCGAGGTGATGGTGCGAGTAAACGCTTGACGGCTTCCACAATCGTCGTGGCGGGATCGCCCTTCACGGGCTTGGAACCAACAATGATCTCCACCGGCTTGTCGGCCTCCAACCGCCGTCGCAAGACGGGGTGGACCTCGTCCGCCTCATCCAAGTCAAACCGGCCGTCGGGATCGCTACCCGTAGCAGTCAGAGACACAACCACCGGTTCACCCCTACCCATCGGCAATACGGGTGTCGCTTCGCGATGACAGTCAGTGAGCTTGGGGAACAGGTCCAGAAGGTGCGTCACGAGGTGGGCCTCATCACACAAC
>Ga0209992_10004678_pt1 | contig 10559 bp, 11 predicted proteins | sample 2SBtaG_2_FD_182564 | JGI IMG/M metagenome (GOLD analysis project Ga0209992, IMG submission 182564) | Deep subsurface microbial communities from Kolumbo volcano to uncover new lineages of life (NeLLi) - 2SBTROV12_ACTIVE470 metaG (SPAdes)... | ecosystem: Environmental > Aquatic > Marine >... | reverse complement strand
CCCAATACTTTTGTATTGCTATATTCAGCAGCATGTTTGGTTGCAGTAGCCCCGGCTGTACTAGAAGATCCCAAGACTTTTATCATTTGCCATGCCATCATGACAGCTAGTAATGCACCAATCGGCAACCATTTCCAGAATCCTTCACGCAATCTGGCAATATTGATATCAAGCATCATGACAACAAATAGGAATAGCACCATCACGGCACCTACGTAAACCAATACCAACGTGATCGCCAAAAATTCCGCTTCTAATAACAACCAGACACCAGAAGCACTCACAAATGTCAGCACCAAAAACATCACAGCATGTACCGGATTAGTTGCAGTAATCACACGCAACGCAGATAACACTAGCATCGCAGCAAAGATATAAAACACGATGGTTTCAAAGTTGCTTGAAATAAAATTCATTAACTTATCCCTTAATCCTACTTATCTGTACTTCGCGTCCGCTGCGCGATCCTTAGCTATCTGCTCTTCAAATTTATCGCCAACTGCTAGCAGCATATCCTTTGTATAGTAAAGATCTCCGCGTTTCTCGCCGTGATATTCAAGTATGCGTGTTTCGACAATCGCATCTACGGGGCAAGATTCTTCACAAAAGCCGCAGAAAATACATTTGGTCAGATCAATGTCATATTGTGTTGTGCGTCGTGTGCCATCATCTCGTTCTGCCACTTCAATGGTGATTGCCAATGCAGGGCAAACTGCTTCGCACAATTTGCAACCTATACAACGCTCTTCGCCATTGGCATATCGTCTTTGCGCATGCAAACCTCTAAACCTGTAACTCTGAGGTGTCTTTTCTTCCGGATATTGCACAGTAATTTTGTGCGAGAAGAGATGTTTCCCGGTCTGCGCCAATCCCCTGATCAGTTCAAGTAACAGGAAGCTTTTAAAGAAATTTGTGATTTTTTCCATATTCGTTCTCACCACATCCAGAAGCTTGTTTGCATCCATGCACCGATGACCACAACCCAAATCAAAGTGAGTGGGATGAGTACTTTCCACCCTAATCGCATCAATTGATCATAGCGATATCTTGGGAATGTGGCTCGCAGCCAGATAAACATGAACAGAATGAATGACATTTTCGCCAACATCCAATGAATTCCATTACCGAGAATTGTGCCCACGACTGGAAACGATGGTATCCACGCTTCAGGTAACGGTGACAACCATCCACCTAGGAACATGACCGCACATAGTGCCGCAATTAAAATCATGTTTGCATATTCAGCGAGAAAGAATAGCGCAAAACCCATACCGGAATATTCTGTGTGAAAACCCGCCACAATGACTGACTCATCTTCAGCAAGATCGAAAGGTGCGCGATTAGTTTCAGCGACCCCGGAGATAAAGTACACGATAAACATCGGGAACAGCGGTATCAGATACCAGCCGGCCATGCCGTAGCCATTTTGTTGACCATTCACGATATCGTTCAGATTCATGCTCTGCGCTACCATCAACACACAAACCAGCGCAAAACCCATCGGCAACTCATAGGAAACAATCTGAGCCGCAGATCGCAGTGCGCCAAGGAAGGCATATTTAGAGTTGGAGGCCCAGCCAGCAATGATGATGCCGTACACACCAACCGAAGTCATCGCCAGCAAGTACAGCAAACCTGCATTTACATTCGCCAGCACCATTCCATCCGAGAACGGGACGACTGCCCAAGCAGCGAGTGCCGGTGCCAATGCCATCACCGGTGCGGCCACATAAAGAAACTTGCTTGCGCCCGTCGGGACAATAATTTCCTTCATCAGCAGCTTGATACCATCTGCCAGAGGTTGCAGCAGACCGAAATAACCAACTCTGTTTGGCCCGATTCGATCTTGCATCCAAGCCAGTATCCTGCGCTCGGCAAAAGTCATGTAGGCGACACCTATCATCACGGGCGCCACGATCACCATAATCTTGATCAGGATCCATAACACTGGCCATATTGGTTCGATAAATCCCCATAGCCCGATTTGACTAAGGATCGGTTCCAGTATCTGCAGTACTTGTGCTTCCATTACACCCGCTCCACTGAAATTACTCCAAACATCTCACCTAGAGCGGACGTAGATGGATGCCCTGCGGCTACACGCAACACACCTGCGGGTAATCCATCGTCAACATCTGCTGTCAGCGTCACACACCCGCCATTTTGGCTGACCTTAACCAAGTCACCTGACTTCAAGCCTAACTTGCTCAATTCAGCACTATTCATCCATGTTTTAGGCTCAGCCGCATCAGCAGTAGCTTGCAATGGTGACGAGCGGCGCACCACTGAGTCCGTCGTATAGATAGGCACATCACTCACGCGTTGCAAGCTATTATTTTCAGCTTTGGCATTCACTTCAATCCCGCTAATGCTGTTGTTCAGTTTGGCGGCAACATCAATATCTTTTAAAGCTTCATCACGTACAGCTTCAGAATTATCCTGATCAAAGCCGTCCACCTCCAAAAGGTTGCCCAACACACGCAATACTTTCCAAGCAGGCCGCGCTTCACCCAAAGGTTTAACGGCACCTTTAAAGCTTTGAACACGTCCCTCGGTACTGACATATGTGCCTGAAGTTTCAGTGAACGGAGAAATGGGCAACATTACATCAGCGTAGTCGCTTGCATTGTGTTTATATGCAGACATCGCGACCACAACATCAGCCGCATTCATCGCCGCAACAGCTTGCTGAGGATTTGCTGTATCCAGCTCAGCTTCCACATTCAGCAGCAGATATGCTTTGCGGGGGGATGACAGCATCGATGCTGCATTTAATCCTTTAGAACCCGGAATTGCATTGGCAAGATAACCACCAACACTGTTTGCCGCTTCACCGATAAAACCGAATTTACCGTTAGATAAAGAGGCTATTTTCTCCACCAGCGCCTGTATTTGTGCAGCATGTGGGTGCTGTTGTGAGAAATTACCCAGTAACACGGCCGTACGCTCACCAGAAAGTAAACTCTTAGCAGTTGCAGTCGCCTGCTCATTACCAGCAGCCTGACCACCATTCTTTTCTGCATCTAGTGCTTGCGCCACTTGTGAAAGTGTCTCTACCAACGCATCCGGTGCGACTATGCTCTTGTTAGCAACATCCATCAATAAATCATCATCGCTGGAATGAATCAGGTTAACTTGAGCGCCCTGCTTCACAGCTTGGCGAATGCGTGAAGCCAACAAGGGATGATCTTTGCGCAGGAAACTACCTACGATCAACATACGATCTAGCTTGCTGATATCTGCAACCTGCATTCCCAACCAAGGTGCACCAGCCTGCTTACCATCCATACTGAAATCTGACTGGCGCAAACGGAAATCTATGTTTTCGCTACCAATCCCGCGCATCAGTTTCTGAAGCAGATACATCTCTTCCAGCGTGCTGTTGGGTGTGGCCAGGGCGGCAAACTGATCAGCTCCTGCAGAAGCCGCAACCTGACGCAATGCGTTCGCTATATATTCCAATGCCACTTGCCATTCGACCTCTGACCACTCTCCACCCTGCTTGATCATGGGCTTGGTCAATCGCTCTGGAGAATTCAAGCCTTCGTAACTGTAGCGATCCCGGTCGGATAACCAGCACTCATTGATATCTTCATTTTCTACAGGCGTGGCGCGCATCACTTTGCCGCTTTTCACATGCATCGCCAGGTTTGATCCCAGACTGTCGTGCGGACTGACTGATTTGCGACGCGACAACTCCCAAGAGCGCGCTGTATATCTGAATGGTTTGCTGGTAAGCGCGCCAACCGGACACAGGTCTATCATATTACCGGACAGTTCAGAATCAACGGAGCTGTTCACGAAACTCATGATTTCGGCATGTTCACCACGGAATGCCATGCCCAACTCCATCATGCCCGCGATTTCCTGACCGAAACGAACACAGCGCGTACATTGAATACAGCGTGTCATTTCCTCGGTAGAAATCAATGCGCCTACGTCTTTATGTTTCACGACACGCTTTTCTTCGCCGTATCGTGAAGCCGAACCGCCATACCCGACTGCCAAATCCTGCAAGTCACACTCACCACCTTGATCACAGATCGGGCAATCCAACGGGTGGTTGATCAGCAAAAACTCCATTACACCTTCCTGAGCCTGGATGGCCATTTCGGAATGCGTAAAGACTTTCATACCTTCTGCAACCGGTGTCGCGCAGGCAGGAAGCGGCTTGGGAGCCTTTTCTACCTCTATCAGACACATGCGGCAGTTTGCCGCAATAGATAATTTTTTGTGGTAGCAAAAATGCGGGATATGAATACCTGCTTTATGAGCGGCATCAATCACCATAGTGCCGTGCTCGGTTTCGACTTGCTTTCCGTCTATTTCAAAGTTGATCATAACTCACCCGATCCGTCAGCTTTACACTAAGCAACGCTTGTGCTTAATGTGATATTCAAATTCATCACGGAAATGTCTGAGCATGCCTTGCACTGGCCAGACAGCCGCCTCACCTAAAGCACATATGGTACGCCCCGCGATGTTTTCCCCGACACTCAACAACAAATCCAGATCTTCCATCTTGCCTTCACCGTGTTCAATACGACGCACAACTCGATACAGCCAACCAGTCCCTTCACGGCAAGGCGTACATTGACCACAGGATTCTTCGTAATAAAAATATGACAACCGCTCAAGCGCACGCACCATACATGTCGTCTCATCCATCACAATCACAGCACCACTACCTAAGCCTGAACCAGCTTTCGAGATGGAATCGTAATCCATGGTCAAATCCATCATGACATCCCCCGGCAAAACCGGCATAGACGAACCACCGGGAATCACTGCCTTGAGCGTATGACCTTCACGTACCCCACCTGCCATCTCCAACAATTCACTGAAAGGCATGCCCATTGGCACTTCAAAGTTGCCCGGATTATTTACGTGACCCGAAACAGAGAATAACTTAGTACCGCCATTATTCGGCTTACCCAAATCAAGAAATTTTTGCCCTCCGTTATTGATGATGTACGGGATACTGGCAAACGTTTCAGTGTTATTGATTGTTGTCGGTTTACCATACAAACCGAAATTTGCAGGAAATGGTGGTTTGAATCTTGGCTGGCCTTTTTTACCTTCAATGGACTCCAGCAATGCAGTTTCTTCACCACATATATATGCGCCATAACCCAAGTGGTTATGCAAATCAAAGCTGAAACCTGTATCCATGATGTTGTCACCTAGGTACCCTGCCTCGCGAGCTATTTCACATGCTTCTTCCATCCGCTCGTAAGCTTCAAAAATCTCACCGTGGATATAGTTATATCCAGTTTTGACACCCATGGTATAGGCGGCAATTGCCATGCCTTCGATTAGCAGATGAGGGTTGAACAACATGATGTCCCAGTCCTTGCAGGTTCCAGGCTCCCCTTCATCAGAATTACATACGATGTATTTATCACCCTCGTAGTCCTTGGGCATAAAGCTCCATTTAAGACCCGTCGGGAAACCCGCACCACCACGACCACGTAGCGCTGACAATTTCACATCTGCAATGATGGTTTCAGGCGCAATTTTCTCCGTAAGCACCTTGCGCAATGCTTGATAACCACCGACTTTAAGGTAATTCTCCAACGTCCAAGGCTGATCGAACTCCATCGTGGTAAGAATGACCGGCCCTCTCATTTGTCTAACTCCGCCAAAATTTTATCGATCTTCTCATTAGTCAGTTGACCGCAAAGCTTCTTGTTATCTACGGTCAGCAATGGTGCATCCTTGCAAGCACCCATACATTCGCCTTCACGCAAACCGTACCTTCCATCTTCTGTCACCTCACCCAAACCAATGCCCAGTTTCTGTCTTAGATATTCAACAGTGTCTTCCGCCCCGCATAGTGTGCATGAAAGGTTGGTGCAAACCGTAAGGGTATGCTTACCCATCGGCTTCAGGTTATACATATGGTAGAAAGTTGCTACTTCGTAGACGGCCATCTTTGCCATCCCCAGAAATGCCGCGACATCCTCCATGTCTTCATTAGCGATCCAGCCTTTTTCATCTTGCACGAAGCGCAAGGCCGCCATTACAGCTGACTGTTTTTGATCTGCCGGATACTTCTTCAACTCGTGGTTGACTTTGGCTTGTATTTGTTCAGATAACATCAGCGGTCTATCTCTCCAAAAACGATGTCTTGAGTACCGATGATCGCCACCACGTCAGCAAGCATATGACCACGAGACATCTCGTTCAAACCGGCCAGATGCGGATATCCTGGCGCACGAATTTTTAGACGGTATGGTTTATTGGCACCATCAGAAACCATATAGATACCAAACTCACCTTTAGGATGCTCAACAGCAGAATAAGCTTCACCTTCAGGAACATGCATACCCTCGGTAAACAGCTTGAAGTGATGGATTAACTCTTCCATATTCTGCTTCATGCCTTCACGATTCGGGGGTGCAATCTTATGGTTCTCGGTAATGACCGGACCCGGATTCTTGCGTAGCCAGTCTATACATTGCTTGATGATGCGATTGGATTGGCGCATCTCTTCAATGCGGACGAGATAACGATCATAGCAATCTCCTTCAACACCAACCGGAATATCGAAATCCAGTCGGTCATATACTTCATACGGCTGCTTTTTGCGTAGATCCCACTCGACACCAGAGCCACGCAGCATCGGGCCGGTGAACCCCATTGCCAAAGCACGCTCGGGAGAAACAACACCGATACCAACCGTACGCTGCTTCCAGATACGGTTATTCGTCAACAGCGTTTCATACTCATCAACACATGCAGGAAAACGATTTGTGAAATCCTCGAGGAAATCCAGCATCGACCCCTGACGATTACCGTTCATTCTCTTGATGGCGGCCTCGTTGTGAATCTTTGATGCGTGATATTGAGGCATCGTATCCGGTAAATCTCGATAAACACCGCCCGGACGATAGTAAGCAGCATGCATACGAGCACCCGAAACCGCCTCATAAGCATCCATCAAGTCTTCACGCTCACGGAAGGTATAGAAGAACATGGTCATCGCACCCAAATCCATACCAGATGCACCCAGCCACAACAGATGATTCAGAATACGAGTAATTTCATCGAACATCACGCGAATATACTGAGCACGCAACGGAACCTCGATACCCGCCAACTTTTCCACCGCCATCACATAGGCATGCTCGTTACACATCATCGAAACGTAGTCCAGTCGATCCATGTAAGGTAGCGCTTGCAGGTAAGTCTTATGCTCTGCCAATTTTTCAGTTGCACGGTGTAGCAATCCAATGTGCGGATCCGCACGTTCCACAATCTCACCATCCAGCTCCAGCACGAGGCGCAGCACGCCGTGAGCTGCAGGATGCTGCGGCCCGAAGTTCATTGTGTAATTCTTAATTTCAGCCATAACCGATCCTCAGTTTCAACCGTAAGTTTCTTCGCGCACGATGCGTGGTGTCACTTCACGCGGATCGATTGAGACAGGTTGGTACACTACACGCCCCTGAGCAGGGTCATAGCGCATCTCTACATTCCCCGACAGCGGGAAATCCTTACGGAATGGATTGCCGACAAAACCATAATCTGTGAGAATTCGGCGCAAATCGGGATGACCGATAAAGACAATACCGTAAAGATCAAATGCTTCACGCTCAAACCAGTTAGCACTTGGCCAAACCTCGATCACGGAATCCAGTTTGGGCATATCATCATCAGCCAGCAAGACCTTCACGCGCAAACGGATGTTGCGCTCCACAGAAAGCAGATGATAGACAACTGCAAAGCGATTACTAAATCCCGCAGCACCCGCATCATCTGATGCCGGATATGTACCACCATCTGAAACATCACTTCCGTAGGACGAATAATCCATACCGCACAAATCAATCAGTTGATCAAAACGGAATTTCGCATCATCTCTCAAGCGAGTGAATATCTCTTGGATATCAGCCGCCTCAACCACCATGGTCAACTCTTCCAGCTTACTATCCAATGCTATTACCTTGCCTGCAAAGGTTTCCTGCAAACTTTCGTTCAGCACATTTAAATCATTAGACATATTTATCCTAACGCGCGATGGTATTGGTTCTATTGATTTTGCTTTGCAACTGAATCAAGCCGTAAAGCAATGCTTCAGCAGTTGGTGGGCAACCGGGAACATAGATATCCACCGGCACGACGCGATCACAACCTCGCACCACAGAGTATGAATAGTGATAATACCCACCACCATTTGCACATGACCCCATAGAAATCACATAGCGCGGTTCAGGCATCTGGTCGTAAACCTTACGTAAGGCCGGTGCCATCTTGTTGCACAATGTTCCAGCCACGATCATCAAGTCAGACTGACGAGGGCTAGGTCGCCAAGCACCTGCACCAAACCTATCCAAGTCGTATCTGGACAAAGCCACATGCATCATCTCAACCGCGCAACACGCCAAGCCGAAAGTCATCGGCCACAAAGAGCCGGTACGGGTGTAGTTGATGACAGTATCAACCGAAGTTGTTACAAAACCTTTTTCCAGTACGCCTTCTATTCCCATTCCAAGGCTCCTTTCATCCATTCATAGACAAATCCCACCACAAGCAGGAGCAAGAAAATCATCATAGAAACAAAGCCAAACGTTCCAATGTCTTTGAGCACAATCGCCCAAGGAAAAAGGAATGCAATTTCCAGATCAAACAGAATAAACAGAATAGCGACTAGATAATATCGCACGTCGAATTTCATACGGGCGTCTTCGAAGGCTTCGAAACCGCATTCGTATGGTGAAAGCTTTGCGCTATCGGGATTATGTGGTGCTGCAACTCTTCCCAAAACCAATGGCATCACACCTATTGCCAACCCAACACAGATAAACAGCAGTACCGGAAAATAATTTTCCAACATGTTAGCTCTCCCTCTACCCTTGACTCCACACTCAAACCGAAGTCTCTTTATAATTTTTTTCTGCCGCAATCAGAATGCTACATTTACGTTCAACACATATTCGCACCACTAACATCTTGGTGCCGATGAGCAGACTCGAACTGCTACGGCTTTCGCCACTACCCCCTCAAGATAGCGTGTCTACCAATTTCACCACATCGGCAATTCACTACTTAAACATGCACTATCTAGGGATCTCCTTCGACTTAGAACCGTCATCAGGAATTGCTGCAGGCGGAACCGAAATTGACTCAGTGGTAGCAGGTATTACGCTATCCATCACTCCTTGAGATTCCGTAGGATTCGAATGAAAATATGTCAGCGACAAACTGGTTACAAAAAACACTGCAGCCACAGCGGCTGTACTACGACTCAGAAAGTTAGCAGAGCCACTTGATCCAAACACGCTCCCCGCGGAACCCGTTCCGAATGCAGCCCCCATGTCAGCACCTTTACCGTGCTGCATCAAAACCAAGCCGATCAATGAAACTGCTGCGAACACGTGCGCTACCCAAACAATTGTTTCCACAAACTACTCCAAAATTCTGTATTAACCTTGCGCCGCCTGGCAAATCGCGATGAAATCTTCGGCCACCAGCGATGCACCACCTATCAGACCACCATCAATATCCTGCATTCCGAACAATTCAACTGCATTACCCGGCTTAACGCTACCGCCGTAGAGTATACACAAGCTTTGCGCTACCTGGCTATCATGTTGTGCAACTCGCTGACGAATAAAGGCGTGAACCGCTTGTGCTTGATCGGGCGTTGCTGTTTTACCCGTGCCGATTGCCCAGACGGGCTCATATGCAATCACCGCATTTGACAAGGCTTGAGCACCCGCACGATCCAATACTGCATCCAATTGCTTAGCAACAACATCTTCTGTGATGCCGGACTCGCGTTCTTCAAGTGTTTCCCCCACGCAGAAAATCGGCTTCATGCCTGCCTTAAGCGCAGCATCAAATTTAGCAGATGCGATTTCATCGCTCTCGTGAAAAAGCCCACGCCGCTCTGAATGGCCAATAATGACGTAAGTACAACCAAAATCAACCAACATCCCCGGCGCGACCGCTCCCGTGAATGCACCTTCATCATGAGGACTTAGATTTTGTGCGCCCCATGCCACATTACTTCCCTGCAGCATAGCTTGCGCTTGAGCCAGATATGGATAAGGGACGCACACTGCATAACCCGCATCCTTCAAGTCACGCACACCTGCGATCACACCCTGCAACAAAGCCTGATTGCGCTCCAGGCGACCATACATCTTCCAGTTTCCAACAACCAGTTTGCGACGCATCTCGTTCCCACCCCATAAAAAACCTTGAAGGGCGAGATGCTACCTGCGAACGCCCCCTCGGTCAACGCCCGAGACGAACTTCCAACCAATCAAGATAGCGGCATATACCCGACGAAGACGACAAAAAAGTAGAAGTTTATGAGTTTCTAGAAATATTCAGGAATTAACCCCCCAAGCTGCTTACATCTGCCTGCTTGTGTCAAACTCAGGGGGTAAAGGGATAAACAGACCTGATACCGAAATTTCAGGCTGCTTGTACCGGGATTTGATCGCGACGATCAAGAATACGATTTTGCTCGTCAACATAGATAAGGTCGGGATGATACTGTTGCAACTCTATTTCTGTATAGCTCGCATAAGTCACAATAATCAATA
>Ga0209992_10004677_pt1 | contig 10561 bp, 7 predicted proteins | sample 2SBtaG_2_FD_182564 | JGI IMG/M metagenome (GOLD analysis project Ga0209992, IMG submission 182564) | Deep subsurface microbial communities from Kolumbo volcano to uncover new lineages of life (NeLLi) - 2SBTROV12_ACTIVE470 metaG (SPAdes)... | ecosystem: Environmental > Aquatic > Marine > Volcanic... | reverse complement strand
CCTTGATAAAAAACAGAAAGGAATTCCAAGTACAAAAGGTTCAATGTAATGGTAAGTGTTGCAATTTTTGATTATGGTGCTGGAAATATTTTTAGCTTAAAAAATTCACTTGAAAAAGTTGGTGCTACAGTAGATGTTATTACTACTTTTAATAATAAAAACACATATTCTGGTTTACTATTACCTGGTGTAGGTAATTTTGATCCTGCTATGAATAGTATTAGAGATTTTTCAAAGGTTGAATTTCAAGACTATGTTGGTAACATGCCAGTATTAGGTATTTGTTTAGGAATGGAGATGTTTTTTGAAAAAAGTGAAGAAGGAAAAGAGAAAGGACTCAATGTAATTGGTGGTGAAGTGGTTGTATTGCCATCATCCATGAAAGTACCTCACATGGGTTGGAATAATCTTGAAATAAAAAAACCTGGAAAAATCCTTGAAGGAGTTGAGAATGATTCTTGGGCATATTTTGTTCACTCGTACAGAGTTAAACCTAGTTCAAATGATGTAATTACTGCAGAATCTGATTATGGAATTAAAGTTCCGGCTGTTATCGAACATGATAATTTCTTTGGAACTCAATTCCATCCTGAAAAATCTAGCATTGTAGGAAAAATAATGTTAGAGAATTTCCTTAAAGAGTGTAGAAAATGAAAGTTATTCCTGCAATTGATCTAATGGATGGTAAAGTCGTTAGATTGTACAAAGGTGATCCAAATCAAAAGACAGTTTATAGTGAAAATCCTGTTGATACTGCTAAACAATGGGAGTCTGCAGGAGCAGATATTCTTCATTTAGTAGATTTGGATGCCACTCTAGGAATTGGTTCCAATATTGAAATTATTAAAAAAATTCTTGGTACACTAACAATCCCAGTTGAAGTTGCTGGTGGTTTACGAGATAAAACACTAGTTATGGACATGGCACAATTATCAGAAAGAATAGTGTTGGGAACATTAGCTTTCAAAGATAAACCTCTTTTGAAATTATTATTATCTGAACTTGGTCCCGAAAAAATTGTAATTTCTGTTGATCATAAAGATGGAGAAATTGTAATTCATGGATGGCAAAAAGGTACTGGAATTAAACTAATTCCTGCAATTAATGAATTTCTTGAAATGGGTTTTACAGAATTTTTATTAACAAATGTTAGTCGTGATGGAACTTTAGAAGGACCAGATTTAAAATATTTGGAGCAAGCATGTAATTTGTCAAATGCAAATGTAATAGCAAGTGGAGGAATTTCAAATATTTCTGACGTAGAAGATGTAAAAGAAAAAAATGCTTTTGGAGTTATTCTTGGAAAAGCACTGTATGAGAAAAAAATATCTATTGAGGAGGCAAAAAAACTATCATGACATTAACTAAAAGAATTATTCCTTGTTTAGATGTAAAAAATGGAAGAGTGGTAAAGGGATTACATTTTGAATCGATTAAAGATGCAGGTGATCCAGTAGAACTTGCAGAAAAATATAGTAATGAAGGTGCAGACGAACTTGTTTTTTTAGATATTACTGCATCTGATGAACAGAGAAAAATAATCAAAGAGTTGGTCAGAAAAGTTGCATCTGTTATAGATATTCCATTTACCGTTGGTGGCGGAGTTAAATCTCTAGAGGATGCAAGAAATATTTTGCTTAATGGTGCTGATAAGGTGGGAATAAACACGGGTGCAATTAAAAATCCACAAGTTCTTACAGAGATGATGGAATTATTTGGTCGTCAATGTGTTGTGGTGGCAATTGATGCAAAAAGAAATTACAATATAGATAACGCAAAAAATGTTTTCAATGATGGTAATAAAAAATTCTGGTTTGAAGTTTTCATTTATGGTGGAAAAGAAGGAACTGGAATTGATGTAATTGAATGGGTCAAAGAAGCTGAGTCATTAGGGGCTGGAGAGATTTTGCTAACTAGTATTGATAAAGATGGAACCAAGGACGGATATGATGTTCTATTAACGAAATCTGTAGTAGATTCTATCTCAATACCTGTAATTGCTTCAGGAGGATGTGGGAAACCTGAAGATGTGATTAGTATTTTTCAAGAATCTGATGTTGATGCTGCTCTAGCTGCTTCAATCTTTCATTATGAAACCCATGGAGTAAATGGTGTTAAATCATACTTGAAAGACAGAAAAATTCCTGTAAGATTATAATAGCTATTTTCATTTTAAAAATTATGGAAAAATCTATTGATGAAATTGATTTTGAAAAGAGTGGTGGATTGGTTCCAGTGATTGTTCAGGATTCAAATACAAAAGATGTACTTACTTTAGCTTATGCAAACAAAGAATCTTTAGAACTAGCAAAGAAAACTGGTAATTCTTGGTTTTGGAGTCGTTCTAGAAATAAACTTTGGATGAAAGGTGAAGAATCAGGAAATACTCAAAAAGTAAAAGAAATTTTAGTTGATTGTGATTCTGATGCAATAATTTATCTTGTTGAACCTTCAGGCCCTGCATGTCATACTGGTGAACGTGTTTGTTTTCATCATGAATTAAAAAAATAAATTAGCAAACAGGAGTACTAAATAAATTTTCTTCTCCGGGAAGTGTTTGATTAATTATATTGAATTTAATATTTGAATAATCAGTACCTCTAAAAACTACAGTCCATTCACCTAAAATATCGTCTATTGAACACAATCCTAATGTTTTAGCTAATTTAATATCTGTATAGACATTGAATGAATTTTTTGTTGAACCGTCAAATGGAATCGTTTGATAAACAGTATAATGAGTTTCATTGGCTAATTTCAAAAATGCGATTTGACCAATTTCATTTGGCTCTAATGCACCAATTCTAATGAATATTTTTTCACCTATTAGATATTGTGAACGATCAATTTGAAATGGACCTGAAGTAATCCATTCCCTTGGTGCTGGTTTAAAATTATTTGTATTTGCATCTTTAGTAATTGCATTTAACTTTTCATCAATTATTTGATTTCCTGTATCATATTTTTCAGGTTCTGTTATCACTTCATCAATTTTTGGATCTTGATTTGTAGAAAGGCCAATAATTATAATTATCACAATTCCAATAGATCCAGCAATTAATAGACCTGAGTTTTTCTTCATAATTTGAAATCCCTAAAAATCACTAAAAACCTTCCTTATCATTCATTTGTCTTTAAAATCTTAATTCCTATTCTTCCCCTTATGATTACTATGATTCACTATATTTTTAATCACCAAAATTAAGTATCACTTAACTTGATATTAGGATTTTTTATGTATATTCTCAAAGGAGATATTGATCTTGACTAGAACATCGTTACAATGTAGAGAATGTAAAAAAGAATATGATACCGCTTTCAAGTATGTGTGCGAAGATTGTTTTGGGCCACTTGATGTAAAATATGATTTTCCTACACTAACAAAAGAAACATTTGCAAATCGAGAGCATACATACTGGAGATATTTTGAATTACTTCCAATAGAAAAAAAATCTAATATTGTGAGTATTGGTGCAGGAATGACTCCTCTTATCAAAGCTGATAATCTTGGAAAAAAATTAGGATTAAACAATCTTTACATAAAAAACGATTCCGTAAATCCTACATTTTCATTTAAAGATAGACCTGCTGGAGTTGCAATATCTAAAGCAAAAGAATTTGGATTAGCTGCAGTTGGTTGTGCGTCTACTGGAAACTTGGCATCTGCAACTGCAGCACATGCAGCTAAAGCTGGATTACCATGTCATGTATTTGCTCCAAGTAACATTGAGATGGCAAAAATTGCTCAAGCATTATCATATGGTGCAAATTATATCGCTGTTGATGGAACATATGATGATGCAAATAGAATTGCTGCACAGATTGGTGACAGTAAAGGAATTGGTGTCGTAAACATTAACATGCGTTCTCACTATGTTGAAGGTTCTAAAACATTTTCATATGAAGTTGCAGAACAGCTTGATTGGCAAGTACCTGATCAATTAATTATTCCAGTAGGAAGTGGTGCAATGCTTAATGCAATTTGTAAAGGATTTGAAGAGCTACAAACAGTTTCATTACTTGATAATGTATCTAACATGCACATGATTGCAGCACAACCACATGGATGTGCCCCAATTGTTGATGCATTTAAGAAGAATAGTAAAGAAGTAATTCCAGTTGAAAATCCTGATACAGTTGCAAAAAGTTTAGCAATTGGTGATCCTGGTGATGGTAGATACGTTCTAAAACGTTTACAACAGTATAATGGATTCGCAGAAGAATCAGACAATAAGGAAATTCTTGATGCAATTTTATTACTTGCACAAACAGAAGGAATTTTTACAGAACCTGCTGGAGGAGTTTCAATATCTGTTCTTCAAAAAATGGTTGAACAAGGAAAAATAGATGCAAATGACAAAGTAGTATGCTATGTTACTGGTAATGGATTAAAAGCAACTGAATCTATAATGGAAGTTTTACAAAAACCAACTGTCATGAAAGCAGACATTGGTGAAATATCGGCGGTTGTGAATTAATGACAAATATATTTTTCACAATCCCTTCTGTACTAAATGCAGGTGGCGGAGAAAAAAAAATTGAAATTTCAGCAGAGTCATTGCAGGATGCATTTGCTAAAATCTCTGAACAATTAGGTGATGATTTTAAGCGTAGAGTTTTAGAAAGTGATGGAACTCCACGTTCCTTGATTAATATTTACATTAATGGTAAAAATGCAAAATTTGCAAATGGAATGGATACTGTTCTAAAAGATGGTGATGAAGTTTACATATTACCTGCAGTTGCTGGTGGTTCAGAAGAACTCTCTTCAAAAGAACTAGACAAATTTTCAAGACAAGTAATGTTGGAAGAAATTGGTTATGGTGGACAATTAAAATTAAAAAATGCCAAAGTTTGTGTTGTAGGAACTGGAGGTTTAGGCCATCCAATAATTTCTAGATTAGCTACAATGGGAGTTGGAACACTACGTATTGTTGATAGAGATGTAATAGAATTATCAAATCTACATAGACAGATGATGTTTGATGAAGATGATGTAGGACAAGTTAAAGTTGAGATTGCTGCAAAAAAATTGCAGAAATTAAATCCTGATTGCAAAATTGAAGCTCTAGCTATTTCTGTAAATGATTACACTGCATTAGAAGTTGTTGAAGGATGTGATGTTGTTATTGATGCACTTGATAGTGTCAATGCACGATATGCATTAAACAAAGCATGTGTAAATTTTGGAATTCCATTTGTTACAGGAGCTGCTGTTGGAACTTCTGGACAAGCCTTTACTATTTTACCAAAAAAATCTGCATGTTATTTTTGCATGTTTCCTGAATTAGATGAAGATACAATGCCAACATGTAGTATTGAGGGTGTTCACCCTCCTATTCTTTCTATTGTTGGTGCTATCGAAGTTTCAGAAGCTGTAAAAATAATTACTGGGAAAGAACCTAATCTTTCTCAACGAATTTTACATATTGATTTAGAAAATTTAGATTTTAACAGTACTAGAACATTTAGAGCTGATGAATGTCCAATATGTGGAACAGGTAAACTAGAAGTTGTTACAAAAGAAGAATTAATTTTAGAAGAATTATGTGGACGCAATCGTGGAAAGAGAACTTATTCTATAACTCCTACTGAAACATTTGATCTTGATGTAGATGGTGTTACTGCAGTTGGTAAAGAGAAAGGATTTACAATTGATAATCAGGGAGACTTGGGATTATCTTTGAGAACTAATGAATTATCTGTAAGTTTCATGAAACGAGGTTCAGCAGTTGTTGTAGGACCTAAAGATGAATCAGATGCAATTTCATTATACAAAACTCTCCTAGGAAAAGAGATCAAGGCATAAAATAGGCTATAAAAATTTCATAAATTTCACATAAATTATAAAATATATCTCGATCAAGAGTAACTTTATGAAATAAACTGTAAATAATATGATCAAACCATCTAGAAATTATATTAAATTATAGAATTTACTAAAATTATTACAAAAAATGTCATAATTGTGGACAATTCGTCCATTAGCCTTTTATACTAATTTTTAAGAAAATTATCAATAACATGAATAACGAAATAGGACGTAAAATAACTAGTCTTACATTAATGACAATTATGTTAGCCGGTGGTATGACATTTGCTATTCCTGGTGTAATGCCAGCAGCACATGCAGCCAACGCTAACCTATTTGTTTCCGCAGAAAACTCTCAATTTGACAACTACATGGCTGGCCCTATGGTCATCGAAGTAGTTGTAATTGATTCTGATATTAGTGATACAGATGAGGGTAAAGGTGAACCAGACGTTACCGTACAAGGCAAAGACCTGAGAATGGCCCAAGCTACTGACGGTAATTGGTATGGTTATTTTGCAGACTCTGATGCAGCTTTAGCAGCTGATGCAACCGTTGGCTTAGCCGGAAAAGGCTTAGACTTTGGTACTGCATGTACTGCTACTTCAGCAACAACTGCCGCTGGAATATCTTTCAGTGACACAGTTGGTGTGTTCTTCCCTGTTGCAGTAACAGGAGGTAGTAACAACGGTACCGCAGGTACTTGTATTGCAACCTTTGGTACTGTCGACATACAGAACGTAATCAGAGAAAACAAAACCCAGAACAGTAATACAGCAACAGGAAATGGCTTTGGACAACTCGGTTATACCGATAATTCATTCCCAATGATCCAACTATATGATCTAAACCCAACAGGCAGTGTTGTAGTCAACTATAACAAAGGTGGTGGTACTCAATCAACCACATTAACTTTTGATACTGTTGATCAATTTGCCAATTTAGAATCAGATAGAACTGTATTCCCAACTGGTGCAAACGTACACCTCACTATGACTGACGTACAACTAAACATTGACCCAACAGACGAAGATTCTTGGACTTGGGCTACTTCCAACGGTACCGTTGTGTATCAATTGTTCGATGAAAATGGAGCAGCTGATGCTGATGGTGGTGCTGGTGCAGTAGATCTTAGTGCAAGTCTCGGAACTGATGAATTTATGTTTGAAGATAACGGTGTTTTGCTTATTGACTTAGATGCACAAGGTGTAGGTAACGAAGTATTAAGAATTATCGACAACGATGATTCTAACACTAACGGAACCGCAACTGTTGAAGCATCATCTGTCGGAACCGATGGACATTCCATCGCAGAAGGCACACAGCCAGTAACATTTACTGAACTATCATCAAACAGCGGTCTCTTTGCAAACTATGATGAGTCTGATGTTGCTAACCTTGCCATCGCAAGCGATGCTGCAAGAGGTGTATCAGCAAGCATAGATTACAATGAGACACCAAAGACTATTCTCGTTGGCTTTGGATTCGGTACTATCGATATCCAACCAGTCGATGATGAATGGAACTCTGGTGAAGAAATTCCAGTCGTCTTAGTTGATTCAGATGCAAACCAGAACAGTAGAGTTGATGAAGATCTTGATCTTAACAACCCTGATGTTCCTCTTATTCCATCATTAGCAACTGGTGACCCATTCACTTTAGGTGAAGCTGGTGTCGGTAGTACTTCTGAAGGACAGAGTGCCTTATTCACAAACGCATCCCTCGTATTTACATCGGTTGCTGGAAGTGGTGATGTTCTAAAGACATACACCATGATCAGTAACTTAGACGGTGGTGCAGGATTTGGTAACGTAACTGCAACTGTAAATGTTGATAAATTTAGTGAAAGAGCTATCATTGATCCATCTGATTCACTTCCTGATGCAAGAGCATTAGTAATTGACTTAGGCGTAACAGCAGAAGAACTATTTAATTCAATTTCAGATCCAAGAGGATCTACAATTGATGATAGACTTCATGGATTCAACTTACTTAACCAAGACTTGAGAAGTATTAACTCAACAGGTACATACAATGTATTCTTGTTGAATAATACTGGTGGAACCGGAATCCTTACAGGAAACCTTACCACAGCAGGTACAACTGCTATCACTCTCGTCAATGACACAGATGCACAAGATTTGAGCTTACTCAATTCAACAGTCTCCGCTATTGATGCCACATTAGATGACACAGTAGCAACATTGTTCGATATGGACAGTACTGATGACTTAGGATTGTTGTTTGTTTTCAATGCAGGTGCAACTGATGCAGGTTATGATATTGATGGTTCACTAAACGAAGCTATTGTAACTGACTTCTTTACATTTGGATTTGACGCCGATGGTGATGAATCTAGTGAAAGAGTCGCAAACCAAATCATAAGAATTGAAGTGGAAGAATCTGGTGATAATACAAGCACCTTCGAAGGTAGCTTGGAATACATCATGGTTAACCAAGTCAATATTCTTGATGCAGACACCTACACAGGTCTAACCCCAATTGCAGATGACCCATCATTCATCGTAATTGAAGACCTAACAGATGAAGACTCTCCAAGAGTTAATTATCTGGACCTAGGTGCAGATGGTGTATCAACACAAGTTGCAGACCAAGAAGAGGCTCCAAGCCACTCTGGTATTGTATCTTTTGATTCTGATTCCTACAAGACAGCTGACACAGTTACTATCACATTAGAAGACTTAGATCTTAACACTGATTCCGACTTGGTAGACATTTACACTGTAGTATCTGATACTGCTGATGATGTCTTTGATCAAGTAGGACAAAATGATTTAATCACTGACTTATCATTTGGTGATCTAGGAAGAATCTTAGATATTACCTATGATGACGGATTATGGACAACTCCAACTGCTGGTACCTGTGATTCTGCAGGTGACGGTAGTGGAACACTTCTAGAAGACACTGGTGCTGATACCGGTCTAGGTGCAACTGGATTTACTCTAGTTGAAACCTCACAAGACTCTGGTATCTTTATTGGTGACTTCCAGATTCCTTCTGTATTCTGTGCTGATGGTGCAACTCAATCACAGTCTGTAACAGGACTTGATATCGAAGTTAACTATGTTGACTTTAGAGATGCATCTGGTGAAATCATTGAAGTAGGTGACTCCGCAGGTGTCAGAGCCAATACTGGTTCTGTCAGCCTAGATAGAACAGTCTATCCTGTACCATTTGGTATACCAGATAACTTTGCAGCTGTAACAACAACTGCAACACCTGAAGGTAGATCAATCTTCCCAGTTCACGCAACTGGTGTAGATGGTGACGATGACAACACTATCGAATCCGGAGATTTCCTCGCAAGTGGAGATCTAACAATTCACGTTAGAGTTAACGACCCAGACTTTGATATATCCGCAAGTGGTGAAGACGAAATTGCTGAATTTACCGCAGCAGCTAACGTAGGACCAGTCAAGATCTCTGTTATCAGAGGTTCTGACACAGTCGTACTTGGTTATGCAGGTAATGCAGCACCAATTGATGGTGTAATTGATACTGGCGATAATGCAGTAACTATTGGTACTTCCGTAGTCAACGATGTTGACGGCGACGGTGCTAATGAAGCTGAAGACCTCGTCATTAGACAATTAGGCCCATTAGTTGAAATCGCACCAGATGCAGGTATTTTCGAGTTAGACTTTGACATTAGATATACTGACGGTCCAGCAAGTGAAACTTGCCCAACTACCACGAGTTATACAAATACTCTTGATAACACTGGCGCAACTGTAACTGATAGATTTGACGTTGCCGCAGGCACAGGTGATTATTGTATCTTACAAGGAGATATTCTCCAAGTAGAATACACTGACCCAGCTGACGCTTCTGGTGATCCAAATACTGTTACTGACTCTGCTACCTTTGACCTCAGAAATGGTGTCTTACAATCTGACAAGTCTGTATACATTATCGGATCTGATATGATCTTAACCCTCATTGAACCAGACCTTGATTTGGACAATGATGGTGCTGAAACTTATGACTTGGACTTAATCGAATGGGATTCTGATGCAGCTACAATCACTATGGGTGACCTAGGTGGTAGTACAAACGCAGCAGCCTTCGATCCTGAACCATCAGCCTTTAGAGAAACAGGTGACAGTACTGGTATCTTCCAGATTGTTGTCGAAATTCCTGAAGAACTAAGCGGTGACCGCCTTGAAAGAGGAGAGGAATCTATCTTAGAATATACTGATTGGGGTCCAAGTGGATCTGACTTTGTTGGTGACGAAGATGAAGATGTCAACTTGACAATCTTTACTTCTAACTTTGGCGCAACTGTAGAGCTTGACCAAAAAGTTTACTCATGGACTGATAAAGTCTACATTACTATCGTCGCTCCTGATCATAACTTCGACGGTGACTTAGTTGATGAAGTCGGAAATACTGATGTTGACCCAATAAAGGTCTCCACCAGAGGATTCGATCTTGACAACTATAAACTCGTTGAAACTGGTACTGATACCGGCATCTTCACAGGTGAAGTTATCCTTACCGGATTTGCTCATGACGCAGATGGTGATGAAGTAAACGATACTAACCCACGCACCACTGGTGCAGGCCCAACTGATGGTTTCCTACAAACTGACGATGACGACGGACTTACTGTCTCCTTTGAATTCTCAGAGGATGAAACTGTAGTCGGTTCATCATTAATCAGATGGAACATTGGTGAGGTACAATGGTTAGAAGCAAGCTATCCAGCTAGCGGAACAGGTGTTG